>WNFU01000643.1_pt1 | contig 47808 bp, 38 predicted proteins | sample 5400121 | NCBI WGS metagenome assembly WNFU01 (sample SAMN13153360, study PRJNA577476) | soil metagenome | isolation source: 100 cm soil or saprolite under grassland replicate 1 | place: USA:California | collected 2016-06-15 | reverse complement strand
GCTTGCGAGGGGGAGCGACGACTGGCGGATCGTCCCCGAGCTGACTCCGGGCGACGCCGAGCCGCTCGTCGAGAAGAACTACGGCGACTCCTTCGAGGACACCACCCTCGAGACCGTGCTGTCGGGCCTGGGAGTCGGGCGACTCGTCGTCGTTGGCGCACAAACCGATGCGTGCATCCGCTCGACGCTCCACGGCGCGTTCGTCAGGGGGTACGACGCGACCCTTGTCAAGGACGCCCACACGACGGAGGACCAGACGGCATGGGGGGCGCCGCCGCCGGACCAGGTCATCGCGCACACGAACCTGTACTGGACCTACGAGACGGCGCCGGGGCGGACGGCCGGGACGGTTGAGACCAAGGATGTCGACTTCGGCGGCTCGTCCTGAAGCCTGTGCGACGCGGACGGAACGCCTCGGGACGGCACCGGGTCCAGGTCGTCGGGCTTGGGTGAGCGCTGCCCGACGTACGCGGGTCCACCCGAGCTGGCGTCGGGGGAGAACCCATGGCAGGTCTGGCGACTGCCCGACCGAGGAGAGCACCGCCCCACCGTCCACTGTGGACGGCGCAAGCGCCGAGTGTGCCCGTTGCGTGCCCGATCTGGCGGGTAAGCAACGGTCAACAACGGTCACTCACGGAGCGCCCGTTCGACGCCATCTGTTGTACGTCCTCAAAGTAGCGTGCGTGCGTGGGTGTGGCGCAGGGCCTGCTCGGATCCAGCCGTCAAAACGACGACCTCGATCGAGGGGTCTTGCCGATGCAGCTTCTCGGTATCAAACCGCGCCTGGAGGGCATGCGCGCGCCTGGCGTGCTCAACCACGGTGAGTGGTCGACCCTCCGAACGGTCGAACACCAGAAGGAAGTGCTTCATCGCCGTCACGCCTCCTGGGTTGCGGAAGCCCTGCTCCGGCCGTTGTGGACAGTTGGCGGGGCCAGCCGCGATAGTTCCCGACGATCAAGGCGGCAAGCGACGGGGCGGCTGGTCGGCGGGGCGGACTCCGGTGCGCGGCGGCATGCGTCAGGGGGCAGACGTACGGTCAACAACCTGACAGATGGCGTGACGGGGCGGGGCCGGGCGGCGAGACTTGCGGCGTGGGTCGACGGGTCACGTGTCCGACGCTGGTCGGGCGGAGCGAGGAGCTCGCCCAACTGCGCGCGGCGTTCGACCCGGCGAGGCCGGACCGTACCCGGCTGGTGCTCGTCGGCGCCGAGGCCGGCGTCGGCAAGACGCGGCTGGTGCACGAGGCGGTGCGGGATGCCGCCGCGCGGGGGCTCGCGGTGCTCGAGGGCGCATGCCTGCCGCTCGGATCCGCGCTGCCGTACGGGCCGTTCATAGAGGTACTGGGCGCGGACCTGTTCGTCGGCCCCGAGGCGGGCGACCGGCTACGGCTGTTCCGGGCCGCCGCCGACGCGCTCGCCGGCAGGGTCGCCGGCAGCGGCGCTGGCAGGGTCGCCGACAGCGGCGCCGGCAGCGGCGCCGGCAGCAGGGCCGGCAGCGTCGCCGGCGGCGGCCTGGTCGTACTTCTGGAAGACCTGCACTGGGCCGACGCCTCGACCTGCGACCTGCTGCTGTTCTGCGCCCGGGTGCTGGCCGGCGAGCGGGTGGTGCTGGTCGGCACGTACCGCACCGAGGAGGCGCCGGGCAGCCCGCTCGGGACGCTGCTGGTGCAGCTCGGGCCGGCGCCGTGGCTGACCCGGCTGGAGCTGGCGCCGTTCGGCCGCGCCGAGATGGCCCTGCAACTGTCCGGGATCCGCGGCACCGAGCCGTCCGCCGAGCTGGTCAACCGGGTGTACGCGCGATCCGGCGGCAACGCGTTCTTCGCCGAGGAGCTGCTGGCCGCCGACCCGGTGGCGGAGCGGTTGCCGGAGTCGCTGCGGGCCGCGGTGCTGTCCCGGCTCGGCCGGCTCGGCGACCAGGCCCGCGCGGTTGCCCGGGTGCTCGCCGTGGCCGGTCCGCGGGTCAGCCAGGAGCTGCTGCTGGCCGCCTGCGAGCCGGAGCCGCACGAGGTCGACGCCGGGGTGGCCGCGCTGGTGGCCAATGCGCTGGTGGTGGCCGGCGACGGGGGGTACGGGTTCCGGCACGCGCTGGCGCAGGAGGCGGTGCTGTCCGACCTGGGGCCCGCCGAGCGCACCAGGACGCACCGGCGGGTGGCCGAGCTGCTGACCGAGCGGCCGGACCTGGCACCGGTCGGCTCGCCGGCCGGGGTGGCCGCCGAGCGGGCGCACCACTGGGAGGCGAGCGGCGAACCCGCGCTTGCGCTGGCCGAGGCGGTCCGGGCGGTGGCTGCGGCCGAGCAGGTGTCCGCCAAGGCGGTGGCGTACGGGCAGTTCGAGCGGGCGCTGCGGCTGTGGGGCCGGGTACCGGATCCGGCCGCCATCACGGGGGTGGACCGGGTCAGCCTGCTGGAACGGGCCGGCAACGCGGCCATCGCGGCGGACCGGTACGACCGGGCGGCGGACTTCCTGTCCGAGGCCCGCGCGGCGCTCGACCCGGCGGCGGACGCGCCGCGGCTGGCTCAGATCCTGGCCCAGCTCGCCTGGGCCGAGCGCAACCGGGGCCGGCCGGTGGAGTCGGCCGAGCTGGTCGATCTGGCCGCGGACCTGCTGCCCGCCGACCGGCCCACATCGGCGCTCTCGCACGTGCTGACCATGCAGGCGCGGGACCGGCTGAACCAGTACCGGTTCGCCGAGGTGGTCCCGCTGGCGCGACGGGCCATCGAGGTGGCTGCCGCCGTCGGCGAGCACGTGGACGAGGGCGTGGCCCGGACCATGCTCGGGTACGGGCTGGTCCACACCGGCGGCTCCGACGAGGACGGCGTGGCCGAGTTGGTCCGCGGCGTGGTGCTCGTCCGGCGCTACGGCGACGTGCAGGCGTTCGCGTTGGCGGTCTTCGGCGCGGCGGAGAACTACCGCTACCTGAACCGCTTCGACGACGCGGTGGCGGTGGCGATGGACGGGCACGAGCACCTGACCAGGCTGGCCGCCCCGCCGACCCACCTGTGCCTGGTGGCCGCCACCGCGGCCGCCTCGCTGTGCGCCCTCGGGCAGCTCGGGCGGGCCGAGGAGCTGCTGGCGCCGGCCGACACGCCGGTGCTGCTGCTGGAGATCTACCGGCTGTGGTGGCTCGGCCAGGTGCAGTTACTGCGCGGCCGGATCGCCGACGCGCGCTCCACCGGCGAGGAGTTGGCCAAGATCCACAGCGTGGACTACATGCAGATCAGGGCGTCCGGCGCGCAGTTCACGGTGCCGCTGGCCGCCGCCGAAGGGCGCTGGGACGAGGCCCGCGCCGCCGCGCTGGACGCGCTGGACGCGCAGCTCACGCTGAGTACGAACGAGTTCGGCTTCCTGGTGGCGGCCCGGGCGCTGGCGGCCGAGGCGGAGCGGCGCGAGTCCGGGGCGGCCGACCAGGCGGCGCCGGAGGCGATCGGCACCATCCTGAACGCGGTACGCGCGCTGGCCGCCCGTGAGCCGCGGCTGCACGGGACGCCGCGCCCGGAGGCGACCTGCTATGCGGCACTGGCCGAGGCCGATGCCGCCCGGGCCCGGGGCCACGACGACCCGGCGCTGTGGCGGGTGGCGGTCACCGCGGCGGACGCCACCGTGGAGCCGTGGCCGCAGGCGTACTCCCGGCTGCGGTTGGCCGCGGCGCTGCTGCGTACCGGTGCGTCCCGGGCCGAGGCGGCGGCGCTGCTGACAGCCGCACGCCGGACCGCGGCCGGCATCGGGGCCCGGCCGCTGGTGCGGGACGTCGAGGCGGTGGCCGCGCAGCACCGGGTGCCGGTCGGGGCCGTGGCGGCGGCGGGCGGCGACCCGCTGGGGCGGTTCGGGCTGACCGCGCGGGAGGCCGAGGTGCTCGGCCTGGTCGCCGCCGGGCGGTCCAACCGTGAGATCGCCGCAGCGCTGTTCATCAGTACGAAGACCGCCAGCGTGCACGTCACGCACATACTGGCCAAGCTCGGGGTGACCAGCCGGGTGCAGGCCGCCGGCATCGCGCACCGCGCCGGCCTTGGCTGACGCCCTCACCGGTGCCGCCGCCCCCCGCGCTGGTGGCGGCCGTCTCCAACCCCCCAGTGGAGACGGCCGCCGGTGGAGACGGCCGCGTGATGCCGTCAGGGCTTGCCCTCGAGCACCACGTCCCGCGGCGTCCGCCCGGCCCGGCGGAACCGGGAGAAGCCGGCCGCCGCGGCCACCTCGCGCAGCCACGGCTCGCCCACGGCGTCGGCCACCAACAACCAGCTACCGTCCGGGGCCAGCGTCTCCAGCGCGTGCCGGGCCGCGCCGACCGGGTCGGCCACCGTGCGCAGCCGGTCGAACAGGCAGATCAGGTCGAAGCTGGTACCCGGGTAGTCGTGCGCAGCCGCCACCTCGAACCGGATGCGCTCCGCCACCCCAGCCTCCACCGCGCGCTCGCCGGCGGTCCGGATCGCCGTCTCGTCGGCGTCGAAGCCCCAGAACCGCGACTCCGGGTACGCCCGCGCAAGCAGGATCGTGCTGGCCCCGTCCCCGCACCCGACATCGGCGACGGTGACGCCCTGCTGCAGCTTGGCGGGTACGCCGGGCAGGGCGGCGATCCACGTGTCGACCAGACCGGCCACCCCCACCATCTGCACCCCCGTTCGTCCCATCCGCGGACGATCATCGCGCCAGGGCACCGCGGGCCACATCCGACGATCGCCTTACCCGCCGCCTTATTCGGTGGGCGAATGGGCCCCTCGGGGCCACGATGTGCGCAGGTCAGGCGGGGGCGGCGGGCGGCGGGTCAGGGGGGTCGCCGGGGTCGCCGAGGTCGCGGCCGAGGGACTCGGGGGAGTCGGGTACGCCGCCGCCGGTCTCCAGCGCGGTGATGTCCAGGTCGGACAGGCCCTCCAGGGTGTCCGGCACCAGGAAGCCTTCACGGCGCCAGAGCGGTACGCCGATGTGCAGCAGGTGCTCGATCGCCTCGTAGACGTCGTCGTCGGCCACCTCGGCCACGTGCACCTCGCAGCACTCATCGGAGGCCTCGTTGATCGCCTCGACGACCTGCTGCGCCATCGTCTCGCCATGCACCTCGCGGTCCACCAGGACGAGCACGATCCGCCAGGTTCGCCCGCGCGGCTCCTCCAGCCGGCGGAACGACCGGATCACCTCGAGCACGTCGGGCAGGTCGAAGAGGCTCAGCACGATCGCGCAGTCCACCCGGTCCGGGATGCTCGGCCCGGGGAAGTCGGTGAACTCGTCGTCCGGCCCGATCTCGTACGCCTCGTCCACCTCCAGCCCGGCCGCGATGTCGCCCACGGTGGCGATGTCGACGGGGTCCAGCGGGAAGCCGAGCTGGCCGCCCGCGTTCAGCCAGATGTCCACGTCCTTGGGCCAGCGCTCGAAGAGCTGGGACACGCCGAGCTCGTACCACCGCACGGTCGCGTCGTCCGGGATGCGGTTGGCCAGCGCCATCTGCCGGTACGAGGTGTACAGCAGGGCGTGCCGGCCCTCCGTGTCGGCGATGCACGGCACCTGCACGTCGCCGGCCCGCGCGGCGGACAGCCCGTACTCGGGGGGCAGGTCGGCGCGGACGACCAGCGAGCTGCGGGCCAGGGCGCGCAGCAGGGTGGCCCGCGCGCCGGAGAACACGCAGCGGGCCAGCGTCTGCTCCAGTTCGTTGACCGGCTCGAAGTCGTCGTCGGCAACCTCGTCGTCGGCGTCGGCGTCGGCGTCGGGGTCGTGGCGGTCGTCGCGGTCGTCGCGCTCGGCAGACTCGTCCGGTTCGCCGGCGGGGTCCGGCATGGACGCGGCCGCGCCGAGCCGGCCGGTGGGGGGCGGCTCGGCGGGCCCGAGGGACTCCGCGGAGTCCTCGGGCGGTAGGTCAGAACGCGGCGCGTCGGCCGGCACGGGTACGCCCCTCGTCACCCCGGTTGAACGGTCAGTGCCTCACCGGGACCGGTCCGGTCGGTCTTCCGGCGCGGGTGGCCCGCTGCGCAGGACGACGCCCGGGGCCTGTTGCCCGGCGGGGGCGAGCGTAACCGCTGCGGCGGCCGTCGTGCGGCGCAGCGGGTTGCCTTCCGGGCCGGCCCACGCCCGGATGGCCCCGCCGGAGCGCGGCCGCCCGGTCAGGTTGGTCCGCCAGGCGCCACCGGCCCGGGCCGCGGTGCCGTCGCCGCGGCGCGCCGGCCGCGGCCGGCGGCCCAGCTCGTCGGTGTCCACCCCGGCGGACTCCAGCGCGGTACGGCGCCGGCGGCGGGACCCGCCGAGCAGCAGCGCCGCGCCGGCCACCGTGTCGGTGCTGACCGAACCGACCGAGCGCCCGGCGCCGTCGGCGGACCAGGTGCCCCAGTCGGTGCCGCCGCCGGCGAAGTCCGCGTGGTGGTCGGCGCCGAACTGGACCTCGGACACCACCTGGTCCAGCGGCGCGACGTACCCCTCCGGCTGGTCGAGGTGGTGCTCGACCACCGCGCCGATCTCGGCGGCCCCGGCGCGGATGCCGGGCAGCGCGCCCGGCAGCAGCCCCGCCCCGGCGGCCGGTGCCCGGGCGGCGACCTGCCCGAGCCGCTGCGCCGCCGCCAGCGCCGCCCGCCGCACGTCATCCGCCGCCTGGTCGGCCAGCCGGCGGGACTGCTGTCGCAGCTCCTCGCCCGGGTCGGCGCCCTGGCCGCCGGCGTCCCGCCACGCGGTGGTCGCCTGCGCGGCCTGGTCGGCCAGATCGATGGCGCGGCCGGCGACCCGCTGGCCCTCGCGCAGGGTCCGCGCGTACGCGGTCAGCTCCCGGACGGCGCTGTCGAACGCGGCGCTGCCCTGGTGCATCAGGTCCGGCACCTCGCTGACCGCGGCGCGGAACCGCTCCGCCGCGGCGCCGGACCAGTGATCGCTGTCCAGCCCGGACAGCCGCCGCGCGGCCTCCGCGGCGTTGCGGGCGAACCGGCCCAGCCGCGCGGCCAGCCGCTCGACCTCGTCGGGGCTGCCTGGAACCAGCTCGCGCGGTGACATGCCGGGCTGCGGCTGGATCACGACCCGGCCTCCCGTGCCTGGCCGCGTACCTTGTGGTCGGTCGCGCCGTAGTGCTCGGCGGCCAGTTCGAGCATGCCGGCCAGCGCCTGCCCGCGCTGCCCGACCGCGGTCAGGCCGCCGTGCCAGGCGTCCAGGAAGCCCTCCACCGAGTTGGCCAGCGCCTCGTCGCCGAGCGGCAACTCGCCGAGTTCGGCCCGTACCGCGGCGAGTTCGTCCACCACGGCGACGGCCTGCCGCAGCGGCACCGCGGTGGCCCGCAGCAGCTCGACGTCGACCTGCACCCTCATGACCGTCCCCCCGTCGTCCGTACCTCGATGACCACCCGGCGCCGTACCGCGTCGGTGCGCAGCCGCAGCGGCGCCGTACCGCCCATGTCGAGCAGCAGGTCGTACCCTTCGGGCAGCTCGGTGAACAGGTCCGCGCCCGTCATTGCGAACCAGTCCACCGTGCCGCGCGCAAGGGCGAGCTGCTCGACCGAGGAGTACACCGGGACGACGCCGGCTCCGGTCTCGCCCAGCGCGCGGAAGCCCAGGCGCTCGCCGCGCTCGCAGTAGACGGTGGCGGCGAGGAAGGCCTCGTGCAGCTCGACCGCGGAGCCGGCGCCGGTCGCAACGTCGGCGGCGACATCGGCCAGGCTGCGGGCCGCGGTGGTCATGCGCCCAACTGTACGACACCGACCAACTACTGCAAAACCCACGAAAGGGATAAATCGCCGAGCCTGCCTCTTCGGCCTGTCTTCCGGGCAGCATCGCGGCGGACGTCCGAGTCCGGCTCAGTCAGCGCTCATGTACAGGACGTAATGCTGTTCAAGTGACGGATCTGTCACGGCCGCCGTTGTTACCTGTGGGTAGAATGGCGGATGTTACCAGCGAGTAATAAGAGTGTGCGACGGCGGGAGCGGGGCATGGGCCACTACAAGAGCAACCTGCGGGACGTGGAGTTCAACCTCTTCGAGGTCTTCAAGGTCGGCGACAGGCTCGGACAGGGCGCGTTCGCCGACCTCGACACGGAGACCGCCCGCAGCTTCCTCCGGGAGACCGAGCGGCTGGCCACCACCGTGCTGGCCGACTCCTTCGCGGAGGCCGACCGCGTCCCGCCGGTGTTCGACCCGAGGACCGGCAGCGTCACGGTGCCCGAGCCGTTCAAGCGCGCCCAGGCGGCGTGGATGGAGGCCGGTATCTACCACCTCGGGCTGCCCGAGGACCTCGGTGGCGTGCGCGCCCCGCGCAGCCTGGTCTGGGCGCTCGCCGAGTTCGCGCTCGGCGCCAACCCGGCCGTGTTCATGTACGCCGCCGGGCCGTCGTTCGCGGGTGTGCTGCACGACCTGGGCACCGCGGCGCAGAAGCGGTGGGCCAGGCTGTTCGTCGAGCAGGGCTGGGGCGCCACCATGGTGCTCACCGAGCCGGACGCCGGCTCCGACGTGGGCGAGGGCCGGACCAAGGCGTTCCCGCAGGCGGACGGCACCTGGCACATCGAGGGCGTGAAGCGGTTCATCACCTCGGCCGACCACGACATGGCCGACAACATCATCCACTACGTACTGGCCCGCCCGGTGGGCGTCGAAGGTGCCGGCGGCGCGGGTACCAAGGGCCTGTCACTGTTCATCGTGCCCAAGTTCGGTTTCGACCCGCGGACCGGAGCGCTGGGCGAGCGCAACGGCGCCTACGTGACGAACGTCGAGCACAAGATGGGGCTGAAGGCCTCCACCACCTGCGAGATCACCTTCGGCCAGAAGCACCCGGCGGTCGGATGGCTGGTCGGGGACGTGCACGACGGCATCGCCCAGATGTTCAAGGTGATCGAGTACGCCCGGATGATGGTGGGCACCAAGGCGATCGCCACCCTGTCCACGGGTTACCTGAACGCGCTGGAGTACGCGAAGAACCGGGTGCAGTCCGCGGACCTGACCCGGATGACGGACAAGACCGCGCCGCGGGTCACGATCACCCATCACCCCGACGTGCGGCGCAGCCTGATGCTGCAGAAGGCCTACGCCGAGGGCCTGCGCGCGCTGTACCTGTACACCGCGACGTACCAGGACGCCGTGGTGGAGGCCGAGGCGCGGGGCGAGCACGACGACATGGCCGACCGGGTCAACGACCTGCTGCTGCCGATCGTGAAGGGCTTCGGGTCGGAGAAGGCGTACGAGTTGCTGGCCCAGTCGCTGCAGACGCTGGGCGGGTCCGGGTACCTGCAGGACTATCCGATCGAGCAGTACATCCGGGATGCCAAGATCGACACCCTGTACGAGGGGACCACGGCGATCCAGAGCCTGGACCTGTTCTTCCGCAAGATCGTCCGGGACAAGGGCCAGGCGCTGACCGCGCTGAACAATGACATCCAGGCGACGGTGGACTCCGAGGAGCACAACGGCCGGCTGAAGGAGGAACGGCGGCTGCTGGGCCAGGCGCTGTCCGACCTGCAGGGCATGCTCGCGGCGATGATCGGCCAGCTCACCTCGGCGCAGGAGGACATCCGCAACATCTACAAGGTCGGGCAGAACACCGTCCGGCTGCTGATGAGCCTCGGCGACCTGGTGGTCGGCTGGCTGCTGGTGCGGCAGGCCGAGGTGGCGACGGCCGCGCTGGACGCCGGCGCCGCCGGCCGCGACAGGGCGTTCTACGAGGGCAAGCTGGGCGCGGCGCGGTTCTTCGCCCAGACGGTGCTGCCTGAGCTGTCCGCCCGCAGGGTGGTCGCCGAGAACGTCGACCTGTCGCTGATGGACCTGCCGGAGGAGTCCTTCTAGGCCCTGACGCCGGTGCCCATCGTGGACCATTCGACCTTCGGCCGGCCGAGGAACGGACCGGAGCGGCCGTTGTCGAACTGCAGCGGTTCGGTGGAGTTGCCGGCGACGAACCGGTAAGTGGTGTCGAACGTCGCGGGTGCGGCGGCGAAGGTGGCGGATGCGGCGAACCGGGCCGGGATGGCGGCCTTGAGTAGCCACGGGTCCCGGCCGGGGATCCGCGCCCCGGCCGGGCCCGTGCTGGCCGGTCAGGGTGGTCCGGCGAGCTTCCGCTCACGTCCCGCACCGGGGGGCCGGTGCATAGGCGGGGACGCGGCGGGACGTTCAGTGTGGGCGCATCAGTCCGCCGTGGTGCGGCGTCCCGGTGGACGTTCTGCATCCCGTAGAACGCTGCGGACCTCGCCGATGGTGACGTGCAGTGCCATCGCGATCAGGATCGGGGACTGCCCTGCGGCGCGGAGTGCGACGATCCGGTCCGCCACGTCGGCCGCGGTGACCGGGCGGTGGTCGTCCACCGGGGAGAACTTGGCCGGGGGACCGGTCCCGGCCAAGCTCCCGTCGTCCCCGCTGAGCGGCCCAGTGCACGACCCGGCGGAGGGAATGACGGCACCGACCGGCTGAGCTGAACCGTGGTGATCGGCGAATCCTCGCGGTTCCTGCGCGCTACCGGCCGGTGACGTCATGCGACGGACGGTAGGAATCGGGGTGGTAGCGAACAGGTACGGTCCGTACCCGGGAGAGGGACCCGACCTACCTGACGAGGCCGATCTGCCCGGCGAGTTCCTGGGCGTCCTGCCGGACCGCGGACCGCCGGTCGGACAACTCCGCCAGAGCCTGCCGCGCGAACAGGTTGTACCGCACCGTCTCCGCCGACTCGCGGTGCGCGCGGCCGATCATGTGGACCACGCCGACGGGCTCGGCGCGCTGGTGGTGCGCCTCGGCGATATCGAGTAGTCGGATCGCCCGTTTCCCTGGCCCTGGCAGCGCGGACAGGTCGAGCCGATCGGCGCGGCGGATCGCGTCACCCGGCCGGAACAGCCGGGTGTCGAGCCGTAGCGCGTACCCGTCCACGTCTGCCCGGCCGAACCGTAGCCACGGGTGGGCGTACCGGGGGCCGAGTGCGTCGGCCGCTTCGCTGGCCGCGTCCCAGTGTCGCCATGCGTCTCCGGCTCGGCCGGTGTGCGCCTGGGACAGCGCGGCCGCCAGCTGCAGAAGTCCCCACCGAGCCCGCTGCTCTGTTCCGGCGGCCGGGTCGAGCAGCGCCGCCGAGTCCAGCGCCACCGCCAGGGCTCGCTCGGCCTGCCCCGCCGATCGGTAGACCTCGCCGTAGTACCACGCTGCGGCGGCTACGGCCGCCGGGTCGTCTGCGTCCTGCGCGGCGGACATGGCCCGGTCCGCGGCCAGCCATACCAGCTCGGCGGCCGGCTGCCACGCGAGGAAGCACTGAGCGAGGGAGTAGACGCGTGCCAGCTCAGCCTGCGCCCGCCGACGGTCGGTGCCGTCCAGTGCCCGGACCGCGGTGCGCGCCTCGGCGAGCAGACCGGGCAGTACACCGGCGACGGATGACTTCTGATCCGGCATAGTCACCCACCGGCGCCACGCGTCGTCGATGCGGCCGGCCAATGCGGACAGGTCAGGCTCGGTGTCCGCAGCCGGGGCCGGGGTCAGCATCGCATCGGCGACGATCGGGGTCCGGTCGTGGCTGCCCTTGCTGAACGACTCCACGGGCATCTGCTGGTCTCCGGTCAGGTCTGCAAGATCGTTCACGCGGAGCACTTCGGCGATGCGCAGCAGCATCGGCAGCCGCGGCATGAGGATCCGGCCGCGTTCCAGCGCCTTGACCCACTCCCCGGACCGGCCGACGAGTCCGCCGAAGACTTCACGGGACAGTCCGCGGCGGGTCCGTAGGTGTTGCAGCCGGGCCCCGAACGACGGTTCAGTCATGTGATCACCTCGCCGGTAACGACCGCCCGCCGGCCGCCCCCGGGAGCGACCCGGGGGCTCACGTACCGGCGAGGGTGCGCACCGCCAGCCTACCCAGCAGCAGCCGGCGAGACGCGGAACGGCCCGGGCGCCGGGGGCCCCGGCCGGGCCGTTCGATCATGGTGGAGACGTTCTCAGCGGCTCGACCGCCGCCGGGTCCACCAGTACGCCAACCCGGCGGCCAGCGTCACGCCGACCCCGCGGGACGAGACGGTGACCCGGCCGAACCGCACCTGGCATTCCCCTGAGATCCCCGGTACCGCGGGTGCCGGGGAATCTCCGTACCTCTGCGCGGGCGCTAGGCCCCGCGCTTGTCCGGCGACGCGCCGTCGGCCGGCTTGAGCGGGTCCGGCGGGTGCGGTGGCTCGGACGGGTCGGGCGGGTCGGCCGGCGGCTCCGGGCGGGTGAGCTTGCGTTCGCTGCGCCAGAGTTGGGCGCCGCGCTTGAACAGGTCCAGGTAGAAGCGCGGGATCGGCTCCAGTGGGCAGAACACCTCGACCCCACCGCGGGTGAGCCCGTGTGCCGCCATGATCGCGCCAGCGGCCCGGCGCACCGCGGGAACGTCGGCGTCCGGGTCGGCGGCGAGCAGGTAGACGCGGGTGGGTTGACCCTGCGCGGTGACCTCGCCACGAATGGCGGCCAGCAGGTTCGGATGCTCAGCGGCCCATCCGACCAGGGCGCGGTCGCAGTCGTCCGGCTCGGCCGGCGGCTGTTCGGTGACCGACTCGGCCTGGGCCAGCGCCACCAACGTGAAGCCACCGTCCAGCGTCTCCTCCTCGACCTCGATCCGTTCCACTGTCTCCTCGAACGTCAGATCGATGATCGGGCCGGTGTCGGCCGGACCGCCGGACGGCCGGGCGGGCCTGTCCGCCCGTTGCGTCCACAGTCGGGTCGAGGCGCGGTACAGCCGCAGATACAGCGGGGACAGCCCGCGGGAGGGTGCGAACGACTCGATCCGCACCGGGCCGTCGGTGCCGCCGAGTGCGGCGCGGGCCTCGGCGCGTACCGGCTCGTGCTCGGTGTCCCCGTCCACCACCACGCCGTACACCCCCTCGGGCGCATCCTGCGGGCCGGTGTGCGCGAGTACCAGGCCGAGCACGCCGGGACGCTCCGCAGCCCAGGCGATCAGCCGCTCCGCCGCGTCGTCCGGCTCGTCCGGCTCGTCCGGCGCCTTGCGGAACGCCGTGTCCGGGTCGAGGTCGGAGCTGGGCGGCGCGGGCGGCTTCGGCGTCTCGACTGAGCGGCGGGCCGGGCGGGTCTCCGGCTCGGCCCGCCAGAGGGTCACGCACTGCCGCTCCAGCCAGCGGTGCACGTCGCCGACATCGGCCCGCGGGACGACCTCCACGCAGGTACGGCGCGCCCCGGCGGCCTGCGCGGCGGTGACCAGCGCGGTGCGGGCGGTGTCGGCCGCTCCGGCGGCGTACCCGACCAGCACCCGCACCCAGCCGGCCGACGGGTCGCGGGTCCAGGTGCGGAACACCGCCTCGAACAGCCCGCCGTCCCGGGCCAGCTCGACCAGTGCGGCATCGACCGGGTCATGCTCCGCCGCGCCCGCCGCGAAATCCCACTCCAGGTCCGCGGCGACCAGCGCGAACTGGGTCGCCGGGTCGTCCCCCGGTTCGTCGCCGAGTTGTTGCCGGCGATCTGCCGGGCCAGCCGCGGGCGCCCGCGGGTCGGAAGGCAACTGCATGTCGGCGTCGCGCGGCTCGGCGTCGCGCGGCTCGGGATTGCGCGGCTCGGCATTGCGCGGCTCGGCATTGCGCGGCTCGATAGCAGACTTCGCCGTTGGCGCCAACTCGCCGTCCACAGGCGGTTCCGTTGTCCCCAGATCTGCGCCAGGGGCTGTATCCGGGTCTTGACAAGGGGCAGGCTGGTCGTGGGGTCGCCCCCCAGGGAGGGCGGGGGCTGGGGTGGGGTCGGACGGCGCATGCAACTCCCCCGGTGCCTGGTCCTCGTCTGGCGGCGGGTGAGCGGGCACCGTGGGAGCCGGCCACACCACGGCAGAGGCCGCCACAAAGGCCGCCTCCCGCTCGCCGCGCGCCGCAGCGTCAGCGTGCACCGGCAGAACCACGCAAGCGCCCTCCTCCAACGCCGCGGCCGCTCCTGCCAACGCCCCGGCCACCGGCACCGCCAGGTCCGCCCGTTCCAACACCGCCCCGTACGTCCGCACCGGGTCGGTGGCCGGCCCGTGATACTCCTCCCAAGCCCGTCGCAGCTCCCGGACCCCGTCCGGCACCGCGGCCGACGCAGCCTCATCGACCTCGTCCGGAGCGGCCGGTCCCGCGCGGAACGCCGTACGCCCGCCAGCCCCGCGGGGCACCGCCGGCTCCTCCGGGCGCCAGGCGACAACGTCCCGCATCCCGGCCCGCACGGCGACCAGCCGGGCCCGCAGCGTCGCCAGCCCGACCGCGTCGTCGGCCAGCACGACGTGCAGCGCCGGGCCGTCGGCGCGGGACGAGGTGGCCCGCGCGGTCGCCACCGACACGACCGCCGCCACGAACGACGCCAGGTCCGAACGCGGCGCCGCGGCCAGCAGCAACGACGCCCGGGTAACCACAAGCACGTGACCGCCCACGGCGCCGCCCGCGGCATCGCCCGCCGCGCCTCCCGCCGCGCCGCCGCGCGCGGCACCGCCCGCCGCGCCGCCCACGGCATCGCGGGTGGCACCGCCCGCCGCGCCGCCCGCGACACCGCCCGCCGCGCCGCCGCCCGCGACACCGCCCGGCCCGGGCAGCCAGGACAGGTCGCCGAGCAGGCTGCGGAACGCCGGCCAGTCCTCCACGAGGTCCCCTGGGAACTGCAGTGCCGCCGCGGCCTCGTCGTACAGCCCGAACGTGGTTCGCACGCACGGGCCGCGCAGCACCCGCGCCACCAGCCCCTCGCGGGCCAGCAGCCAGCCGAACTGCCGGGCGTCCGAGGGCGCACCCCACAGCAGGTGCAGCCACGGGCCCGCCGGATCACGCAGCCGGGCCACCTCGGCCAGCGGGTCGGGACCGGTCATGGGTCAGATCGTGGCACCGCGCGGCGCACCAGGTCGGTCAACTCCTCCAGCCGCTGGCGCAGCGCGGCGTAGTCGGCGGCCAGTTCGGCACGGCCCTGGTCCACCGCGGACGGCTTCTTCACCTGGACGACGACCTTGCCGTTCGGCTCCAGGGTCGCGCACGCCACCTCGGCGAAGGAGTCGGCGCCAGCCTCCTGCACCGTGCAGAGCAGGTCGTCCGCGGACAGCCGCTCGTGCCGCAGCGCCCGCTCGTCGACCGCTCCGTCGCTCACCAGCACCGTCGGGCGCCCCAGGACCAGCCGGCGCAGCCGCAGCCGCCGGTACAGCACCCAGGCCAGCGCACCGTTCAGGACGAACAGCACCGTCGCCCCGACCACCGCACCGGTCACCGAGTTGTCGTTGCCGATGATGCCGTTCTGCACGGCGTTGGTCACCGCGAGCAGCACGATGAAGTCCAGCGTGGTGAGCTGCGCCAGCTCCCGCTTGCCGCCCACCCGCAGCGCGACCACCAGAAACCCGTACACCAGTAGCGGCCGGATGAGCTTCTCGCCGAACGGCACGCCGAGGATGAAGATGTCGGTCCACACGCGCCCATCCTGACGGTGAGCCGCCTACGTGCACACCTCGCCTGCGCGCCGCGCGTTCGGGTGGCCGCCGTGGTCGTTGGTTCGCTCGCAGGCTCGCTCACCTGCACTCCTGGCCGACGACGCTCTGCGCCCGGGTTGGGGTGGCTGCTGTGCCGGTCGGTCCGCCGGCAAGGTCGCTCACCGGGCGATATACACCGCCTGGATGTTGACGAACTCGCGGATACCGAACTCGGCCAACTCCCGGCCGTACCCGCTGCGCTTGATCCCGCCGAACGGCATCCGCGGGTCGGACGCGGTCATCCCGTTCACGAAGCAGGCACCGGCCTGGATCTGCGTCGACAGTCGGCGGGCCCGGTCCTGATCACCGGTCCAGAGGTTCGACGAGAGCCCGTACGGCGAGTCGTTGGCCAGCGCGATAGCGGCGTCCTCGTCCGGCACCCGCACCAGCGCGACCGCCGGCCCGAACGTCTCCTCCCGCATCATCGCCGTGTCGGTGACCTCGCCGGACAGCCGCACCACCGTCGGGGTGAAGTAGAAGCCGGGCCCCGCACCGGGCCGCTTGCCGCTGCGCGGGTCCCAGCCGGCGAGCACGTCCGCGCCGGCCGAGACGGTCCGGCGCACCTGCCGGGTCAGCGCGTCCCGCAGGTCGGCCCGCGCCATCGGCCCGACGTCGGTGCTGTCCTTGGTCGGTTCGCCCACCTCCAGGGCCTGCACCCGGCGCACCAACTCCGCCTCGAACTCCGCCGCCACCGGCTCGGCCACGATCAGCCGCTTGGCCGCGATGCAGCTCTGCCCGGCGTTCTGGAAGCGGGACCTGACCGCCCACTCGGCGGCGGCCGGCACGTCGGCGTCCTCGAGCACGATGAACGGGTCGGAGCCGCCCAGTTCCAGCACGCACTTCTTGATCGACTCACCCGCGGCGGCGGCCACCGCGGAACCCGCCCGCTCGCTGCCGGTCAGCGTCGCGGCCACGATCCGCGGGTCGTTGACCAGCGGTGTGGTCCGCCGGGCGGACAGCACCACGGTCTGCACGACGTGCTCCGGCAGCCCGGCCTCGGCGAACAGCCGTTCCAGCGCCAGCGCGCAGCCGGTGACGTTCTCGGCGTGCTTGAGCACGATGGTGTTGCCGGCCGCCAGGATCGCCGCGCCGGCCCGGAAGAGCTGCCAGTACGGGAAGTTCCAGGGCATCACCGCGAGCACCGGACCGAGCGGCAGGAACTGCACATAGCTGTCCACGGCCTCGGTCTGCACCCGCTCCGGCGCCAGCATCCGTTCGGCGTTCTCGGCGTAGTACTCGCAGGCCCAGGCGCACTTGTCCACCTCGGCCAGCGCCTGGCTCAGCGGCTTGCCCATCTCCGTGGTCATCAGCGCCGCGTGCCGGTCCCGGTCCCGGCGCAGCACCTCGGCCACCCGGGCCAGCGCGGCGGCCCGCTCCCGGACCGGGGTACGCCGCCAGCCGTCGAACGCGCGCGCGCCGCGACTCAGGACGGCGTCGACCTCGGCGTCGGTATGCTCCACGTACTCCTCGATCAGCTCGCCGGTGGCGGGGTTGATGCTCTGCATCGCGGTCCTTCTTCCTCGGGCTCGCTCAGGCGAATGGCGCGACCGGCAGGTGCGCGGCCTCCAGCGCCGACCGTACGGCGGCGGCGATGCGCACCGCACCCGGCGTATCCCCGTGCACGCAGAGCGAGTCGACCTGGATCGGCACCTCGTCACCCGTCACCGCGGTCACTACCCGCTCGACGGCCATCCGCACCGCCCGCTCGGCGGCCACATCCGGATCGGTGACCAGCGCCCCGGCATCCGAGCGCGGCACCAGCCGACCGTCCGGGGTGTACCCCCGGTCGACGAACCCCTCGTGAACCACCCGCAGCCCGGCCTCGGTGGCCAGCCGCGAGGTCTGGCTGCCCGGTGCGCACAGCACCGGCAGTCCCGCGTCGTACAGCCGCACCGCGTCCACGATGGCCGCCGCGTGCTCGCCGTCGTGCGCGGCGGCGTTGTACAGGGCGCCGTGCGCCTTGACGTACCGGACCCGGGTACCGGCCACCCGGCACATCCCGTCCAGCGCGCCGATCTGGTACAGAAGGTCGTTGGTGAGTGTCGCCCGGGGCACCGCCATGTACCGCCGCCCGAAGCCGGCCAGGTCCCGGTAGCTCACCTGCGCGCCCACCGCGACCTGCCACTCCACCGCGAGCGCGCAGATCCGGCGCATGATGTCCGGGTCGCCGGCGTGGAAGCCGCAGGCGACGTTCGCGCTGGTCACCACGCGGAGCAGCGCGTCGTCGTCGCCGAGCGTCCAGGCGCCGAACCCCTCGCCGGCGTCGGTGTTCAGGTCAACCATGGGCGCCGTCGTCCATGCCGCGCAGCACCAGGGCGAGCCGGGCCGGGCCGTCGGGCACCACCCGTACCGGTACGCCCCAGTCCTGCCGGGTCAGGTGGCAGGCCGGGTGCGGTTCTCCCGCGGAGACCTCGTCGCAGCTCGCCGCCTGTGCGGTCACGTGCAGCACGCCGTTCCCGGCGTCCGGGTTGATGACGAGCAGCCGGCGCAGGTCGGTGCCGTCGCCGGCGCCCGTTCGCAGCAGGGCCGGCGGGGAGGCGCTCACCTGCAGTCGGGTCGCCGGGCCGTACCGCTCGTCCAGCTTCTGCCCGGGCGGCGGGGTGTACACCACGTCGAGCACCACCTCGCCGGGCCCGATCTCGGCGGCCGGCCGTTGCGTCTGCCGCCGCTCGCCCTCGATCCGCCGCCACACCCCCGGCGCGACCGGGCGGGTCAGCCGGTGCGCGGCCGACTCGACCACGACCAGCGTGCCGTCGAGCACCACCGCGGCCGACGGCTCCGCCACGTCGGTGGCCAGGGTGGACACCTCGCCGGTGGCCGGGTCGTAGCGGCGGATCGCGTTGTTGTACGTGTCGGACACGGCCACCGAGCCGTCCGGCAGCACGGTGACCCCGAGCGGGTGCTGGAACAGCGCCTCCGCGGCCGGCCCGTCCACGTGCCCGAAGTCGAACAGCCCCTGCCCGACCGCGGTGCGCACCTCGCCCCCCTCGACGTACCGCAGCGAGGAGGTCTCCGAGTCGGCCACCCACAGCCGGTCGCCGTCCGCGGCCAGCCCGGACGGCTGGGCGAACGCCGCCTCGGCCACCGGCCCGTCCCGCAACGCCTCCGCGGTGGTCCCGGCCAGCACCTCGAACGCGCCCGTCGCCGGGTCGAGCTCCCAGAGCTGGTGGGTTCCCGCGGCGGCCACCACCACCCGCCCCTGCCACCAGGCCAGATCCCACGGCGACAGCGGCACGCCCTCGGGCGCCCGGGCCACGGTGTGTACGGCGCCGTCGCGCAGCCGCAGCCCGCGCAGCGCGTGGTTCACGGTGTCGGCCACCACCACCTCGTAGCCCAACTCGGTGGCCACCGGGGCGGGCAGCAGCAGCACGCCCTGCGGCTCGGCGAACTGCGCCGTCGTGGCGTCCCCGTCGGCCAGCCCGCGCCGCCCCGACCCGATCCGGCGCAGCACCGTCTGCCCGTCGCCGGCCAGCTCGACCAGCGAGTGGTGGGCCGAGTCGGACACCAGCAGCGTGCCCAGCGGCGTCACCAGAACCTTGCCGGGGTACCGCAGCGCGGTGTCGACCTGCGTCATGACCGGGGTTCCGTTGTCCCGCAGGGCGCCCGGGGAGTCGCCGTATCGCAGGGCGCCGGCGGGGGAGTCGCCGTACCGCAGCCTGACGGCGGGGGAGTCGCCGTACCCCAGCCTGACGGCCGGGGAGTCGCCGTACCGCAGCGTGCCCGACGCCCGGTGCTCGGCCACCAGCTCGTCGATCAGGCGGGCGATCCCCTCGGCGTGCCCCTCACCCGCGGCCTGCGCGACCACGTACCCCTCGGGGTCGATGACCACCAGGGTCGGCCAGGCCCGCACCGCGTACTGCTGCCACGTCTGCAGCTCCGGGTCGTCCAGCACCGGGTGCCCGATCTCGTACCGCTCCACCGCCGCGGCCAACGCCAGCGGATCCGCCTCGTGCTCGAACTTCGGCGAGTGCACCCCGATGGTGACCAGCACGTCGGCGTACTTCCGCTCCAGCGGCCGCAGCTCGTCGGCCACGTGCAGGCAGTTGATGCAGCAGAAGGTCCAGAAGTCCAGCAGCACGATCCGGCCGCGCAGCTCGGCCAGCGACAGCGGCTGGCCGCCCGTGTTGAGCCACCCGCGACCTCGCAACTCAGGGGCGCGCACGCGCGTACGGCGGACTGCGGATGTCATACCCTCCAGGATGCCCGAACGCTGCTACCGCAGTGCCGGCCAGGTGCCGGCCGCGACATTCCACGCCGCGACGAGCACGAGCAGGGCAGAGACGACGGCCAATGCGACCTTCTCCCTGATCACGGGAGCGCGTGCTGGCCGGTGCGCAGCACCTCAGCGAGCTCCCCGTCCCACACCAGGTCGCCGTACTCACCGCGCAGCAAGTCGGCCACGCCGCGCTCGGCCGCCAGGTCGAGCAGCTCTCCGAGCGACCCTGGCTTCCCGGCGCGCCGCGGCGGCAGTCCGCGAGCGGCCGGCCCGGAGCGAGGTAGACCGGCCGTCCCCCGACCTTCCCCGCCGGGCAGTCCCAATGCGTGACCGGCGGAGGGTTGGGACCCACCGGCGGCGATGGCCTCCGGCCCGGGACCGGGCATGTCATTCGGGCTGGCACTGTCGCCGCGCGGTGACTCCATGTGAGGGACCCTAGGAACGGCCAGCCAGCCCGAAGTGACACGGCGAGGTGTCACCGTGCGGGGTACCGTCAACCGGTGCGGGGAGACGAGCACATCGGCGGCCGAGTTGCCGTCGAGCGGAAGCTGCGCGGCCTGACACAGCAGCAGCTCGCCGACCGGGCGCATGTGTCCCTCAGCCTGCTCCGGAAGGTCGAGCAGGGCGGCCGGCCGGCCACGTCGCCGTTCGTGTCCGCGGTCGCGGCGGCGTTGCGGGTCGAGCGGACGGAGTTGACCGGCCAGCCGTACCGGACCGGCGACCGGCGACAGGACGCGGTGCATGATCTGGTGCCGGACCTGCGCCGGGAGCTGGTGATGTATCGGCTGCCGCCGGAGGATGACCGGCCGGCGCCGGCCCTGGCAGACCTGCGCGCGGCCGTGGCCGCGGTGTCGCGGTACCGGCACGCCGTTGATCTGTTGGCGCTGGGCGCACGGTTGCCGCAGACGCTCGCCGATCTGCGGGCGGCCTCGTACGCCTACACCGGCGCCGAGCGCGAGCAGGTCATGGCGTTGTGGGCCGAGGCGTACTACGCCGCCAGGCAGTTCGTCTCCAAGCTCGGGTACGGCGACCTCGCCTCGCTGATCGCGGATCGGTACGAGTGGGCCGCCGAGCAGTCCGGCGACCCGCTGGCCGTGGCCCTCGCCGCAGTGTTCCGCGCCGGCGAACTCGACGGGGTCGGGGACTGGCGCAGTGCCCGTACCGTCATGGCCGCCGCGCTCGGGAGCCTCCCCGTGCCCACCCGGCCGGCCGCGCTGTCTGTGCACGGCATGCTGCACCTGATGAGTGCGTATATGGCCGCGCACGCTGGCGACGAGGCGGACACCTGGGCTCATTACGACGAGGCGGAGGTGCTGGCTCGCCAGCTCGGCGAAGACCGGGACGACTACCGGCTGTGGTTCGGCCCCACCAACACCGCAATATGGGGGACCGCACTCGGCGTGGAGCTGATGAACGGCGCCGAAGCGGTCAAGCGTGCCCGCCTGGTCCACCTGCCCGCCTCAGCGCCCCCGGAGCGGGCCGGCCACCACTACATCGACCTCGCCCGCGGCCGACTGCTGTACGGCGACCGGCCTGGCGCGCTCAGCGCGCTCCTCACGGCCCGCCAGATCGCCCCGCAGCAGACCCGGTACCACCCAATGGCCCGGGAGACCGTCTACGCGCTCGCCCGGGCCGAGCGGCGCTCCTCCGCGACCCTCCGCGGGCTGGCCGCATGGATGGGTGTGCAGGACTGACCGTAAGCGCACCCCGGCGCGTTGAGTGCGAACACGAGCCTGTCCGGCAGCGGCACGCCAACGCCCGAGAGCCCCGCGGCCTACCGGGACCCCTTACCGGAAGGTCGCGGGGCTTGTCGGCTCGCGGGGCTCGGCGCTGACCGGGCGGGTCAGTGGTTGACGAACAGGTTCTGGCGCTGGGCCGCGTGGATCAGCTCATCGCGCATCGTCGTGCTCGGCGCGGAGTGGATCGCGCGCTCGATCTCGCGAAGGTTACGCATGCTCCTGCGGTGGTCGCGCCACTTGCGCACGACGGACGTCACGGTGCTCAACTCCCCCTGGTAGGTGACGCTGGTTGCTTGCACCTGTATAGACACCCGAGACGCCGTTTAGATGCCCGATCGTTCGGTGAAGTGCCTCACAGGACATAGATCTGTTAGGCGATGACGCCCTAGCGGCATCGAAATGTCAGGTCGCCGGGTACGTGCCGTGGCGGCGCCGCTACCCTCGAGTCATGGCCGCCGGGATCCCCCCGCTGATCGACGCGTTCGAGCAGACGCTCCGCTCGACGGTGCGGGTCGGGGGCACGCTCACCGAGGCCGAGTGGGCGCTTCCGACGGAGTGCCCGGGGTGGACCGTCCAGGACGTGGTGTCACACCTGGTCGGCGTCGAGCTGGTCATGCTGGGCGAGCCGGAGCCGGACCACAAGCTCCCCGACGGGCTCGATTACCTGCGGCACGACACCGCCCGCCGGCTGGAGGTCACCATCGACGTGCGGCGCCGACTTTCCGGCACCGAGGTGCTGGCCGAGCTGGAGTCGATCATCGACCGCCGGGTGCCGGAACTGCACGCGCTCGCCGCCGACGGCGCCGATCCCGAGATCGACACCCGGTTCTGGGGGCCGCGGCAGATGTCCACGATGATGCCGACCCGGGTCTTCGACGCGTGGGCGCACGAGCAGGACATCCGGCGCGCAACCGGGCGGCATGGCGGGTTGGACAGCCCGGCGGCGCAGGTCGCCTGTACGTTCCTGACCCGGGTGCTGCCGTTCGCGGTGGACCGGGCGGACCTGCCCGCGGGCACGGCCGTCCGCTTCGACGTCAGCGGCGAGATGGAGATCCACGAGACGGTCGGCGAGGCGTGGCCGGAGGTGTCGGTGACTACGAACTGGGAGACCTTCGTGCGGCTCACCTGCGGGCGGGTGGATCCCGCCCGGGCCAAGGTGGACAGCACCGGCAACCCCGGGCACGTGTACAAGGTGCTGGCCGCGCTCGCGGTCACGCCGTGAGCGAGCTTGCGAGCGAACCAATGGGCACAGCAGCCCCCGCGAACGCGGGCGCCGAGCGCCAGCGAGGTGTTCCCGTGAGCGGGCCGCGATGACGTTCCCGCCGCTGTCGCCGACCCCGCCGTCGCCACCGCCGGACCGCTCCACGGACGACGGCTCGCTGTCCAGCCCGCTCGGCCGGGCCGCCGTGCTGATGGTCGGCTACCTGGTGGTGCTCTGGGTGCTTGACCTGGTCAACAACGTGCAGCACCGCGGGCTGAACAACGACCTGGGCATCGAGCCGCGACACTTCGACCGGCTGCCGGAGATCTTCACCGCGCCGTTCCTGCACGCCAGCGTGGCGCACCTGGCCGCCAACGCGATGCCGCTGTTCGGGCTGGGCCTGATCGCGGCGCTCACCGGCGTGTGGCGGTTCGTCGGGGTGACCGCGGTGATCGTGCTCGCGTCCGGGCTGGGCGTCTGGCTGTTCGCCCCGAGCGACACGGTCACCATCGGGGCCAGCGGCGTGGTCTTCGGGTACTTCGGCTACCTGGTGACCCGCGGACTGATCGACCGGCGGCCGGTGGACGTCGTGGTGGCCGCCGGGGTGGCGATCGCGTACGGCTACCTGCTGCCCGGGGTACTGCCCGGCCAGGAGGGCATCTCCTGGCAGGGCCATGCCTCCGGCGTGGTCGGCGGCGTGCTGGCCGCATGGCTGTTCCGCCGGCGCCGCCCGAAGCCGGCCGAGCCCACCTCGCCGTCCCTCGGGCCGACCACCCTCACCGGCCCACCCATCCCATGACCGCCCCGCCCGGGAGCACCCATCTGGTGTCAGGCGGTACGGAGCCGGGGACCGCCTGAGGCGGAGGCGGTGGTCGGGTCAGCTCCAGGCGAGGGCCAGCGTGGGGTCGTGCAGAACCGCGGCGAGGTCGGCCAGGAACTGCGAGCCGAGTTGGCCGTCCACGATCCGGTGATCGAACGACAGTGAGAGCTGGGTGACCTGGCGCGGCACGATCGCCCCGTCCACCACCCACGGCATCTGCCGGACCGCGCCGAAGCACAGGATCGCCGTCTCGCCGGGGTTGAGGATCGGGGTGCCGGTGTCGACCCCGAACACTCCGACGTTCGTGATCGTGATGGTGCCCCCGGACATGTCCGCCGGCGACGTCCTGCCGGCCCGGGCCACCTCGGTCAACTCGTTCAGCGCGGCGGCCAGGTCGCGCAGCGGCAGCCGGTCGGCGTCCTTGATGTTCGGCACGATCAGCCCGCGCGGGGTGGCCGCGGCGATGCCGAGGTTCACGTACTCCTTGACGATGATCTCCTGCGCCGCCTCGTCCCAGGACGAGTTCACCATCGGGTTGCGGCGTACCGCGAGCAGCAGCGCCTTGGCCACGAACAGCAGCGGGCTGACCTTCACCCCGGCGAACTCCGGCAGCGCGGCAACCTGCGAGCGCAGCTCCATCGTCGGGGTGATGTCCACGGTGACGAACTCGGTGACGTGCGGCGCGGTGAACGCCGAGGCCACCATGGCGGCGGCGGTGTGCTTGCGGACACCCTTGATCGGGATCCGCCGCTCGCGGTCCGGCCCGAACGCGCGCGCCGGGGTGGCGACGGCCGGAGCCTCCTCCTCCGGCGGCCCCCCCGCCGCGGCATCCACGTCCGCCCGGGTGACGGTCCCGCCCGGCCCGGTCGGTGTCACCGAGGTCAGGTCCACGCCCAGGTCCCTGGCGTACTTGCGCACCGGCGGCTTGGCCAGCACGACGACGTCTCCGTCCGGCTCGGCCGGGCTGGGCGCCGGCTGCGTCGGGACGGGCCCGGCCGCCTCCACCCCGGCCGGCTGCATCCCGGCCGCCTCGACCCCGGCCGTCTCGACCCCGGCCGGCTGCTTACCGGCCTGCTCGACCGGGCCGATCGGTCCTGGCGCCGGCCAGGCCGCGCCGGTGTCGACGGGCTCGTGCGCCACGTCCACCGCGGCGGCGCGCACCGGCGGCTGGGCGAACATCGGGTTGGCCGACGGCGTCGGCGCGGCCCCGGACGACGGCCCCTTGCGCGGCCGCCGCTTGGCGCTGACCGAGCGCGGGCCGTACCCGACCAGCACCGAGGTCCGCCCGCCGGGCGCGGGACCGCCGATCAGGCCGGGCTCCACCGGCTGGTCCTCCGCCGGCGTCGGGACGTCCGGCACCATGTCTTCGCGCAGCGCGGCCGGCGTGGCCGGCGGCTCCGAGGCGGGCGCCGGGACCGGCGTACCGGCCGGGGCGACGTCGATGCCGATGATCGGCGTGCCCACGTCGACCGTCTGCCCCTCGCCCACGTACAGCTCGGCGACCACCCCGGCGTACGGCGACGGCAGCTCCACCGCGGCCTTCGCGGTCTCGATCTCGACCAGCGTCTGGTTCACCGCGACCGTGTCGCCGGGCTGCACGAACCATTTCAGGATCTCGCCCTCGGTGAGCCCCTCGCCCACGTCCGGCAGCTTGAACTGCTTCACATCAGGCACGGCGGCAGCTCCTCAGAAGGCCAGCGAGCGGTCGACGGCGTCCAGCACCCGGTCCAGGTCGGGCAGGTAGTCCTCCTCGACCCGGGACGCCGGGTACGGCGTGTCGAACCCGGTCACCCGCAGCACCGGCGCCTCGAGGGAGTAGAACGCGTCCTCGGTGATCCGGGCGGCCAGCTCCGCGCCCAGGCCGAGGTTGCCCGGCGCCTCGTGCACCACCACGCAGTGGCCGGTGTGCCGGACCGAGTCGAGCACGGTGTCCATGTCCAGCGGGGACAGCGAGCGCAGGTCGATGACCTCCAGGCTGCGCCCCTCCTCCTCGGCCGCGGTGGCCGCGTCCAGCGCGGTCTTCACCATCGGGCCGTACGCGAGCACGGTCGCGTCGGTGCCGGGACGCACCACCCGGGCCTGCCACAGCGGGTCGGCGCTGGCGGACGGGTCGAAGTCGGCCTTCTCCCAGTACCGCCGCTTCGGCTCGAAGAAGATCACCGGGTCGTCGGAGGCGATCGCCTGCTGGATCATGTGGTACCCGTCCAGCGGGTTGGAGCACGCGACCACCTTCAGGCCCGCGGTGTGCGCGAAGTACGCCTCCGGGGACTCGCTGTGGTGCTCCACCGCGCCGATGCCGCCGCCGCACGGGATCCGGATCACCACCGGCATCTTCATGGTGCCGTTGGACCGGTTGTGCATCTTGGCGAGCTGGGACACGATCTGGTCGAACGCCGGGTACACGAACCCGTCGAACTGGATCTCGCACACCGGCCGGTACCCGCGCATGGCAAGCCCGATCGCGGTGCCCACGATGCCGGACTCGGCCAGCGGGGTGTCGATCACCCGGTCCTCGCCGAAGTCCTTCTGCAGCCCGTCGGTGACGCGGAAGACCCCGCCGAGCTTGCCCACGTCCTCGCCCATGACGACGACCTTGGGGTTGTCCTCCATGGCCTTGCGCAGCCCTGCGGTCAGCGCCTTGGCCAGCGTGTACGTCGGCATCAGTGCGCTCCCTCGAAGGAGGAGAGGTATGCCCCGAACTCCCTGCGCTGGCGGTCCAGCAGCGGGGTGCTCTCCACGTACGCGTGATCGAACAGGCTGAGCGGCTCCGGGTCGGGCAGGTTCCGGCAGCCCTCCCGCACGTGCACGGCCAGCTTGTCCGCCTCGGCGTCCAGGTCGGTGAAGAAGCCGTGGTCGGCCAGCCCGGTGCGGACCAGGTACGCCTTGAGCCGCTCGATCGGGTCCTTCAGCTTCCAGCTCTCCAGTTCGCTGGCCAGCCGGTACCGGGTCGGGTCGTCGGAGGTGGTGTGCGCGCCCATCCGGTAGGTGTACGCCTCGATCAGGGTGGGGCCGGAGCCCTCCCGGGCCCGGGCAAGCGCCGCCCTAGTGACCGCCAGGCAGGCCAGCACGTCGTTGCCGTCCACCCGGATTCCCGGGAAGCCGAAGCCGCGGGCGCGCTGGTAGAGCGGGATCCGGGTCTGCTTCTCGATCGGCTCGGAGATGGCCCACTGGTTGTTCTGGCAGAAGAACACCACCGGCGCGTTGTACACGCTCGACCAGACGAACGCCTCGTTCACGTCGCCCTGGCTGGACGCGCCGTCGCCGAAGTACGCGATCACCGCGGCCGGGTAGTCGCCGCCGGATCCGCCGCCGTCGCGCTGGATGCCCATGGCGTAGCCGGTGGCGTGCAGCGTCTGCGACCCGATCACGATCGTGTACAGGTTGAAGTTGTGCGCGGTCGGGTCCCAGCCGCCGAGGTTGACCCCACGGAACAGGCCGAGCAGCCACAGCGGGTCCACGCCGCGGGTCCACGCCACGCCGTGCTCGCGGTAGGTCGGGAACGCGAAGTCGTCCGGCTGCATCGCCCGGCCGGAGCCGACCTGGGCGGCCTCCTGCCCGAGCAGCGAGGCCCAGATGCCGAGCTCACCCTGCCGCTGCAGCGCGGTGGCCTCGGTGTCGATGCGCCGGACCAGGACGAGGTCGCGGTACAGCCCGCGGTACTCCTCCGGGGTCAGCTCGAGCTGGTAGTCGGGGTGCTCGACCCGCTCACCCTCGGGCGTCAGTAGCTGGACCAGCTCCGGGCCTTGCCCGGTGACCTCCCCGGCTACGTCGGCGGTGACGTCACCTACGGACATGCCTTCTCCTCGTCGTCGACTCCGCGCGGGGTCACCGCGGCGGGAGGGCCAGCGCACCGGGACGGCACCGGGGTGTGGCGCCGCCCCGGGTACGCCGGGAGAGTGCCTGCTCCCGGTGGCCCGGTGATACCGACATCGTGGCAGAAGCACGAGCACATCGCCGCGCCAGCCACGACCAACTAGCCGACCGACCGGTCGGTCAGCTTTGTCGGCATCGTATCCCAGCGCCGCGGTGGTCAGGGGATAACCGGCCCTCCCCGACTGCGAACTTTTCGCCTCCCACCGGCGGGGTGGTTCAACCGCCTGGAACGGGCCGCACAACGTTGCCTGGCGTGGCAATGATCCTGGTGCCGTGGTCGGTGGCGACGCTGACGCGGAGCTCCGCCTTACGCGGGCGACCGAGCTCGACCCACTCGGCGTGGACGACACGACCGCCGCTCTCCATATGCGGAGCGTATATACGCTCCATATGGATTCAGTCCGTGTGCGCGGGTCTGGTGCCTTCCGGCAACACCCGGTCAGGTCGCGGCTCGGTTGGCACGGCGGCGGCGGCGCAAGTTCCGGAAATATTGGCCTCGGCGGTCGCCAAGGTCACCGAAGTTGCGACAATCTTCGGGGGTGACCGGCGTACCGACCCTCAGCGCTGAAGGTGCCGAGCAGCGCCGTCTGGCCGCGTCGCCGCGGCTGGACGCGCCCTGGCGGCAGTGGGGACCGTACGTGCCGGCGCGCCAGTGGGGCACCGTGCGGGAGGACTACAGCGCCGACGGCAACGCCTGGGCGTCGTTCCCGTTCGAGCAGTCGCACGCCCGGGCGTACCGCTGGGGTGAGGACGGCCTGGCGGGCATCTGCGACAGCCGGCAGAACCTGTGCCTGGCGGTGGCGCTGTGGAACGGCCGCGACCCGGTGCTCAAGGAGCGGCTGTTCGGGCTGACCAACGGCGAGGGCAACCACGGCGAGGACGTCAAGGAGTACTGGTGGCCCACCGACGCCACCCCCACCCACTCGCTGCTGCGGTACCTGTACCGCTACCCGCAGGCGGAGTACCCGTACCGGCGACTGCGCGAGGAGAACGCCCGGCGCGGCAGGGACGAACCCGAGTACGAGCTGGCCGACACCGGCGTGCTCGACGGCGACCGGTTCTTCGACGTGGCGGTGACCTACGCCAAGGCCGCGCCGAACGACATCTGCATGGTGGTCCAGGCCACCAACCACGGGCCCGACCCGGCCGAGCTGCACGTGCTGCCGCAGGTGTGGTTCCCCAACACGTGGTCCTGGGGCGAGGACGGCCCCCGGCCGGAGCTGGCCCGCACCGACGGGGCCGTGCGCTGCCGGCACCCGGAGCTGGGCGAGTACTGGTTCGCCGCGGACGGCACCGCGCCGATCCTGGTCACCGGCAACGACACCAACGCGGTGGCGCTGTTCGGCGTGCCGGCCAACCCGGTGCCGTACACCAAGGACGGCATCAACGACCGGGTGGTGCACGGGCGGCAGTCCGCGGTGGACCCGAAGGGAGTGGGCACCAAGGCCGCGTACTGGTTCCGCTTCGAGGCGGTGCCGCCGGGACAGACCGTGCGGGTACGGCTCCGGCTGTCCCGCCGCAAGCCGGGCTGGACCACGTTCGGGCCGGCGTATGAGGAGGTGCTGCGCCAGCGGACCGCCGACGCGGAGGAGTTCTACGCCGGGCTGCTGCCGGCCGGACTGCCCGACCCGGACCGGCTGGTGGCGCGGCGCGCGTTCGCCGGGTTGCTGTGGTGCAAGAAGGTGTACCGGTACGACGTGCGGCAGTGGCTGACCGGCGACCCCGGCCAGCCGGTGCCCCCCGACGACCGGCTCGCCGGCCGCAACCACCGGTGGAAGCACGTGAACGTCAAGGACGTGCTGTCGATGCCGGACGAGTGGGAGTACCCGTGGTTCGCCGCCTGGGACCTGGCGTTCCACACGGTGCCGCTGGCCTGGGTGGACCCGCAGTTCGCCAAGGACCAGTTGCTGCTGCTGTGCCGGGAGTGGCTGATGCACCCCGACGGGCAGCTCCCCGCGTACGAGTGGGCGTTCGGCGATGTGAACCCGCCGGTGCACGCGTGGGCGGCGCTGCGGGTCTACCGGATCGACGCGGCGCGCACCGGGCGGTGCGACCGGGAGTTCCTGACCAGGGTGTTCAACAAACTGCTGCTGAACTTCTCCTGGTGGGTGAACCGGAAGGACCCGGACGGCTCGAACCTGTTCGAGGGCGGGTTCCTCGGGATGGACAACATCTCGGTGTTCGACAGGTCCGAGGCGGTGCCGGCGGGGTACCGGCTGGAGCAGTCGGACGCGACGAGCTGGATGGCCGGCTACTGCCTGGCGATGCTGGACATCGCGCTCGAACTGGCCCGCACCGATCCGGCGTACGACAGCCTGGCCACCAAGTTCCTGGAGCACTTCGTGGCGATCGGGGTGGCCACCCAGACCTTCGGCTCCGGCAACGTGACGCTCTGGGACGACCGGGACGGGTTCTGCTACGACGCGCTGGTGGCCGACGACCACGCCGCGCCGGTCCGGATCCGTTCGATGGTGGGGCTCATCCCGCTGATGGCCTGCACGGTGCTCACCCAGGACGTGGTGCGCGCGGTGCCGGACTTCGCGGCCCGGCTGGGTTGGCTGGAGCGGCACCGCCCGGACGACCTGGCCCGGGTGCTGACCCGGCACGACGACGGCACCATCCTGCTGTCGCTGCTGGACGAGCCGAAGCTGGCCCGGGTGCTCGGCCGGATGCTGGACGAGAGCGAGTTCCTGTCCCCGTACGGCATCCGGTCGCTGTCCGCGGCGTACCGCGGCGGCGCCAAGGTGGAGATCGACGGGGTCTCGCTGCAGATCGACTACGAGCCGGCCGAGTCGCGCAGCGGCCTGTTCGGCGGCAACTCCAACTGGCGCGGGCCGGTGTGGATGCCGGTGAACGTGCTGCTCGCCGACGCGCTGGCCAGCTACGGGCGGTTCTGCCGGTGGACCGTCGAGCTGCCGGCCGGCTCCGGGAACGCGGTCAGCCTGGCCGCGGCGGGCGAGGAGCTGGAACGCCGGCTGGTCGCGCTGTTCCGCCCCGGCGCCGACGGCCGCCGCCCCAGCGACCCGCCGCACCACCCGGCCGGGCCACTGTGGACGGCGAACCCGACCTTCTCGGAGTACTTCCACGGCGACACCGGTGCTGGCCTCGGCGCCTCGCACCAGACCGGCTGGACCGCCCTGGTGGCCGCCCTCCTGGTCGACCCCCGCCCCGGCCTATGACCCACAAGTCAGTGAAGGCCGAGTACCTTCCCGAGGATCCGACCAATCGGAACCAGTACGTCGCTGCCCACCGTGCCACGGTGGTGGATCAACCGGTTGACTGAGATTGACCGCACGTCCTCCACCGTGGCGTAGCTGGTGTGCTTCAGACCGCTTGGCCCTGGCTCCACCTCGACATGCGAGTTGACTCCGAGCCGGGTCCGAGTCAACGGCACGACGACCACCCGCTCGACCCAGCTCTGGTTGAACTGATCGTTCGAGACGATGATCGCCGGTCGGCGAAAGCCTTGCTCGTGCCCCACCGGGTCGCCGAAGTCAACGTGCCACACGTCGCCACGGCTGAGTGCAGGCTGGCGCAGTTCGCTCACCACTCGTCCACGTCCGGCTCGATGCCGTCCTTCAACGCCCGGTCCCAAACCGCCCGCTCGGCCTGGACCTGCGCCCACTGCTCAGGGTTCCTCCGGACCCTTGCCCAGGACTCGTTGAACTCCTCCCAGAACATGGTCCGCTCCCAGGCATCGATCGCCTGGTCGATGATGTCCTGCATCCGCTGGCCGCGCGCCTTGGCCAGGTGCGCGATCTTGTCGTGCAACTCGGTGCTTACCCGTAGCGTCGTACTGTTGCTCATCGTTCGAGTCTACAGCGCTGTATACAAGTATATAAACACGTTCGCTACGACTCGGAGGCGACGCGGGCGGCGGCACGCTGCACCCGGGAGCGGGCCTCGGCCAGGTCCACGGTGGTGCAGCGGCCGTCCGCGACCACCTGCTGGCCGGCCACCCAGACGTCCCGCACGCACTCGCGCGGCGCGGCGAAGACCAGGTGCGCGAGCAGGTCGCGGTCCTCCAACAACGGCACGAACCCGGGGTCGTCCAGCGAGACGCGCACCAGGTCGGCGAACCGGCCCGGCTCGAGGACGCCGACATCCGGCAACCCCAGGGCGGCGGCGCCGCCGCGGGTGGCCAGCGCGAGAGCCTGCCCGGCGGTGACCGCGGTCGGGTCGTGCGCGCGCAGCCGGGCGAGCAGCGCCGCCAGCCGCATCTCCTCCCACAGGTCCAGGTCGTTGTTGCTGGCCGGGCCGTCGGTGCCCAGCCCCACGGTCACGCCGGCGGCGAGCAGGTCGGCCAGGCGGGCGATCCCGGAGCCGAGCTTGGCGTTGCTGCCGGGGCAGTGCGCCACCGCGACACCGTTCGCCGCGAAGATCGACACGTCGGCGTCGGACAGCCAGACGGAGTGCGCGGCGAGCACGTTCGCATCCAGCACGCCGAGGTCGGCCAGGATGCGCGGCACCGACGCGCCGCCGTGCCGGGCCGACACCGGATCGCCCTCATGCTCGGTCTCGGCCACGTGGATGTGCAGCAGCGCGTCCCGCTCCTTGGCCGCGGCGGCAAGCTGCTGCAGGTGGCCTTCCGGCACGGTGTACGCCGCGTGCGCCGCCAGCCCGACCCGGATCCGGCCGTCCGGCTGGTGGTTGGCGTCCCGGAACGCCACCACCTGGGCAAGCTGCTCGTCCAGCGTGCCGAGCCACGGCCACGGCGCGGTCACCACCGCCGGGGTGAGCAGGCAGCGGGCGCCGCTGGCGTCCACCGCGGCGGCCAGCGCGTCGTTGCGGAAGTACATCTCGCAGCTCGTGGTGACGCCGTAGCGCAGCATCTCCGCGCTGGCGAGGGTCATGCCCCAGAACACGTCCTCCTCGGTGATCCGGCCCTCCCGCGGCCAGATCACCTCCTGCAGCCAGCGCAGCAGCGGCAGCCCCTCGCCCTGGCCGCGCAGCACGGTCATCGGCGAGTGGCCGTGCGCGTTGACCAGGCCCGGCATGAGCAGCCCGGTGAGCCGCCGGACGGTGGCCGGCGGCGGTGGCGCATCGCGCGCCGGCCCGACCCAGGCGATCCGGCCGTCCCCGGCCACGTCCACCCCGCCGCCGCGGATCACGGTGCCGGCCTCGTCGCAGGGCAGCACGAAGTCGGCCAGGTAGCGGGTGGTGGTCACAGTCGCTCCTCGTCGGCGGGATGGATGGTGCGGCGCTCGGTCACGATGGCGGTGACCAGGTCGTGCGGGGTCACGTCGAAGGCGGGGTTTTCGGCGGGTGCCGCGGTGGTCACCTCGGCCGGGTCGCGCTGCTCGATCGGGATGTCGGCGCCGCTGGCCGTGCCGGTGTCCACGGTGGACTCGGGTGCGGCCACCAGGAACGGGACACCGGTCCACGCCGCCGCGAGCGCCAGCGGGTACGTCCCGATCTTGTTCGCCACGTCGCCGTTGGCCGCGATCCGGTCGGCGCCGACCAGCACCGCGTCCACCTCGCCGCGCGCGATCACCGACGCGGCCGCGGAGTCCACCAGGATCCGGTGCTCGACGCCGAGCCCGGCAAGCTCGTACGCGGTCAACCGGGCGCCCTGCAGCAGCGGCCGGGTCTCCCCGGCGTAGACCCGCTCGACCAGCCCCCGCTCGTGCAGCGTGCGGACGATGCCCAGCGCGGTGCCCCACTCGACGCAGGCCAGCCACCCGGTGTTGCAGTGGGTGAGCAGCCGGAGCGGGCGGTGGCCCATCCGGTCCAGCAGCAGGTCGGCACCGCGCTCGCCGATGGCCCGGCAGTTCGCCGCCTCCTCGGCCAGGATGGCGCGCGCCCCGGCCACCGCGGCGGCGGCCCGGTCCGGTGGCGGCTGGCTGAGCGCGAGGCGCAGCACCCGGTCGACGCCCCAGGCCAGGTTGACCGCGGTGGGGCGGGCGTCCCGCAGCCGGTGGCCGGCCTCGACCGGGTCCTCGCCGCGGTACGCGGCCAGCGCCACGCCCAGCCCGCCGGCCGCGCCCAGGGCCGGCGCCCCGCGCACCGCCAGCCGCCGGATCGCGTCCACCAGGCCGTCCACGGTGGTCAGCCGCAGCCACTCGGTGCGGCCCGGCAGCGCGGTCTGGTCGATGAGCCGGACCGCTCCGTCGTCCCAGTCGATGCACCGCATCCTGCGATTCTGCCCGGCACCGCCCCAGGCAGTTCCACGCGGCAGCGAGGAGGGCGGCGCGGCGGTTGGGCAGAGCCGCGGCGCGGCGGTGGGACAAGGCCGCGGGGCGGTGGGGCAGGGCGGCGCGGCGGTTGGGCAGGGCCGCGGCGCGGCGGTGGGCCAGGGCCCGCCGGGGCGGGGGCAGGGCCGCGCGGGGCAGGATGGCCACGTGGACGGGCAGGTGGCCGCCGCGGCGGCGTTGATCCGGGCGGCCGGGGTGCCGGATGTGGCCGTGGTGCTCGGCTCGGGCTGGGCGGCGGTGGCCGACGCGCTGGGCACCGCGACCTGGGGCGCGCCGATGGCGGACCTGCCCGGATTCGCCGCGCCGACCGCGCTCGGGCACAGCGGCACCGTACGGCTGGTGTCCCGCGGGCGACGCCGGGTCCTGGTCTACCTGGGTCGGCTGCACCTGTACGAGGGCCACCCGCCGGCGACGGTCGCGCACCCGGTACGGGTCGCGGTGGCCGCGGGATGTCGTGTCGTTGTGCTCACCAACGCGGCCGGCGGCATCGACCCGGCGGTCCCGGTGGGCACCCCGACCCTGCTCCGCGACCACGTCAACCTGACCGCCCGGTCGCCGCTGGCCGGCCCGGCGTTCACGGATCTGACCTGGACCTACTCGACCCGGCTGCGCGCGCTCGCCCGCGAGGTCGACCCGTCGCTGCCGGACGGGGTGTACGCCGGGCTGCCCGGCCCGCAGTTCGAGACTCCGGCCGAGATCCGGATGCTGCGCACCCTCGGGGTGGGTCTTGTCGGCATGTCGACCGTGCTGGAGGCGATCGCCGCCCGCGCGGCGGGTGCCGAGGTGCTGGCCGTGTCGCTGGTGTCGAACCACGCCGCCGGGGTGTCGCCGCACCCACTGTCCGCGCAGGAGGTGCTGGAGGCCGGACGGGCCGCCCAGCCCCGGCTCGCCGCGCTGCTGGCCGGCCTGCTGGACCGGCTCTGAGCTGCCCGGCCTACCCGTGGCAGCGCCCGGGTCGGATCGACCCGGGCGCTACGGACGGCTGGGAACAGGGTGTGTCCTGTAGATCTTGGTGGATGCGGGCGCCGATCCGCGCCGCTGAAGATCTACGGGACACGCCCTAACTGGAGGTCACGCAGGCCTTCGACTCGTTGGTGACCTCGTCCTCCTTGTCCTTCGGGCCGCGGACGGAGTTCACGTCCTTCTTGCCGTCCACGTAGTCCTTCAGGTCGCCGGCCTTGGCGTACTTGATCAGCACGCCGGCAATGCAGTCGACCTGCTTGTCGGTCAGGCTCTTGAAGACCTGCTCGGTCTTCAGCTTGTTCTTCAGCGCCTCACGGCTCGGCGGTTCGGTACTGCACGCCGTGAGCGTGAAGAGCGCGACCGCCACGCCGGCGGTCAGCTTCTGGGCAAGTCGGGCACGCAACTCTTCCCCCATGTCACTGGTGGATTTGGGTGTCGGGCGTGGACCGTACCGCAACCAGGGGCGGTCCAACACAATCCGCCCACACGGCTGCCCTTTCAGCCAGCCGCGGACGGCCCCGCGGAAGGCCCTCAGCCGGCCTCGAGCCGCCGCTTCAGGGTCTCCAACTCGTCGCGCAGGCCGGTCGGCAGCCTGTCGCCGATCTTGTCGAACCACTCCTCGATCAGCGGCAGCTCGGCCAGCCACTCCTCGCGGTTCACCTCCAGCACCGCGGCCATGTCGGCCGGCGAGGCGCCCAGGCCGTCCAGGTCCAGCGCGCCCTCGCCCGGCACGTACCCGATCGGGGTCTCCCGGGCGGCGGCGCGGCCCTCGATCCGCTCGATCACCCACTTCAGCACCCGGCTGTTCTCGCCGAAGCCCGGCCACAGGAACCGGCCGTCCTCGCCGCGGCGGAACCAGTTCACGTAGAAGATCCGCGGCAGCTTGCTGGCGTCGGCCTGCTTGCCCAGCGCGATCCAGTGCCCGAAGTAGTCGCCCGCGTGGTAGCCGATGAAGGGCAGCATCGCCATCGGGTCGCGCCGGACCACGCCGACCGCCCCGGTGGCCGCCGCCGTGGTCTCCGAGGAGAGCGTGGCGCCCATGAACACGCCGTGCTGCCAGTCCCGCGCCTCGGTGACCAGCGGCACCGTGTTGCGCCGCCGGCCGCCGAACAGGATCGCCGAGATCGGCACGCCGGCCGGGTCCTCCCACTCCGGCGCGATGATCGGGCACTGGCCGGCCGGGGTGCAGAACCGGGAGTTCGGGTGGCTGGACGGCTCGTCGGCCCCGGGGGTCCAGTCCGCGCGCTTCCACGAGGTGAGGTGCGCCGGGGGATCGGCGGTCATGCCCTCCCACCAGACGTCGCCGTCGTCGGTGCGGGCCACGTTGGTGAAGATCGAGTTGCCGCGCTCGATGGTGCGCATGGCGTTGGCGTTGGTGTGCCAGCCGGTGCCGGGCGCCACCCCGAAGAAGCCGTACTCGGGGTTCAGCGCGTACAGCCGGCCGTCCTGGCCGAACCACATCCAGGCGATGTCGTCGCCGAGTGTCTCCACCTTCCAGCCGGGCACCGTCGGCTCCAGCATGGCCAGGTTGGTCTTGCCGCAGGCGGACGGGAACGCGGCGGCGACGTAGTGGACGCGGTTGTCCGGGCTGGTCAGCTTCAGGATGAGCATGTGCTCGGCCATCCAGCCCTCGTCCCGGGCCAGCACGCTGGCGATGCGCAGGGAGTAGCACTTCTTGCCGAGCAGCGCGTTGCCGCCGTACCCCGAGCCGTAGCTCCAGATCAGCCGCTCCTCGGGGAAGTGCACGATGTACTTGGTGTCGTTGCACGGCCACGTCACGTCCCGCTCGCCGGGCTCCAGCGGCGCGCCGACGGAGTGCAGGCCCGGGACGAAGTCACCGATCTCGTCGAGCCGCCGCAGGGCCGCCGTACCCATCCGGGTCATGATGTGCATCGAGACGACGACGTATGCCGAGTCGGTGATCTCGACGCCGAGCTTCGGGGTCTCCGCGGTCAGCGGCCCCATACAGAACGGGATCACGTACATCGTCCGGCCGCGCATCGAGCCCCGGTACAACTCGGTCATGACGGCCTTCATGTCGGCCGGTGCCATCCAGTTGTTGGTCGGGCCGGCGTCCCGCGGGTCGATCGAGCAGATGTAGGTACGGTCCTCGACGCGGGCCACGTCGGACGGGTCGGATGCGCACCAGAACGAGTTCGGCTTCTTCTGCGGGTCGAGCCGGACGAAGGTGCCGGCGTCCACCAGCGCCTGGGTCAGCCGGTCCCACTCGGCGGGGGAGCCGTCGCACCACTCGATACGGTCGGGCTGGGTGAGCGCGGCTACCTCGGTCACCCATGACAGGAGCTTCTCGTTCGTGGTCGGTGCGCTGTCCAGCCCGGGGATCGTAGGGGCGGTCATGGGCGTGCAACTCCCTTGCGGAACGGCTCGAGCCCGTCCGGAGGAAATAGTTCACCCAGGGATGAGCCAGGACGGGATGTTCTCGAAGGGTAGCGCCCGGGCCGAAAACTGCCAGTCGGGCCGCCCTGCGAGATCTCTCACAGCGCCTCAGACGCCCTTGCTCACCGTCGACATGTTGAAGTCGTGCACCCGCAGCGCCGGCATGGCGGTACGGGTGAAGTAGTCGGTGAACTCCCGCGGGATGGTGCGCTCGGTACGGCCGACGCCGCCGATGCGGGCCAGCATGTCGACCGGGCTCTCGTTGAAGCGGAAGTTGTTCACCGCCGCGGTGACCTCGCCGCCCTCCACCAGGTACACGCCGTCGCGGGTCAGGCCGGTCTCCAGCAGCGTCTGCGGGTCGAGGACGCGGATGTACCACAACGTGGTCAGCAGCAGCCCGCGCCCGGTGCCGGCCACCATGTCGTCCACGCCACCGGCGCCGTCCGGTGACTCCAGCAGCAGGTTGTCCACCTGCAGCGTGGGCCGGCGGCCGGTGCGCTGCGCCCAGGACCGGGTGGTGGTCAGGTTGGCCAGCACGCCGCCGGAGATCCACTCCGCCGCGGCGCACGGCGCCCCGTTGTCGAAGACCGACAGGTCGGAGCTGGACCTTGTGGTGTACAGGAACGGCGCGCACTGCAGGCCGGGCGCCCACGGGTCGCTGCGCAACGTGATCGGCACGTCGGTCAGCCGCTCCCCGATGCGGGATCCGCCGCCCTTCTTCGAGAAGACGGTGCGGCCCTCGTCGGCGTCCCGGGCGGTGGCCGTCCAGTACAGGCCCGTCATCAGGTCGGCCACCGCGGCCGGCGGCAGGATCGTCTCGTACCGTCCCGGCTCGAGTTCGACGTGGTTGCGCTGCCAGTCCAGCCGCTGGCCGAGGGCGGCATCCAGGGCGAGTACGTCCACGTCGGCGAAGTCCCGGGTGCCCTGCCCGGCCCAGGCCGACCGGGAGAAGTCGGGCGACTTGGCGTTCAACTCCAGCCGGCCGGTCGGCTGGTCGTGCCGCAGCCGCAGGCCCGTGGACGTGCCGAGGAACGTCGACTCCACGATGTGCTCGGCGAACCCGAACAGCAGCCGGTCCGCGGCGGCGGCCCGGGAGAACGCCTCGCTCAGTTCCGGCGCGAACGTGTGGAACACCTCGACCGACGTGCCCGCCGGCCCCTCGGACCAGCCGGCCGAGCCCGGGTGGTCGTCTGCCGGCTCCACCAACGGCATCGCGTCCTCGGCCGGGCCGGCGTCCCGGGCGGCCTGTTCGGCGGCGCGGACCAGCGACTCCAGTGCGTCGGCGTCCACCGCGCTGCGCTCGACCACCGCCGACGCCGTGCCGGTGGCGCCGTTGACCAGGCTGATCACCGCGACCCGGCGGGAGCGCATCTCGCCGTTCGTGGTGAGCGTGTTCTTCGCCCAGCGCAGGTTCGTCTCCGCGACCTCGGTGGCGAGCACCACGCAGCCGTCGGCCTTGGACAGGCCGAGCGCCCGCTCGACGGTCTCCTGCGGGGTGCTGGTCACCGGCCGCCCTCCTTCACGGTGTTCAAGATGTTGATGCCCCGGAACAGGGTGGCCGGTGCGCCGTGGCTGACCGCCGCGGTCTGCCCCGGCTGGGCCTTGCCGCAGTTGAACGCGCCGCCGAGCAGGAACGTCTGCGGGCCGCCGACCGCCTCCAGCGATCCCCAGAAGTCGGTGGTGGTGGCCTGGTACGCCACGTCGCGGAGCTGTCCGATGATCTCGCCGCCGCGGATCTGGAAGAACCGCTGGCCGGTGAACTGGAAGTTGTACCGCTGCATGTCGATCGACCAGGACCTGTCGCCCACGACGTAGATGCCGCGGTCCACGCCGGCGATCAGCTCCTCGGTGGACGGCCCGCCCGGCGCCGGCTGCAGCGACACGTTCGCCATCCGCTGCACCGGGATGTGGCCGGGGGAGTCGGCGTACGCACAGCCGTTGGAGCGGCCGAGACCCATCAGCTGCGCCATCCGCCGGTCCGTCTGGTACCCCACCAGGACGCCGTCCTTCACGATGTTCCAGGTCTGGGTCTGCACGCCCTCGTCGTCGTACCCGATGCTGGCCAGGCCGTGCTCCACGGTGCGGTCGCCCACCACGTTCAGCACCGGCGAGCCGTAGCGCAGGGCGCCGAGCTTGTCGAAGGTGGCGAACGAGGTGCCGGCGTACGCGGCCTCGTACCCGAGCGCCCGGTCCAGTTCGGTGGCGTGCCCGATCGACTCGTGGATGGTCAGCCACAGGTTGGTGGGGTCGATCACCAGGTCGTACCGCCCGCTCTGCACCGAGGGGGCCTTCATCTTCTCCGCCAGCCACTCCGGCACCCGGGACAGCTCGGTGTCCCAGTCCCAGGTACCGCCGGTCAGGTACTCCCAGCCGCGGCCCACCGGCGGCGCGCAGGTGCGCATCGTCTCGAACTGCCCGTGCGCGGCGTCCACCGCGGTCGCCTCCAGATCGGCCTCCAGCCGGATCCGCTGCTGGGTGGTGACCGTGCCGGCCGTGTCGGCGTAGAACTTGTTCTCCAGGAACTGCCGGAGGATGGCGTCCGCGTGGTCCACGCCGTCGGCCGCGAGCAGCCGCTCGGAGTAGTCGGCCAGCAACGCGATCTTGTCGCGGTCCGGCACGTCGAACGGGTTCACGTCGTAGCTGGACACCCAGGTCACGTCGGGGTGCACCGGCTCGTCGGCGAGCTCGATGCGCTCGGAGTTGACCGCGGCGCTGACCTTGGCCACGGCGACCGCGCGCTCGGCCACCCGGGCCGCCTCGTCGGTGGTCAGGTCCACGCCGGCGGCGAAGCCCCAGGTGCCCTGGTGCACCACCCGGACCGCGAACCCCACCACCTCGCCGGTGTGCGAGCCCTCCAGCTTGGCGTCGCGCAGGTTGATGTCCTGGCTGCGGATGCGTTCGAGGCGGAAGTCCGCATGCTCGGAGCCCAGCTCACGCGCCCGGCTGAGCGCGGCGTCCGCAAGCGGCCGCATGGGCAGTGCCAGGAACGCCGGATCGATCTCGGGCACCCGGTGCCTCCTCGCGACGAGGGGTGTCGATCTGAGCCGACCCTAACCGTTCGATCCGACGACGTGTCCGGGCGTTTCCGCTGGTTATGGCCGGCCGCTATGGCCCCTGCCCCGCGACGGCTTGCTGGTCGGCGTCGGTGTCACCGTCGGGCTCGGCGCGGGCGACGGGGCTGGTGCGGAGGTGGGGTTCGGCGTCGGGATGGCTGCCGGGTCCGGCGGCCACGGGTTCGTGGTCAGCGGGGCAGGCGGGCGGCCGTGCGCCCACGACGGGAGCGGCCACGCGGTCGGCGGCCGGCCAGCGGTGGAGTCCCCGGTGGTCGGACCGGTCCGCTGGTTGGCGGCGCCCGGCACGGCCGGTACGGTGCCGCCGGCGGGTGGCCGCGCGGCCGGGCGGATACCGCTCAGCACCGACGCGGAGATGGTCGGCGGGGATGTGCCGGCGCTGTGCCGGCTGCCGTACCCGACCACGGCCACAGGCGCGGCGAACGCGACGGCTGCCGCGCCGCCGAGGTACCAGAGACTGCGCGACACGTCGCCCCCGGGGGTCGCAGCCGGACACCATCCGCCCCGACCCCGGGGACGACAGCCGCGGGGTCAGGGCGGTCCGCCTCGTATAACGCGCGTTGATTGCAGAGGTAACGGCTCGGCGGCCCGGGGTACGGTCCCCGCGATGATGCGGATCACCAGCGCCCGAAACCCGCGGGTGCGTGCCGCCCTGGAGCTGGCCAAGGCCCGGGAACGCGACCGGCGCGGGCTGTTCGCGGTCGAGGGTGCGCGCGAGATCGGCCGGGCGCTGGCCGCCGGGCTCGAGCCGGTCGAGGCCTTCTGGCTGCCGGAGGCGGAGCTGTCCGGGCCGGCCGCGGAGGTGGTTGCGTCGCTGCGCGCCCGTCCGGGGCTGGCCGCGGCGGAGGTCAGCGCGGCGGTCTTCGACCGGCTGGCGGTCCGGGACGGCGCGGACGGGGTGTACGTGGTCTTCGCGCGGCCGCCAGCGGTGGGGCTGGACGACCTGCGGCTGCCCGCGGCGCCCCTGCTGGTGGCGGTCGAGGGGGTGGAGAAACCTGGCAACCTCGGGGCGCTGCTGCGGGTGGCCGACGGGGCGGGGGCGGACGCCGTGGTGGTGCTGGACGGCACGGTCGATCCGGTGAACCCGAACGTGATCCGGGCCAGCCTCGGCACGGTCTTCGCGGTGCCGGTGGTGGCGGCGACATCGGCGCAGTTCCGCGCCTGGTGCTCCGGGCACGGCATCCGGGTGTACGCGGCGGCCCTGGCCGGGCGGGCGGTGCCGCACCCGGCGGCCGACTACACCGGGCCAGCCGCGCTGCTGCTCGGCAGCGAGGCGCACGGGCTCACGCCGTACTGGCTGGAAGCCGCCGACGAGGTGGTGCGGATCCCGATGCGCGGTGTCGCGGACTCGCTCAATGTGGCGACCGCCGGGGCTGTGCTGCTGTATGAGGCGGTCCGCCAGCGCGGTGCATAGTGCCGGGGCCTCCGGCCCGTCAGCGTCCGGCCCGGAACAGGGCGAGCGCGCGCACCGCGTCGTCCGGGCCTTCGGTGGTCAGCGTCCGGCCCAGAACAGGGCGAGCGCGCGCACCGCCGGGTCGTCCGACTGCGCCGGGTCGGCGCCCTCGGCGGCATGCAGGTCGTGCAGCGCGTCGGCGGAGCCGCCATCGGCGGAGGCGGCGTCTGCGTCCGCGTCCGCGGTTGACGCCGGCTCGGGCTCGCCCAGCAGGTGCGGGTCCACCCAGTCCCGGCCGTCGGACGGTGCCACGTCCACGTCGAGGTACGGCGGGAACGGCGAGGTGTCCACGTGCTGGGGCAGCGTGCCGTCGTGGTCGACGTACCAGGGCTCGGCCTCGTACGCCGGCGGCCGCTCGTCGATCGGCGCCACGTCGGCATGGTCTGCGGCGTCGGCGTCGGGGTCGGCGTCGTACCCGGCGGCCGGGTCACCGTGGCCGGGGTGCTCGGCCGGATCGTCGTCGGCGGCCGGTTCGTCGGCGACGAGGTCGTGGTCGAACGCGCCGTGGTCCAGTTCGTACCCGGAGCCCGGGTCGTCGCCGTTCAGGTGGCCGTCGCCGTAGTCGTGGTTCCCGAACGGGTCGTCGCCGGGCCAGTCGCCGCTCATGGCCGGCCCCCGGACCCCGGCAGGTCGCCGCTGCCCGCAGGCCCGCCGCCGAGCCCGCCGGTCACCGCGGCGGCGGCGATCGAGGCCACCGCGGCGACCGAGCCGACCCCGCCCTGGCTGGCGCGCAGCCGGGGCAGTACCGCGTCGATCTGCTGGGCCGCGGTGTTCGCCGCGGCGATCTTCTGGTTGAGCTCACGTCGGCGGCGGTCCTTCTCCGCGGCGTCCAGCTTCAGCGCCTCGTCGATCTGCCGGATCTCCCGGTCCAGCGCGTCCACCCGGCGGGCGATCGCCTCGTCCAGCGCCAGGGTGAGCGCCTGCTCGGCGTCCACGAACTGCGCCGCCACCTCCGACTCCAGCGCCGCCCGCGCCTCCGTCAGCGTCTCGACCAGCCACTGGCGGTAGTGCTGCTTGTCCGCGACGTGCTTGCGGGACCGGATCATCCAGGCCGCCGACGCCAGCCCGAGGCCGATCGAGACCGGCAGCGCCACCACCGCGGCCGAGCCGGTGACCGCCAGCATCGGCAGCGCCGTGACCAGCCGCCCGGCGCCGAAGCCGGCGATCACACCGCCCACCGCGACGATCCGGTCCTCGACGTTCTGCTGCCGCCGGCCCGGCGTGGCCACCGCGGGCCGCAGCGCCGGGGCGTGCGCGAACCCGGCGTACACCTCGGTCATCTCCTCCGGCGCGAACAGGTCCCGCAGCACCGTGTCGGTGACCCGGCGAAGCCGCCCGAGCATCACCTCGAACTGGCGCAGGCTCATCGCGTGCACCACGGCGTCCAGGTCGGCGGGCATCCGCTCCAACCCGGCCCGGTCGGCGCCGTCGATGGCGGTCCGCCAGTACTGGATCTGGTCCCGGATCTCGCGCTGCGCGTCCGACATCGACTCCAGCCGGGCGCGCTGGATCTCCGCCCGCAGGGTGATCTGCCAGCTCCTGCCACCGGCCCGCTTGGAGGTGGCCAGCCCGTCCCGCTTGGCCCGCAACCGCTCGGCGTGGCCCGGGTCGGGGTCGATCGCGGACCGCTCGGTAACCAGCGCGCGGCCGAGCAGGGTGAGCTGGGTACGGGCGGCGCGCAGCACGTTGGCCTCGCGCAGCGCCGTGGCCTTCGCGGCCACCCTGGTCTGCAGCGCCAACTGCAGGGCGACCACCTGCGACTCGGTCCGCAGCATGGTGGCCAGCGCGGGGTCCGGGACGGCGGCCGCCTGCTCGGCCAGCCGCGCCGACACCGGCAGGAAGTCGGCACCGGCGAACCGCGGGGCGTGCCGCGCCAGCAGCGCCCGGTCGTCCTCGAGCACCTGCCGCCAACCGCGGGACGCGTCGGTCTTGGTCAGCGCGAACAGCACCAGGTCCACCGACTCGCTCGCCCGGCGCAGGAAGTCCAGCTCCGGCTGGGTGAACGGGGCGGATGCGTCCACCACGAACAGCAGCGCGGTGGCCTCCCGCACGGCGGCCAGCGCGATCTCGCCGTGCGCCGCGACCAGGCCGCCGACGCCGGGGGTGTCGACCAGGGCCAGGTTGGTCAGCAGCGGCGCCGGGTGGGTGACCTCGATCATCCGCGGCGGCGGCTGGCCGTCCGGCAGGTCCTCCGCCGCGGTGGCCCACTGCCGCAGCGCCTCGACCGGGACGGGTACCGGCCGGTCGGTGCCGGGCAGCAGCGCCCGCGCGGTGGTCTGCCCGCCGTGCCGGAACACCAGGTAGCAGCCGGTCGCCACCTGGGCGTCCACCGGGGACAGGTCCGGCGCCCCGAGCAGGGCGTTGACCAGCGAGCTCTTGCCGCGCTTGGTCTCGCCGACGACCACCACGGCGGGTACCTGCCCGGTGTGGGTGCGCACCCGCTCGATCTCGGCGACGCCGTGCGGGGCGCGGTCGTGGAGCACGGCCAGCGCGGCGTCGGCGGCCTCCCGCGCCTGCTGACCGAGCGGCCGGGTCACCTCGCGCCCCGCCAACCCGTGTCGGTCGCTGCGGGCGGTGGACGCCGCGCGTCGCGTGACGGCGTGTGGCGGCTCATGGGCTGCCCTCGCGGCGGTACACGGTGACCACCGGCGGGCGGACCAGCACGCCGCGGTCGGCGTACCCGAGCAGCTCCGTCTCGGCGACCAGTCCGTGCAGCGCCGGATCGCTGGTGGGCACCGACGCGGACGCCTCGTGCAGCCCCGGGTCGAACGGCTCCCCGTCGGCGCGCACCGGCGTGACGCCGAGGTCGGCCAGGCCGGTGTCGATGCGCTCCGCGGCGGCCGGGCTGTTCACCCGGTCCCGCGCGTACAGGCAGATCTCGATCAGCCGGGCCCGTTCGGCGACCAGCAGCGCGAGCCGTTCCAGGTGCGGCCTGACCTCGGCGTACGCGACGTATCCCTCGTCCTCCGGCGTCTCGGGGTGCGGGTCGAGCGCGGCGGCCGGGCGGTCCGGGTGCTCCGGCGTCTCGGGGTGCGGGTCGAGCGCGGCGGCCGGGCGGTCCGGGTGCAACCGCCCGCCCGCGGACAGCGGCACGCCGAGCACGGTGGCGTCGTCCGCGGTCAGGTACTGGTCTTCGGCGTACTCGGGCATCGACTCCTCATCCTCCCGGCTGCCTCTGAAGATCACCGCACACCCCCGCCGAGCTGCTGCCAGAGCAGGAAGTACCCGCGGTGAACCACGTGCGCAACGCGGCTCTGCGCGGGGGTCGAGCCGAACGTGGCGAACGAACGCCAGGCCGCCGCCCGCTCCAGCGCCAGGGCGCGCAGCCCCTCCAGGTCGCGGCCCGGCGCGGCGAGCTGCTCGGCCGCCGTCTCGCCGCCGATCAGCGCGGCCAGCTCCGCGGCCAGCTCGTCCGGCAGCGGCACCGTGCCGGAGGTGACCAGCGCGGCCGCGTCGAGCAACAGGAGCTGGTGCGCCTCGGGGCGTTGCAGCAGGCCCTCCACGGCGTCCCGGATGCGAGCCCGGTCGGTGGCCACCGGCGCCTGCGCGGCCACCACGTCGAGCGCCGCCAGCGCGACAGTGGCCTTGATCCCGTCGGCCCGGCGGCGGAACGCGTGCTCGACAAGGTCGCGCAGCACCGGGAACCCGGACTGCTCCACCAGCCGGCGGCGCAGCTCCCCGGTGGTCAGCTTCGGGTCGGCCAGGATCAGGTCCACCGCCTGCCGGATGCCGAACAGGTCCAGCCGCTCCAGCAGCCTGGCCCGGCCGCTGACCGAGACAGGCATCTCGGGCCTGACGAACAGGTCCGCGGAGTAGAACAACAGCTCGCGCCGGGCCGGGTCGAGCCGGGCGATCTGGCGGAGCACGTCGCCGTCGGACTCGGTGAAGTGGCCGGTCTCCGTTGCCTCCGCCACCAGCCCGACCAGCGGCAGGACGTCCGAGACGCGGTGCCTGAGGGCGCGGGCCTGGGCGGCGGCCAGCTCGGTCGCGGCGGCGATCGGGTCCGGCCCCGAGACCTGGTCGGCCTTGTTGAGCAGCCCGGCGGCGTTGACCGGGCTGGACGCCTGCGGGGTGGAGTACGCCCGGAAGACGGCCAGCGCCTCGGCGTCGTCCGCGCGGGCCGCCTGGGTGAGCACGTACAGCACGGCCTCCGCCTGCGCGATGGCGGCCTGGGAGTTGGCGTCCAGCTCCTGGCCGGCCACCGGGACGCCCAGCAGCGCCTCGGTGCGCCGCACGCTGGCCCGGTCGGTGGAGCCCAGGCCCGGGGTGTCGATCACGGTCACGCTCTCCAGCAGCGCGCTGGTGAGGTACGCGTCCAGGTACGCGATCCTGTCGAGTTCGACGCCGAGGTCCGTCGGGACCAGCCCGTCGGCGTCGTACGGGAGGGTGTGGCGGGTGCCGTCGGTGCGCACCACCTCGACCCGGTCCACGGTGCCGTACTGGAACCGGGTGACCAGCCGGGTGCACTCGCGCACGTCGGTGGGGGCGACCCGGCGGCCGATCAGCGCGTTCACCACGGTGGACTTGCCGGACTTGATCCGCCCGGCGACAGCGAGCTGCAGCGGCCCGGCGAGCCGCTGCGTCACGTAGTCGAGCCGGGTGCCGGACACCGGGGACAGGTACGGGCGCAGCTCGGCGCACATCTCGGCGACGATCCGGCACAGCGGACCGCCGGGCGCCGCCCGGGACCCGGCCACGTACCTCGAAGCGCCGCCCGCGGCCGTCCCGTCCTGCACCGCATCCTCCTCGTACCCGTCCTCCTCATACCCCGCTCGTCCGGTTGACGGTACGTGGCGGCCGGACCCCGCCCCGCCCCCCAGATCGTGCCAACTTCGACCCGGCGCGGGGCGGGCCGCGCGGGACGGGCCAGGCGCGGCGGGCTGGATATTCTCGGCTGGTGATCGTGGGCCGGGACACCGAGATCGCCGAGGTGGCCGCCGCGGTGGCCGGCCCGGGGCTGGTGGTGCTGGCCGGCGGGCCGGGCGCCGGCAAGTCCGCGGTGGCCCGGGCAGCGGTCGCGGCGACCGGGCGGGCGGCGCTGGCCGGCGGCGCGCTGGCCACGCTGCGGCACGTGCCGGGCCTGGCGCTGTCCCGGGCGATCCGCGCCCGGCTGCCCACCGACGACGCCGCGCTGGCGGTCGAGGCGGTACGGGTCCGGCTCGGCCAGGGCGTGCTGCTGCTGGACGACGTGCACTGGGCGGACCGGTTCACCCTCGAGGTGCTGCCCGAGATGGCCCGGCACTGCCGGGTGGTGGCCACGCTGCGTACCCCGTCGCCGTTGACCACCGGGGCGCTCGACCGGCTCCGGCGCGCGGCCACCTGCTGGCTCGACCTCGGCCCGCTGGACGGGCCGGCCGCTGCCGCGGTGGCCCGCGCGGTGTGGGCCGAGCGCGGCGTCGCGCCCGACGTGGCGGGGCTGGTCGAGGTCCTCGACCGGGCCGGTGGCAACCCGCTGGCGCTACGGGTGCTGGCCGGTGGTGGCCGGCCCGAAGCCGGGGCCGTACACACCATCGCGGCCACCCTGGCCGACCTGCCGCAGCCGGAGCGCACCGCGCTGGCCGCGCTGGGCCTGCTCGGCCGGCCGGCGGACCCGGCGCTGCTCGGGCCCGGCGTGACCGGCCTGCTCGCGGCCCGGGTGGTCACCGCGGCGGCGGACGGCCGGGTGGCGCCCGCGGAGCGGTTCGTGGCCGAGGTGGCGGCCGGGGTGTTGCCGGCCGGGCAGCGCGCCGACCTGCACCGCCGGCTGGCCGGGCTGCTGGCCGACGGCGGTGAGGCGGCCGCCCACCTGGTGGCCGCGGGGGAGCACGCCGCGGCAGCCATCCGGGCGGCGCAGGCGGCCCGCGCGGCGGCCACGGTGGGCGCCCGGGCCGATCTGCTGCTGCTGGCGGCCGCGCACGACCCGGCGCTGCGGCTGGAGGCGGCGCAGGCGGCGGCCGACGCCGGGCTGGACGGCGAGGTGGTGCGCCTGCTGTCACCGCGGGATCTCGGGGACGTGCGCCGGGTGGTGCTGCTGGCCGAGGCGCTGGCCCGGCGTGGTGAGCCGGCCGAGGCGGGCCGGTTGCTGCGTGAGGTGGCGCCGCGGGTGCCGGCCGGGCTGCGGACGGCGCACGCCACCGCGGCGGTCACCGCGGCGCTGGGCGAGGATCCCGAGGTGGCGTGCGCGCTGGCGGAGTACGCCGGGGCGGGTGCCGAGGCGGCGGACCCCCGGCTGGCCGCCGCCTACGGGCTGGCGCTGCTGGCGGCCGGCCGCCCCGGGTGGGAGCCGGTGCTGCGCCGGGCGCTGACCGCCGCCGGGGAGACCGCCGCCCGGGACACCGCCGCCGGCGACAGCGCCGCCCGGGACGCCGCCCGGGACGCCGCCCGGGACACGGCCGGGGACAGGACCGCCGGGGACAGCGCCGCCGGGGAGACGGCCTCCTGGGAGACCGCGGCCGGCGACAGCGCCGCCCGGGACGCCGCCCGGGACACCGCCGCCGGGGACAGGACCGCCCGGGACACCGCCGGGGACACCGCCGCCCGCGAGACCGCCTCC
>WNFU01002076.1_pt1 | contig 47936 bp, 45 predicted proteins | sample 5400121 | NCBI WGS metagenome assembly WNFU01 (sample SAMN13153360, study PRJNA577476) | soil metagenome | isolation source: 100 cm soil or saprolite under grassland replicate 1 | place: USA:California | collected 2016-06-15 | reverse complement strand
GAGGCCTGGCGGGCGCCGCTCGTGCACGCGCTGCTCCACCTGCTCGGCTACGAGCACGGCAGCGAGATGGCCACACGCGAGATGGAGCTCGCCCGATGAGCGTCTCGCGGCGGCGGGGGCCGTCGATCCTCGAGAGCTTCAACTTCGCGTTCGAAGGTGTGATCCACGTTTTGCGCACGCAGCGCAACATGCGGATCCACTTCGCGACCGCAGCCGTCGTCCTCATCGCCGCGGTCGCCGTCGGGGTCGGGCGGCTCGAGTTGATGGCGCTGCTGCTCGCCATCTCGTTCGTGCTGATCGCCGAGATGATCAACTCGGCACTCGAGGCGGGAATCGACGTGGCGACGACCTCGTTCGATCCACTGGCGAAGCTGGCGAAGGACATCGCCGCCGGCGCGGTGCTGATCGCGACGGTGAACGCGGTTGCGGTCGGCTACCTCGTCTTCTCCGACAAGATCGTCAACCGGAGCTCGCGGCTGATCGAGCGTCTGCGCGACGCGCCGGCCGAGTTGACGCTGATCGCGCTCGTCCTCACGATCATCATCGTCGTCGGCACGAAGGCCTATACGGGTCGCGGAACGCCCCTGCGCGGCGGGCTTCCGTCCGGCCACGCAGCGGTCGCCTTCGCCGGCTGGATGGCGGTGACCCAGGTCGTGGGCGACTCCCGGCATTGGTTCCTGATCTCGTCCCTGACCTTCCTGATGGCGCTGCTCGTCGCGCAGACCCGTGTCGAGTCGGGCGTGCACTCGTTGCTCGAGGTCAGCTACGGCGCGCTCCTGGGCTCGCTCGCCGTCCTCGTCATGTTCCAGGTGTTCGGGTGAGCGGCGATCTGTACGAGCGGGCGGTCGCGATCGCGCAGCGGGCCTACGCGCCGTACTCGAACTACTTCGTCGGCGCCGCAGTGCGCGCCCGCGACGGGCGAATCTTCGAAGGCGTGAACGTCGAGAACGCGTCCTACCCACTGGGGATCTGCGCCGAGCGCGCTGCTCTTGCTCGTGCCGTCGGCGAGGGCTGCCGGCCGGGCGACCTCGATGAGATCGCCATCACCGCCTCGCCATGCGGCGGGTGTCGCCAGTGGATCTACGAGTTCAAGCTCGACCGGGTCACGTTCAAGAACGCGGCCGGCGAGGTCGTATCGCGAACACCCGCCGAGCTCCTGCCGGAAACCTTCGAGCTGTGAAGTCCGGCTTCATCGCCGTCGCGGGACGCCCGAACGTCGGCAAGTCGACGCTCGTGAACGCGCTCTGCGGGGGCAAGGTCGCAATCGTGTCGGACAAGCCGCAGACGACGAGACGCCGGATTGCCGGGGTCGCGAACGGCGACGATTATCAGCTCGTGCTCGTCGACCTGCCGGGCTTCCAGCGTCCGCTCGATCCGATGACCGAGCGCATGCAGCGGACAGTCGATCACGCGTTCGAAGACGTCGACGCCGTTCTCGTCGTCCTCTCCGCGCGCGACCGGATCGGGGCCGGCGATCGCTTCATCGCCGGTCGCGTCTTCTCGCTCGGGATCCCCGTGGTGATCGCTCTCAACAAGGTCGATCGGCTCAAGCCGGGGCACATCGCGACCCAGATGGACACGGCTTCGAAGCTCGGCGAGTTCCACGCGCTACACCCGGTGAGTGCGAAGACCGGCGATGGGGTCGAGGAGCTTCGCACCGAGCTCGTCGAGCTCCTGCCCGAAGGTCCGCCGTACTTCCCACCCGAGCAGCGCAGCGACCTGCCGGTCGAGGCGCAGGTGGCAGAGCTCGTCCGCGAAAAGGCGCTCGCGCTGACGCGCGAGGAGTTGCCGCACGCGATCTCCGTTGAGGTCGAGGAGCTCGGGGAGAAGGTCCTGCGCGCGAACCTGTACGTCGAGACCGAGTCGCAGAAGCAGATCGTCGTCGGTCGCGGCGGGTCGGTCGTCAAGCAGATCGGGATCAAGGCCCGCCCCGAGATCGAGCAGCTGCTCGGGCACCCAGTGTTTCTCGAGCTCCAGGTGAAGGTGCGGCCCAAGTGGCGGCGAGACGAGCGCCTGCTCGAACGGCTCGGGATCTAGCGCAGTGCTCGAGATCGTCTACGAGACCCACTCGATGACCACCGACAACGAGCAGGGGATCGCGACGGGCTGGCTTCCGGGCCGCCTCTCCGAGGCGGGTCGGGGCCATGCCCGCGCACTCGGCGAGCGGCGGCGGAACGACGGGCTCGCAGCTGTCCTCGCGTCCGACCTGACCCGTGCGGTCGAGACAGCCGAAATCGCGTTTGCAAGCTCGGGCCTCGAGGTGCGCCTGGACCCGCGGCTGCGCGAGTGCAACTACGGGGAGCTGAACGGGCGGCCCGTATCTGAGATCGACGTCGAGCGGCTGCACCGTATCGACGAGCCGTTTCCTGGCGGCGAGAGCTACCGAGACGTGGTCGATCGGACACAAAGTTTCCTCGAGGAGCTCTCCCCCGAGCTCGACGGGTCGCGCGTCCTCCTCATCGCGCACTCGGCAAATCGGTGGGCTCTCGAGCATCTCGTGCTCGGGACTGTGCTCGACAATCTCGTCGCGGCCCCATTCGAGTGGCAGGAGGGCTGGATCTACCGGCTGGGCTAGTCCCAGACGCCGTGAATCGCGCCGACGAGCACGAGCGCGACGAGCTGGTAGCCGGCATTGATCAACCAGAGCTTTGCCGGCCGGCCAGCGAAGTAGGTGGTAACTGCGAGTACGGGCGCGACGAAGCCGACCCAGACGAGCAGGCCGACCAGCCCTCCGTTCCAAAGATCGTCGACCTCGGCCCAGCGGTTGATGCGTGCGAGGGCGTACGACATGAACAGGGCGCCGATGGCAGAAATCACGTAGCCGAGCTGACCACCCTTCAGCTCTTCTTGCGTGCGGTCGACCGCTCTCATCCACGTGCGAGCGAAGAGAGCGGTCGAATACCAGAGCGCACCGAGGAACATCGGGACGAGGGCCGCGACGACCACGGCGACGTAGTTGATGTCGACGTCCTGCACCGGTCACCTCCGGGGTCGAATGGGGTGGAATCTACGCCAGGGCTAGACTGGTTTCATGGCCAAGGCACCCGCGCTACCGGCCGGGTTCGAGCTTCCGCTTGAGCCGCGCCTACCGCGCATCGGCTCGGTTGACGCCGTCGCGGTCGAAGAGCGGGCCGCGACGCTCGCCAAGCGCTCGATCAAGCGCGAGGCGAAGTTGTTCGCGCTCGACCTCGCCGTCCGCATGATGGACCTGACCACCCTCGAGGGAGCCGATACGCCCGGCAAGGTCGCCGCCTTGACCTCGAAGGGGATCCGGCCGGACCCGGCCGATCTGAGCGTGCCCTCGGTGGCGGCGATCTGCGTCTATCCCAATCTCGTGCCGACCGCGGTCGAGCGCACGCGGGACACGAGCGTCAAGGTCGCCTCGGTCGCGACGGCCTTTCCCTCCGGGCAGGCGCCGACGCACGTCAAGGTCGCCGAGGTCCGCGATGTCGTGGAGATGGGGGCCGACGAGGTGGACATGGTCATCGACCGGGGCGCCTTTCTCTCTGGGCGCTACGCAAAGGTCTACGACGAGATCGTGCAAGTGAAGGAGGCCTGCGGCGAGGCCCAGCTGAAGGTGATCCTCGAGACCGGCGAGCTGGGCACGTACGACAACGTCCGCAGGGCAAGCTTGCTCGCCATGGCCGCCGGCGCCGACTTCGTGAAGACGTCGACGGGCAAGCTGCCTTCGGCCGCGACGCTGCCGGTCACCCTCGTCATGCTGGAGGCGATTCGCGACGTCTACGAGGAGACCGGCCGGCGCGTCGGCATGAAGCCGGCTGGCGGGATCAGGCAGGCGAAACAGGCGGTCCAGTACCTCGTCCAGCTGCACGAGACGCTCGGCCCCGAGTGGCTGACGCCGGATCTGTACCGGCTCGGCGCTTCGACGCTTCTGAACGACGTGTTGATGCAGATCCGCAAGGAGAAGACGGGGCGCTACCAGAGCCCCGACTACTTCACGGTCGACTGACCTGATGACGCATGTAGAGAGAAGAAAAGGGCCGGCGCCTGAGAAGGCCCGGCCCTTTCTTGTTCTTCTTCTTTCGTTCTTCTTCTAGCGGCTCACCGGGTTACCGGTTACGAGGCCGTGATCGTGATGTAGGGCGCCGAGAAGCCGGCGAAGGTGAGCGTGTACGTGAAGCTGTTGAGCGTTAGAGTCCCTCCGCGGATCGAGGGCGTCCAGTTCGGATTCGGACAGACCTGCGGCGCGCCGAATCCGCTTACCGACCGCGCCCCGACACGCAACTGCCCATTCTTCGACGAGGTCAGCGTGGCCGCACTGCTGTCGGCGAAGGTCGACGTATGGGACTCGACCAGATTGCCGCCGTGGTTGGTGCAGTCGATGGTCGCCGAGTAGTTGGCAGTCAGATTCACGGCTGCGTTCGTGTGCCCGACGCCTCCGAGCACGTACGCGCTACAGTCGACGTCGCGCGCATCATTAACCACGCACTCGACCGTACCCGACGTGAGGTGCGAGCTGCCCGGGGCGTTCGCGGGGTCGAAGCTACCGGCCGTCGGGGTGTATGTCCCCGGGAGGACGACAGCAAGAGCCACCGAAGCCGACACGGCCAGCAACAACATCGAAAATGCTGTGATGATTCCAATTCGTCGCATCTGTTATGTACTTCCTCCTTCGGTCACCCATTTGGGTGAACTTCACTTACGGACGATGACTGGCGCCGAGGGCGCCAGTAGACTCGGCCGTTAGACACCACCTCCCTCTTCGGTCGTCTTCGCGGTGGCGGAATGGAGGTCGGTGCCCGGCTCCACCCCGGCTAGGGAAAAGCCGGCCGGGGTGGGGCCTCTACACTGGGCCACATCGTGGAGGCGAAGCCGCAAACCGCAGTTCCTCCTTGGGGGACGCCACCCCCGCTCGGAATGGACACCCCCAAGTTTTCCACAGGTGAGGGTCGCCTTCAAGCGAAAGACACCGGACCGAGGGTTTTTACCCACAAGTTTTCACGAGAAAGGGGGGAAAGGCGCACAATTCGGCGGGCGCTACGATGTGCGGCACGGGCCGCGGCCGGCCCGGTATGAGCGATTTCGATGAGTGAGCTCGAACGAAAGCGCGATCGCGCGCCGGTGCCCTCCCAGTGGGACTACGCGCCCGCGCCGGAGGCTCGCGACCTCGTCCAGCTTCGCGATCGCTATGGGCACTTCGTCGGCGGCGAGTGGCTCGAGCCGAAAGAGACCTACGCCACGATCGACCCGTCGAGCGAGGAGGCGCTCGCCGAGGTCGGGCAGGCGACGAAGGAGGAAGTCGAGCTCGCGGTCCGTGCGGCCCGAGACGCATTCACGAACGGCTGGTCCGACATCTCTCCGGCGGAGCGCGCGAAGTACCTCTTCCGGATTGCGCGCATCCTCCAGGAGCGCTCGCGCGAGTTCGCGGTTCTCGAGTCGCTGAACGGCGGAAAGCCGATCCGCGAGTCGCGTGACGTCGACCTGCCCTTATCGGCGGCGCATTTCTTCTACTACGCCGGCTGGGCCGACAAGCTCGAATACGCCTTTCCAAACCGGAAGCCGCGACCGGTCGGCGTCGCGGGCCAGATCGTGCCCTGGAACTTCCCGCTCCTGATGCTCTCGTGGAAGATCGCGCCCGCGCTCGCGGCGGGCAACACGGTCGTGCTCAAGCCCGCCGAGACGACGCCTCTGTCGGCGCTGCTCTTCTGCGACGTCGTCCGTCAGGCCGAGCTCCCGCCCGGGGTCGTCAACATCGTCACCGGCGACGGCCGGACGGGCGCCGAGCTCGTCAAGCACGAAGGAGTCGACAAGATCGCCTTCACCGGATCGACCGAGGTCGGCAAGGCGATCCAGCGCGAGCTCGCCGGCACCGGCAAGCGGCTGACGCTCGAGCTAGGCGGAAAGGCGGCGAACGTGATTTTCGACGACGCGGCGCTCGACCAGGCGGTCGAGGGAATCGTGAACGGGATCTACTTCAACCAGGGCCACGTCTGCTGCGCCGGTTCGCGGCTGCTCGTCCAGGAGTCGATCAGTGAGCCCCTCATCGGGAAGCTGAAGCGCCGCCTCGAGACTCTGCGAGTCGGGGATCCGCTCGACAAGAACACCGATGTCGGCGCGATCAACTCGCGCCAGCAGCTCGACAAGATCAAAGAGCTCGTGGCCTCCGGCGAGGAAGAGGGCGCCGAGATCTATCAACCCCCGTGCCGGCTTCCCGAAAAGGGCTACTGGTTTGCGCCGACGGTCTTCACGAACGTGGCCCAGAGCTACCGGATCGCGCAGGAAGAGATCTTCGGCCCCGTGCTCTCGGTGCTCACCTTCCGCACGCCGGACGAGGCCGTCGAGAAGGCGAACAACACGCCCTACGGGCTGTCCGCCGGCGTGTGGACGGAGAAGGGTTCGCGCATCCTCGCGATGGCGCAGCGACTGCGCGCCGGCGTCGTCTGGGCGAACACCTACAACCGCTTCGACCCGGCCTCGCCGTTTGGCGGATACAAAGAGTCCGGCTACGGCCGCGAGGGGGGTCGGCACGGCCTCGAGCCGTACCTGGAGTTCGAATGAGCCGGCTGCCTGTTCGCAAGACCTACAAGCTCTACATCGGCGGCGAGTTCCCGCGCTCCGAATCGGGCCGTGTCTACGAGGCGCAGGGCGCAAACGTGGCCCGCGGGTCGCGGAAGGACCTCCGTGACGCGGTGCGCGCTGCGCGGGGCGCTTTTCCCAAGTGGGCGGCGCTGACCGCCTACAACCGCGGCCAGGTCGTCTACCGAATCGCCGAGATGCTCGAGGCCCGCCGAGCGGAGTTTGCCGACCTCTGCTCGGGGCCGAAGGAAGTCGAACGGTCGATCGATCGTCTCGTCTGGTACGCGGGCTGGGCCGACAAGCTCGCGCAGGTGCTCGGCTCGTCGAACCCGGTCGCGGGGCCTTACTTCAATTTCACCGTGCCGGAGCCGACGGGCGTTGTCGGCATTCTCGTGCCCGAGGAGCCGGCGCTAGCCGGGCTCGTGTCGCGGCTTGCGCCCGCGATCGTCGGCGGGAACACCACGGTCGCGGTCGCTTCTGAGGCGTCACCCTTGGCCGCGATCGAGCTCGCCGAGGTACTCGCGAGCTCGGATGTCCCCGGCGGAGTCGTCAACCTGCTCACGGGCCGCCGGGCAGAGCTCGCACCGGTGCTCGCGGGGCACATGGACGTGAATGCGCTCGACCTGGCCGGAGCCGACGGTGAGGTCGAGGAGCTCGAGCGCCTCGCCGCGGACAACGTGAAGCGTGTCGTCCGCGGGGCACCGGACGAGCAGAGCCCCTGGGAGGTCGCCGCCTTCCTCGAGCTGAAGACGGTCTGGCACCCGATCGGCGTCTGAACGCACCGCCGCTTGAATGGTGCACCCAGCCTCCTCCCCGAAGCGATCGTACTGAGGAGATCCGCGCACGTGGGTGACAGAAGAGCCAACTCTGTGTGTCCGGAGCCCTCGCTGAATCGCTGGGAGCACCTGGCGGTACCGCCAGAGGCCCAGCACCGGTCTGCCTTCGGCGGCCAGGAGCTCCGCGCCGGGCTAGCATCTCGGCGCCGATGACCGCTCGCCACTTGAGCCAGGCGATCTCCGAAGGCGACGGCATCTCGCTGATCGTGCCCGCGACCGACCTCGATTCGGTTCGGATCGCCGAGGAACAGGGGGCCGAGGGAGTCGTCCTCGAGCGGGATCTGCCGGGTGTGCGGGAGGCGACCGGGCTCCCGATCATCTGGCGCGCGGACGCCTCTCCTACTGAGGTGCTCGCGCTGGGGGCGGATGCTTGTGTGCTGACCGCGAACGCGCTCGAGGACGACCTGGACCGGGTCGAGCGCCTTTACACGGAAGCTCTCGACCTCGGGCTCGAATGCGTCGTCGAGGCTCGTGACGCCGACGAGCTGCAGTTCGCGCTCGAGCGACTCGACCCGGAGATCCTTCTCCTCTCGCCGCGCGGCAGCGAGGACGGCGACGACCCGCTCGAGCGGGTGCTCGACCTCTTGCCGGACATTCCGGCCGGGAAGCTCGCGGTTGCCGACCTCAACGTCACGAGCCGCCATGAGATTGCAGAGCTCGAGCGCGCAGGCGTTGACGCCGTAATCGTCGGCACTCATGAGGTCGCCGATCTCGTCGGCGCGCCGCCGCCGGATGTCTAGGCACGGTCTTGCCTCAACCACTGCGGCGCCGCCCGAGGTCTGAGCGCCCCGAGCGCCGGTGGGGGGGCCCGCCGGTTGCGTTCGCCGCGCTGCTCGCCCTCGCCGCCGCGCTGCGCCTCACGGGCATCCGGTACGGGCTCCCGTTCCCACTGCTGAACCCCGACGAGCGCAGCGTCGTGCCGCGCGCGTGGGCGATGGTGCACGGCGGAGGGCTCGATCCGCACTGGTTCGACTACCCGAGCCTCGTCATGTACCTCTTGGCCCCGTTCCAGGCCTGGCAGGACGACCCCTCGTACCTGGCGGCGCGGCTGACTATGGTCGTGATCGCACTCGGCGGTGTCGCCGCCGCCTGGTGGCTCGGACAGCGCGCGTATGGGCCGCTGGCCGGCTTCGTTGCAGCCGCCGCGACTGCGGTCGAGACGACGCACGTCGCCTATTCGCGGATGGCGGTCACCGACGTGCCGCTGACGCTCGGTGTGGCGGTCGCGCTCGCGCTGATGGTCTCGGGCCGGATCGAGCTCGCCGGCCTCGCCGTCGGGCTCGCGGCCAGCGCGAAGTACCCAGGCGTCCTGCTGCTCGCCCCTCTCCTCGCGGGGGCCTGGGGACGATGGCGCCGGCTGGCGGTCGCGCTCGCGCTCGCCGTGGCCGGCTTTGCCGTGACGAGCCCCTTCGTCGTCCTCCATCTCGGCCAGGCGGCTGCTGACGCCTGGCGCGTCCAGGAAGCCGCCCGCGGGGGCTGGCTGGGCTTCGAGAACGACCACACGGCGCCGATCGCCTTCGTCACGCGGCTCTGGGACGGGCTCGGCCCGGCCCTCCTGATCGCGGCTGCGGGCCTGGTGGTCGCGCTCGTCCATCGCCGCCGCGCGGATCTCGTGCTCGCCGTCTTCGTCCTCGTCTACTTCGCCGACCTCGTGACCCTCCACGCCCACTTCGATCGCTACCTCCTGCCGCTCGTCCCCGCCCTCGGGGCGCTCGCCGGCCGGTTCCGCGCACTCGCTCCGGTGACGCTGCTGATGCTGGTCGTGCCCCTGACCTGGTCGATCCGAGACGCGCGCGATCTCACGCGGACGGATGCTCGGGTCGTCGCGCACCGCTGGGTCGAGCGAAACCTGCCCCGAAGCGCCATCCTGGCCATCGACCCATCGACGCCTGACTTCGAGGGCTTCCGCGTCGTCCGGCTCGAGCTGCCGCGGCCGGGCGAGCCCCCGGACTCGAAACGGGACGTCGGAAGGCTCCGCGAGCTCGGCGTCCGTTATGTCGTCGTCACCGGCGCGATCGAGGATCGGGTGCTGGCCGCGGCCGATCACTATCCGCGCGAGACGAGCTTCTACCGCCACCTCGTGCGGGAACGGCGGGTCTACGCCGTTCATTCTGGCCGCCTCGGGGGCCCCTGGGTCGAGATCTACCGGCTATAACGTGCTCCGAATGCAGCGATTGAGTGCAGCAGTGGTCCTGATCGGAGTCGCACTCGGACTGGCCGGTTGCTCCAGTGACAAGAGCAAGCCTGCTTCCGCGTCGCCGCGCGCAGCAGCACGGTGCCCTGCCGCCTGGAAAGCAGGTTGGCAGCGGCTCGCGAACAGGATCCACGCTCCGGTCTACTGCCCGACCTGGATGCCGAGCCCGCTCGACGGGAAGATCGGCGGCGATTGGGACAACGGCGTCTCCGCCGATCCGGACCGCAGTTACCTCGTCAGCTTTCTCTGGCACGAACCGCCCAGCCAGGACGTGCACGTGAATTTCCGGGGCTACCCCGGACGCACGGCGGTGCCGAGGTGCATCGACGTGCGGACGGTTGCCGGCCGGACACGCCGCCGGTCGATTCCCTGCTTTAGCGACCCGCGCGGGGCCCGGCGGATCGGCAAGCTGCTCGTCACGGTCTACACGGTGAACCGCGATGCCGACCAGTGGCACGTGCTCTACGCGTGGCGGAGGCGGGGCAGTCTCTACGCGGTCAGCGAGCACGTGGCCAAGCCGCTGACCTACCGGCGCGTGGTCGCGAACCTCGACCGCTTGGTCGAGGGGCTCGTTCGCATCGATCCGAGCACCTAAACTGTGCGTCTGACGAGGCGCGACCTGTTGGCCGGCGGCGCGGCTGCTGCCGCCCTCGGCGCGACCGGGATCTACGAGCTCGTCGAACACCTCGGTCGGACGCCGCAGCGTCTGCCGACCGCCGATCGAGCGCCGGAGCAGCATCTCCTGCACGGCCTGCGCGTGATCGAGGACGAAGGCGTGGAGGTGATCGTTCCGCCGCTCCACCACCAGCTCGTGACGGTCAAGCTCCGCGTCGAGCCGCGCCGGGCCGAACTTCGCCGAGCTCAGGAGGCCCTGGAAGAGGCCCTGCTCCGACTCGACGAGGAGTTCGAGTCGAGCGCCCGCGGCCTCGGTCTCACCGTCGCGTGGGGACTACCCTATTTCGAGCGTTACGTCCCGGCGCAGGCGGCCCGGCACCTGCCGGTCGACCTTCGTGCCTCGTCCACGCGGGAACGGCCCGTGCGCGCGCTGATCGATGCGATCCGCTTTCCGAGCGACCCTGACGACGTCTTGCTCGAAGACAACGATCTCGCGGTACTGCTGCGCAGCGACGAGCCGGAGCATGTCACCGAGGGTGCGCAAGCGATCTTCGGCGAGCTCGACGCACTCTTCGAGACGACGAGCATCCGCAAGGGCTTCGCGGCCGGGGGCTTCGACGGCGGCCGCAGCCTGCCCAAGCAGATGGCGGTCGCGGCGGGGGTGCCCGGGGCCGACCTGATCCCGGACACGGCGGAGCTCTTCCTCGGCTTCACCTCGACCCAGAAGGACGGGCTCGGCCCGCTCGGGATCGCAAACTTCGAGACTCTCGGACTCGTCGACCTCGGCCCGCGGAACTACTTCCGCGCCGGGACGAGCATGCACGTCTCGCACATCTTCGAGAACCTCGAGGCCTGGTATCTGGACTTCGATTTCGCCGAGCGTGTGACGACGACCTTCAGCCCGGAGCGGCGCGCGCGGCAGGGGACACAAACCGTACCCCAGAAGCCCGGGGCCATTGCCGACTCGGGCGGGGTCGTGCGCGATTTCCACCGCTTCGGCGCGATCGGCCACAGCGCCTCGATCCAAACCACTTCTCGACTGCAGCGCGACGTGGTCGCCGCGGACGGCAAGCTCTACAGGAAGGGAACCGCGATTCCCCAGCGCGCCGACTTCAACACCCTCGACAATCCCTTCTTCTGGAGCGCGCGACCCGAGCGCGATCGCCAGCAGGCTGAGGCCGCGGCCGGGGTGCACTTCGTCGTCTTCAACCCGACGAGCGACGACTTCCACCGCAACCGGCTCGCGATGGACGGCGTGCTTCCGGACGGGACGCGGCTGCCGTTCGAGCCGCGGGCCCGTGGCCAGGGCCTCAACTCGGTGCTGCAGACGACGCACCGCCAGAACTTCCTCGTCCCACCCCGCCGGGCGCGATCGTTCCCGCTCGTCGAGCTCCTGGCCTAGGGCAGGCCGCTAACCGAAGAACGCCTTGGCCACTGAGTACCAGTCCTCCGGCACCGTCTTCAGCTCGGCCGTCGCCTCCACGAGCGAGACGTCGACGATCCGGTCGCCCTGGAGCGCGGCCATCCGGCCGAAGCGCCCCTCGTGAACGAGGTCTGCGGCCTTTAGCCCGTAGCGGGTGGCGAGCACACGATCCCGCGGGGTCGGGCTTCCGCCGCGCTGGACATGGCCGAGGACGGTCACGCGTGTCTCATAGCCGGTGCGGTCCTCGATCTCGCGCGCGAGCTCGTGGCCGACGCCGCCGAGCCGGACGTGGCCGAATTCATCGGCCGCCGTTTCCTGCGCGACCTGCCGGCGCTCGCCGGAGTCGTAGGTCAGCTCGTAACCCTCGCTGACGACGACGATCGAGAAGTCCTTCCCGCGCTCGTGGCGGTGCTGGATCTCCGAGCACGCCTGCTCGACCGTGACTGGATGCTCCGGGATCAGGATCACGTCGGCGCCGCCGGCGATGCCGCTCATGACCGCGATCCAGCCGGTATGCCTTCCCATCACCTCCACGACCATCACCCGGTTGTGGGACTCGGCCGTAGTGTGCAAACGGTCGATCGCCTCGGTGCAGATCGAGACCGCCGTGTCGAAGCCGAAGGTGTAGTCGGTGGCCGAGAGGTCGTTGTCGATCGTCTTCGGCACACCGACCACAGGGAACTGCTGCTCTGCGTGGAGCCCGGCCGCGACGCCGAGCGTGTCCTCGCCGCCGACGGCGACGAGGGCATCGAAGCGCTCGCGTCGGAAGCTCGCAAGCACGCGCTCGACACCGCCCTCGAGCCGGAACGGATTCGTGCGCGAGGTGCCGAGGATCGTCCCGCCTCGCGGCAGAAGACCCGAGATCTCGCGAGGGCCGAGCGGCTCGAAGCGGCTGTCGACGAGCCCGCGCCAGCCCTCGCGCACCCCGACGACCTCATCGCCCCGGTCGAGCGAGCGCCGCGCCACTGCGCGGATGACCGCGTTCAGCCCGGGACAGTCTCCGCCCCCGGTGAGAATGGCGACCCGCTGTGCCACGGGGCAAGTCTCGCAGGAACCCCACGGCTATCATGGTTTCGCGCGCCGAAGTGGCGGAACCGGTAGACGCGCTGGACTCAAAATCCAGTGGGGTAACACCCGTGTGGGTTCGAGTCCCACCTTCGGCATCGGCTCTCAGAGCGGACGCGGGATCACTCTGCGTCGGGTTCCGGCTTGACCCTCCCGCTCAATGTCTCGATACTTGCCCCCGCGCGGGCGGACGCCGCGGTCGCAGCCGTCGCTTCCGCCGGACTTGCACACCAGGTTACGGAGGAGGCAGCAGGTGAGAAAACGTGGAACGATCTTGTTACTGGGGCTCGCGGCCGGAGCGCTCCTCGCTTTCGTAGCCGCAGGTTGCGGCGGGGGCGGCGGAGGCGGTGGAGGCGAAGAAGCGACCGCGCTTCCTTCGGCCTCGTGCGGACCAATACGCTATGGGGGAGACGGCAAGCCAGACTTCTTGATCGCCTCCGACTTGCCGCTCCAGGGAGCGAACCGGTCGCTGACGACGGAGATGGCAGACGCTGTCGACTTCATTCTCAAGCAGCACGACTACAAGGCCGGCGGCAAGACGATCGGCTACCAGTCCTGTGACGACGCGACCGCACAGGCCGGGAGCTGGGACTCCGCGAAGTGCTCGGCAAACGCGCGAGCCTATGCGAACAACAAGTCGGTGCTCGGACTCGTCGGGACATTCAACTCGGGCTGCGCCAAGCTCGAGATCCCGGTTGCCAACCGGGCGGTTGACGGGCCGCTTGCGATGGTTAGCCCTGCGAACACGTACCCGGGGTTGACACAGGGTGGGCCGGGCACCGAGACCGGTGAGCCCGACAACTACTATCCAACGGGTAAGCGGAACTACGCGCGCGTCGTCTGGAACGACCAGTTCCAGGGCGCCGCGGGCGCGCTGCTCGCTCGCGACCTCGGGCTGAAGAAGGTCTACGTCCTCACGGACAAGGAGACCTACGGCAACGGCATCGCGAACCTCTTCAGCCAGTACGCCAAGAAGGTCGGCATCGAGACGCTGCCGGGCACGCCGCAGGCGTGGGACAAGAAGGCGTCGAGCTACGACGCGATCGCGACGAAGGTCAAGACCTCCGGAGCAGACGCCGTCTTCCTGGGCGGCATCGTCTGCAACAACGGCGGCAAGCTGATCAAGGACCTGAAAGCCGGCCTCGGCCCGGATGTGCAGATCTTCGGCCCCGACGGGTGGACGCCGATCTCAGCGACCATTGAGGGCGCCGGTGCGGCCGCCGATGGTATGTACATCACCCAGCCCGGCATTCCGCCCGACCGGCTCAAAGGCGCGGGGAAGAAGTTCGTGACGGATTTCACCGCCGACATCGGCCACGAGCCCGACCCGTACACGAACTACGCGGCTCAGGCGACCGAGGTGCTGCTCACCGCGATCGACAAGGCCGATGCCGACCGGGCCAAGGTTGCGGAGAACCTCTTCGACCTCGACGTCAAGGACGGCATTCTCGGCGACTTCAAAATCGACGAGAACGGCGATACGACACTGGGCACGGTCGCCGTGTTCCAGATCAAGAATGGAAAGGATGTCTTCAGGAACTTGATCACGCCGGAGCTCAGCTTCGTTAAGGGCTAAGCCGCCGGTCAGCAAGCTCTAGGCTGGGGAAGGACACTGTCCTTCCCCAGCGCTTCTTAGGAGGTTCAAGTGGCAACGGAGCAGGCGAGGATCCGCGCGGTACCAGGGTTTCGGCCGGACCCGCTCACGCTGCTCGGACTCTTCTTCGTCGCGTTGCTCCTGCTCTGGCTCGCCGTCAATTTCGTCAAGGATCCCTCGGATTTCTACGGCCTCTTCCTGATCGGCCTCACGAATGGGGCGGTATACGGGCTCGTCGCGCTGGGGTACTCGCTCGTCTACGGCATCCTCGAGCTGATCAACTTCGCGCACGGCGACGTCTTCATGCTCGGTGGGATGCTCGTTGCCACGATGACGTCCTCCTGGGGGCTGGCGGGAAAGTCCTCCGGCGTCCTCTGGCCGCTCGTCCTCGTCATGCTCCTGGTCACGATGGCCTTCTGCGCGTCGATCAACACGACGATCGAGCTCGTCGCGTACCGCCGGCTCCGCAACGCGCCGCGGCTCGCGCCGCTGATCACGGCGATCGGAATGTCCTTCATCCTCCAGAACATCGGGCTCATCTGGAAGGGCGCCAGGCCGACCTCGGTGCCCAGCATCCTCCCGACGGGTGAAGTGTTCTCTGTCGGCGGGATCGCCTACACGTGGAACAAGCTCATCGTTCTCCTCTTCACGGTCCCGGTTCTGCTCGCTCTCATCTGGCTCGTCCAGCAGACGAGGCAGGGGAAGGCGATGCGCGCGACGGCCCAGGATCGGGAAGCGGCGGCGATGATGGGCATCAACGTCAACCGGACGATCTCGTTCACCTTCCTGATCGCGGGCGCCCTGGCAGGGGCGGCGGGGCTCCTGTATGCCCTCTACATCACGAATGTTCGCTTCGACGAGGGCTTCCGCGTCGGGCTGATCGCCTTCACCGCCGCCGTCCTCGGAGGAATCGGCAACTTGCCGGGTGCCGTGCTCGGCGCGCTCGTCATCGGGCTCATCGAGGCGTTCAATAACGGGCTCGGCTGGGCGACGCCGGGCAGCGACTGGACGCAGTCGATCATCTTCAGCATCCTCATCCTGATCCTCGTCTTCCGTCCCGAGGGCCTCCTCGGCGAGCGGACACCGGAAGGCGCTTGACGGTGTTCGGGAACCTCGTCGCCGGCATTCGCGCGCGTTGGCCGGAGTTCGAGCAGGAAACGCGAAGGCGCGCCGTCCGCGGCGGGATCGTCGGCGGGGCCGCCTTCCTCGTCCTCGCGCTGACTGGAGCCGCGTCCCTCTCGCTCGTCTTCACGTTCGCGGTTGCGCTCGCTCTCTACGTTCCGGCTTGGAACCGCCTGCCTCGCGGCCGCTGGGTCGTCCTCATCGGAGTGATCCTGATCGCCGTCCTCTATCCCTTCTACCAAGTGAACATGTTCGAAATGCCCATCTTCGGCGAGTTCCCGAGTGTCGACACGGGCGTGACGATGCTGATCTTCATCATGATGGCGCTGGGCCTGAACATCGTCGTCGGCTACGCCGGCTTGCTCGACCTCGGCTATGTCGCTTTCTACGCGATGGGCGCCTACACGGCCGCCTGGTTCGCCTCGCAGCACTTCAGCAATGCGAATGTCCATTTCGGCTCCGTCGGGGTCAATCCCGAGTCGCCCGGGATCCACATCTCGATCTGGATCGTCATCTTCATCGCCGCAATCTTCACGGCCATCGTGGGTGTGATCATCGGCTTCCCGACGCTGCGACTGCGCGGGGACTACCTGGCGATCGTCACGCTCGGCTTCGGCGAGATCATGCCTCAGATCGCCCGCAACGGCGACAACCTCTTCGGTCAGAACCTGACGAACGGCCCGCAGGGCATCAACCCGATCGACCCGCCCGGCTTCGGAGACTCGGTGCACAACGCGACCGGGCTGCCGGGGGACTACCTGACCTTCAACTCGACGTTCCTCGGGCACGACGTCTCGAACGTCGAGCTGTTCTTCTGGACGGCGCTCGTGCTCGTGCTCTTCACCGTCTTCTGCAGCGTTCGGCTGCGTGACTCCCGCATCGGGCGCGCCTGGATCGCGATCCGGGAGGACGAGACGGCGGCGGCGGCGATGGGAGTTCCGCTGATGCGCACGAAGACCTGGGCCTACGCGGCGGGTGCGTTCTTCGGGGGCATCGCCGGCGCGTACTACGCGAGCTTCAAGAGCGGCACGTTCCCCGATGACTTCTTCTTCAACATCTCGATCTTCATTCTCTGCATGGTCATTCTCGGGGGGATGGGCAACATCTGGGGCGTGATCATCGGCGGCGGCTTCCTTGCCTACCTGAACCAGGAAGGGCTTGGCAACATCGGCGGCTGGATGAACAGCCACGGGGTCAGTGACTTCCTCTTCGGCCACGACATCGACGTCCCGCTCTACCAGTTCGGGATCTTCGGCGTCATTCTCGTGCTCGTCATGCTCTTCAAGCCGGAAGGGCTCATCCCGAGCTCGCGCCGCAAGGCCGAGTTCAAGGAGGGCGTCGCCGACCAGCCTCTCTACGACGTTCAGCACTGATGCCCGACCTCTTGACAGCGGAGGCCGTGCGGAAGGAGTTCGGCGGGCTGATCGCCGTCAACGACGTCGATTTTCTGATCCCGGAACGCTCGATCGTGAGCCTGATCGGGCCGAACGGCGCCGGCAAGACGACGTTCTTCAACATGTTGACGGGCGTCTACAAGCCGACCGCGGGCAAGATCGTCTTCGCGGGCGGCAACATCACGGGCAAGCCCCCGCACGCGATCACCGAGCGCGGCATCGGCCGAACCTTCCAGAACATCCGGCTGTTTCAGAACATGACGTCGCTTGAGAACGCGCTCGTCGGCATGCACTCGCGCCTCTCCGGCGGCATCATGCGCAGCGTCCTGCGGACACCGGGCCTGAAGCGCGAGGAGAAGGAAGCGCATCAACGTGCCCGCGAGCTGCTCGAATACTCCGGGCTAAGTGGCCGAGACCATGAGTTCGCGCGGAACCTCTCGTACGGCGACCAGCGGCGGCTCGAGGTCGCCCGCGCGCTCGCGACGCAGCCGAAGCTTCTGCTGCTCGATGAGCCGACGGCCGGCATGAACCCGCAGGAGACGGGCGACTTCATGTCGTTCGTCTCGAAGCTACGCGAGGATCAGGGCCTGACGATCCTGCTCATCGAGCACGACATGCGTGTCGTCATGGGGGTCTCGGACCGGGTCACGGTTCTCGACTACGGCGAGAAGATCTCGGAGGGGACACCCCAGGAAGTGCAGCGTGACGAGCGGGTGATCGAGGCTTACCTCGGGTCAGGGGCTCTGGCCGGATGAGCACGCTACGCGTCCAATGTTCACGAGAGCGGGCCATGCACGGCCGCGACAAATGAGCACGGTCGCGTCGCCGATCCTCGAGCTCAAGGATGTGCACACGTTCTACGGCTCGATCGAGGCCTTGAAGGGGATCTCGATCGACGTGCACGAGGGCGAGATCGTGACCCTGATCGGAGCGAACGGCGCCGGCAAGTCGACGACGCTGCGGTCGATCAACGGCCTCAACCACCCGCGCGACGGCACGATCCACTTCCAGGGCCGCAACATCACCGATGAGTCTCCCCACAACGTCGTCAAGATGGGCATCAGCCAGTCCCCGGAAGGCCGGCGTCTCTTCCCCCGGATGAGCGTGATCGAGAACCTCGAGATGGGCGCGTTCCAGCGCTCCGACCGCGCTGGAATCCGCGAGGGCATGGACCGTGTGTTCACGCTCTTTCCCCGGCTCGCCGAGCGCCGTCACCAGAAGGCCGGGACGCTCTCCGGGGGAGAGCAGCAGATGTGCGCGATCGGGCGCGCCTTGATGGCGGAGCCCAAGCTGCTCATGCTCGACGAGCCGTCGATGGGGCTGGCGCCCATCTTCGTCGAGAAGATTTTCGAGATCGTCCGTGAGATCAACGATCAGGGGACGCCGATCCTCCTCGTCGAGCAGAACGCGCTCATGGCTCTCGACACCGCCGACCGCGGCTACGTCATGGAGACGGGGACGATCGTGCTCGCCGACGAGGCCAAGGTCCTGCGTGAGAACGAGCAGGTCCAGAAGACGTACCTCGGCGTCGACTAGCCGCCCGCTTCCTCGGGCGCCTCCGAAACTCGCAGCGGAAAATAGGGCGGGGAGAGAAGGAAGCCGATGCGTGCCGCGCGATCGGTCCGCCGCTGAGCCATGGCCAGCGCCGCAGAGATGCCATGCGTCGGCACAAAGCCCAGTTGGCGCGCGGCGTGGGCATCCCGGCAGCCGGCGATCAGCACTGCTCCGAGCCGGTTGATCGCGGGCTGACAGGCGGACCACTCGGCAAAGGGCAATAACGGATGGCAGGAGCGGCCGGCGCGGTACGCGGCGAGGGTTCTCGTGTCGGCGGCTGTGGCCCGCTCGGCGAGTGCGAGCTCCTCGGGCTCCCGCGCGCCGCCCGAGCGGATTGCCTGGAAGAGGGCGCGGTAGGGGCCCTGCGTCGGGTGCGGAAAGCGGCGCCGGAAGCGGCTGAGCAGGATCGCCGTCCCGCCCTCGACGACCGGAAAGTCGTCGCGCCAGAGTCGCAGCGCCAAGCCGAGCCCGAGATAGGCGGCAAGCGCTGGGTTCGGCGCCTCGCGCGGCAGGTGCGGCGTCGCGTGCGGCACGGGAATGCAGACCGCGTCAAGGCGCTCGTCGAGCACGACGGAGCGAGATTCAACGCCGCGCAGGAGTGCCTCCGCGTGCGCGACCGAGGGTGGGCCCGCGAAGACGGCAAACGCCGACAGCTCGCTCGGCAGTCGCCGCAGGACTCCGCGCCGGACCGCCCCAGGGAGGAGTCCGAAGAGCCCCCGCAAGGGGAAGTTCGCGATCCGGCGAACCGCTTCGCGGTCGTAGGGATAGCCCTGGAGGACGCCGCCGAGGGTCGGCGTGTTCAGCGTCAGCGAGACGCCGAGCAGCGGGACGCGCCGGGCAAGGACGGCCTCCAGCTCCACGGCGAGCCTCCACCCGGCTGAGGCGGAGGTCTCGAGCAGCGAATAGGCGTCAGCCGCCCGAAGCGACTCGGGGCCGGACGCCGCGAGGAGGGCTGCCGCTCCACCGTGGAGGAGCGTCTCCGCCGCGGTCACCACGACCACGAGGTCGGTCTGCGTGAGCGCGGGGTTCACCAGAAAGGAGCGCCCGCCGCCGTCGTCCAGCTCGATCAGGTCGGGGTGCTCGACGTCGTGTACCTCGACTCGGCCGTGGAAACGACGCGCGAACTCCGGCGGGACGAGCAGCTCCAGATCTCGGTGCCCGAGCCGCCGCGTGAGCCCACCCGCGACGAGCAACGTCTGCCGCGCGAGGGACGCGCCGGCCCGGTCGAGCTCGATCATCGTCGCTGCGATCGCCGCGCGCCTCGGGTCGCCGAGAGAACCGGGGACCGGCAGCGCGGGGGGCTCAACGACGATAGTTGCTCGGCCCCCGCGGGAGACGAGCGTCTCCAACGGCTGACCGGCCAGAGGAAAGCGGAGCGCATCACGCACGGCCGCGGCCACGTCGGCGATCGGCTCGACGGGCGGAGGTGGGGCGAGCACGACGGCGTCCTCGCCCGCCTCGACAACGACGAGCTGGGTTCCCATCAGAAGCGGAACGCGCGGCACTAGATCAGGCGCAGGCCGTAAGCTCGGCCGCCGAACGTGAAGCCGTAGCGTTCGTAGAGCTGGTGTGCCTCCGCTCGCTCGTGGCCCGACTCCAGGACGAGCCGATGGCAGCCACGATCGCGCGCAGCTGCGACGCAGGCGTCGAGGAGAGCCCGTGCGGCTCCACGCCGGCGGAACGCAGGATCGACGTAGAGGTCCGGCACCCAGGCCTCGGTGTTGTCCAGTTCAGCCGTGGCCGGAACCAAAGGCTCGCTCCGCCGCCGATCGTACCGTCGAGCTCGGCGACGAAGATCTCCGCCTCGGGATGCTCCAGATGCGCCCGGAAGACCGCCGTCTGCTTCTCCCTCTCGGCGACCGGCGGACGTCCGAGACCTGCCATCAAAGCCAGCACGGCCTCGGCGTCGCTCGGCTCGGCTCGACGTACCTCCACGGCTAGGGAATCGAACGGTAGAGCCGGAGGAAGGTGCGCCGGAAGCCACGGGCGGGCCAGAACCTCGACGAGAGTAGGTTCGTCTCGCGCCAGTCCGTGACGACCACCGGGTAGCCGTTCTTGCGCGCCCACGCGAGCCCGGCGTTCGTCAGCGCGAGTCCGGCCCCCGAGCCGCGCGCCTCCGGGCGAGTGGCGGCGAAGGCGAGGAGAGCCGCCCGATGGGGACGCGCGAGCCCGCTGTGCATGCTCGACTTCTCGACCGAGACCATGGCGAGTAAGCCGACGGGTCGCCCGTCAAGCTCGGCGATGAACGTGCCCACCTCCGGGTCTTCGAGATCCTTTGCGTACTCGGCGCGAAGCTCTGCCTCGTCCGGAATCGGGGCAATGCCGAACACGGGCGAACGTCGCTGATAGTGGGGCAGGACCAGGTCGAGCTCGACGGCTGCTTCGACATCCTCGGGACGGAGCCGGCGAACCTCGATTCGGGACGGGGAGTTGCCGTCTGTTTTGGGAGATTCCTTGATGCCGCCCGCGTGCTGCGCACCGAAGCTGAGGCGGAACCAAGCGTCGACGACCCCAGGGTCGGTCGCCGGCACGAGCGCGTAATGACGCGTGAGTCCCTCTTCGACCCAGTTTGCCGCCGCGACCGCGTAGAGATCGCGGATGATCTCCGGCTCATCGACCGCGTGGCCGGCATATTCCACCCAGATGTTTGGCCCCCACACATCCGGATTGGGCCTGGGCGCACCGAGCAAGTAACCGACCGGGTTCCCGTTGGCATGGGCGATCGCGCCGGAAGCGTGCTCCGTGCTCCAGAGCCTTCCGAGCTCGGCCCGGAAATCGATGTGCTGAGGCAGGAGCGGCTCTGCCTCGCGGTGGCGCGCGTGGCGCGCCGCAAGCAGCTCAGCAGCGGCATCGACATGCTGATCGGAAAACGGCTGAATTTGCACCGCCGGCATCGCCGCCGGACGATACCGTTGACCTGATGCCGAAGACGCTCACCGGGGCCGAGCTCGAGCTCGACGACGCGCCCGTCCGCGACTCCGAGCTCTTCCTCGTGGACGGGAACAACCTCGCCTACCGTGCCTTCTTTGCGCTGCCCGAGGAGCTGGCGACCAGCGAAGGCTTCTCGACGAACGCCCTGCTCGGGTTCACGAACATGCTCTTCAAGCTCCTCGCGGACTACAAGCCGAAGGGCGTCGCCGTCGCCTGGGACACCCATGCCGTCCACCGCGCCGCGATCTCCGAGGACTACAAGTCCGAGCGGCGGCCGATGCCGGACCTGCTGCGCGAGCAGTTCCCGTACTTCCGGCCGATCGTCGAGGCCTTCGGCTACCGCAACCTCGAGTTCGAGGGCTGGGAGGCCGACGACGTCATCGCCACGCTCGCCACCCGCGCGGACGAGAAGGGGATCAAGACCACGGTCGTCTCGACCGACCGCGATGCCTTCCAGCTCGTTTCGGACAACGTCGCGCTGATGATGACGCCACGGGGAGTCTCGGACGTCCACGTCTACACGCCCGACCGCGTCGAGGCGCGCTATGGGATTCGCCCAGAGCAGGTGCCGGACTTCATCGGCCTCAAGGGCGACACCTCGGACAACATCCCGGGCGTCCCGGGGATCGGCGACAAGACCGCGGGTCAGCTGATCGGACAGTACGGCTCGCTCGAGGAGGTGATCGAGCACGCCGAAGAGCTCTCTCCCGGGCGGCGCAGGAACATCACGGAACACGCCGACCAGGCGCGGCAGTCGAAGGAGCTGGCGACGATGCGGCGCGATCTCGACCTCGATTGCGATCCCTCGCAGCTCGTGCTGGCCCCGCCGGACCGCTCGCAATTGAAGGAGATGTTCCGCCGCTTCGAGTTCCGCAACCTGCTGGGCCGGGTGGACGAGCTCGACGTCGCCGTTCCTGCGGCGCCGATGAAAGTGGAGAAGACACCTGTTCCCTGGCGCGAAGAACTTAGTAACGCGTTGTTACAACGTCATGGATCGGTCGCGCTCGCCAGCGACGGCGAGCGGATTGCGGCGACGGATGGGGATACGGTTGTTGTGTCACCGCGCCCCTCGTTGCTCGAAGGGTCGTTCGTCGTCCACGATGCGAAGGCTCTGCGCTTGCAGGCGGCTGACGACACGCTGCTCGCCGCCTATCTGATCGAGCCCTCGCGACCGGAGTACCCGCTCGACGAGCTGGCCGTCGAGTACGGCCTCGAGCTCGAGCCGGAGCCGACCGCCGACGAGGAGACGGCCGCACTCGTCCGCCACGCTGCGGCGACCTTCCAGCTCAGAGACCTCCTGGTCGAGCGCGTGCGCGAACGCGGGATGGAGCCGCTCTACCGCGAGATCGAGCTTCCGCTTGCACCCGTCCTGGCCGCGATGGAGGAGGCCGGTGTCAAGGTCGACGAGTACCGGATGGGCGAGATCACGGCGCGCTTGCGCGAGCGGGTGGAGGAGCTCGAGGCGCGCGCGCATGAGCTGGCCGGCGAGGAGTTCATGCTCGGCTCGACCCAGCAGGTGAGCCGGATCCTGTTCGAGAAGCTCGGCCTGACGCCCGGCCGCAAGGGCAAGACCGGCTTCTCGACGGACACGCGCGTGCTGCGGTCGATCCGCGGCGAGCACGAGATCATCGGCGTGCTCGAGCAGTGGCGCGAGTATTCGAAGCTGCTCAACACCTACCTCGGGCCGCTGCCGGCTCTGATCTCGGAGACCGACAAGCGCCTGCACACGACCTTCAACCAACACGTGGCCGCGACCGGGCGGCTCTCGACGTCGAACCCGAACCTGCAGGCGATCCCGATTCGCACAGAGCTCGGCCGCGAGATCCGGTCCGCCTTCGTCGCCGAGGCTGGGCACAAGCTGCTTTCGGCCGACTACTCGCAGATCGAGCTTCGAATCCTCGCGCACGTCTCGGGGGAGCCGAAGCTGCGCGAGGCCTTCGCCCGCGGCGAGGACATCCACACGGCGACCGCCGCCGAGGTGCTCGGGAAGGACCCGGCAACTCTTACGACCGGCGAGCGCTCAGTCGCCAAGATGATCAACTTCGGGATCGTCTACGGGATCTCGGCGTTCGGGCTTTCCGAGAACCTGGAGATCCCCCGCGAGGAGGCCCAGCAGTACATCGACGCCTACCTTGCCCGCTTCCCGCACGTGCAGGACTTCATCCGGCGGACGATCGAGCAGGCCGAGCGCGACGGCTTCGCGACGAGCCTCCTCGGCCGGCGGCGGCCGGTGCAGGAGCTGCGCGCGTCGAACCGGCAGACGCGCTCGCTCGGCGAGCGGCTCGCGGTCAACTTCGTCATGCAGGGCTCGAACGCCGACATCATCAAGGTCGCGATGGTCCGCATCCATGACCGGCTGCGCGAGGAGGGCCGCTCGGCTCGCCTTGTCCTCCAGGTGCACGACGAGCTGCTGCTCGAGGTGCCAGCCGCCGAGCTCTCCGCGGTCCGGGACCTCGTTCGCGAGGAGATGTGCGGTGCGTTCGAGCTCGACCCGCCGCTCGCCGTCGACATCGGCACGGGCGACGACTGGCACGAAGCTAAGACATGACTCCGGCACCTCCTAGCTGGGGGAACCTGCCGGTTCCCCCAGACCCCTTCCACCCGTCCGCGCTGCGGCGAGCCGCAGCGCGGACGGGCGCTACGCGCCGGCACGAAGCCAAGAGCTGAGCATGCGCCAAGTGCTTGGGACTATCGCCGGCCTCATCATCCTCGTTGCCTTCACCGCTCTTCAGGTCCAGAGCTGGAGTGAAGCGGCGGCAGTTGCGCTTTCTTCCGGAGCCTTCACGCTTGTCATGGCACTACCGAAGCTCCGCAAGGATGAGGAAGCGGATCGGGCGCTCATGGCGAGCGTGGGTGCTCTTGGACTCCTCGTTGGTGCCGCGGCGATCGCCGTTTACGTCATCCATTCGTGGGCATGGTCTTCCTCGATGGACCCTGCAGAGCGATCCCTCTGCGCTTGAAATTGCTCCCAAGCCTCGAGAACGCCCAGCACGACAATCAGAGCCAATGCCGAGAAGCAGCACCGCCAGGATGAACAATTAGAGAAGACATACCGCACCCTTTGAGTAATCAAGAGGCCATGCAGGTCGAACTAGCGGACGGATACCGAATCTTCGTCGACGAGGTGGGCGAGGGCTTTCCGCTGGTGGTGCTCCACGGAGGTCCGGGGATGGATCACTCGATGTTTCGGCCCTATCTCGATCTCCTTGCCGATGAGTACCGGCTGCTCTACGTCGACCAGCGCGGCCAGGGTCGAAGCGACCGTGTCGAGCCTTCGACGCTCTCACTCGACGTCTTCGCCCGCGACGTCGACCTCCTGGTCGAGGCTCTCGGGCTAGAGCGGTTCGCCCTTCTCGGCCACTCTTTCGGCGCGATCGTGACTACGAAGCACGCGATCGAGTCCCGAACCGCAGATGCATACGTGATCTCGGGCGGAGGAGACTCGAGCGAGCAGCTGCTGGCCGACGTCGAAGCCTCGCTCGATGAGCTGGGGGTGGAAGGCGCGGCGATTGCGCAGTCCTGGGAGGACGAGAAGACCGTCGCCAGCGAGGAGGGCTTGCGGGAGCTCGTCCGCACACAGATGCCGTTCCATTTCGCCGGTGAGCCACCTCCGGGCTACGGCGAGGAGACCGTCGGCACGCCTGACGTCCTGCGCTACTTCGCCCGACAGGGCTACGGCAAGTTCGACTACACCCAGGAGCTCGGCCGAGTCCGCACGCCGGCGCTCGTGATCGTCGGGGAACACGACCGTACGACGACGGTACGCGCAGCCCGCGCACTGCACGATGGAATCGAGGGCAGCGAGCTCGTCATCGTTCCCGGGGTCGGCCACATGAGCTTCGTCGAGGCCCCGGAGGCATATCTCCTGGCCGTTCGGCGGTTCCTGCGCGGAGTTGCCGCTTGATCGTCCGTGTGCGGCTCCTCGAGCCCGCCTGACGCGGCAAAAGCGGCCTTTCTCCCGGGGCTATACTCCGCCCGCTAGATGGCCAACGACACAGTTGAAACGAACACGACGCCTGCGCTCGACGAGCAAGACGTCTGGACGACCGGCCCCGACGGGGAGCAGATCCCCAACTACGAGGCGACCTTCCCGACCATCAACGAGGGCGAGGTCGTGCACGGAAGGGTCGTGCGCGTAGACAAGGACGAGGTGCTCGTCGACATCGGTTACAAGTCGGAAGGCGTGATTCCGGTCGCCGAGCTCTCGATCCGGCGCTCGGTCAACCCCGAGGACGAGGTCAAGCTCGGCGACGAGATCGACGCGCTCGTCCTGACGAAGGAGGACGCCGACGGCCGCCTGATCCTCTCCAAAAAGCGCGCCCGCTTCGAGATCGCCTGGAAGGCGATCGAGAGCGCCGCCGAGAGCGGTGCTCCCGTCACCGGGAGGGTGATCGAGGTTGTCAAGGGCGGTCTCATCCTCGACCTCGGCGTCCGCGGCTTCCTGCCGGCCTCGCTCGTCGACATCCGTCGCGTGCAGGATCTAGACGAGTTCATGGGCCAGGAACTCCGCTGCAAGGTGATCGAGCTCAACCGCTCGCGCAACAACGTCGTGCTTTCGCGCCGGGCGGTGCTCGAGGACGAACGGAAGGAGATGCGCCAAGCGATCCTCGACCGGCTCTCACCGGGCGACGTCGTCGAGGGGCAGATCTCGAACATCGTCGACTTCGGCGCCTTCGTCGACCTCGACGGCATGGACGGCCTCATCCACATCTCCGAGCTCTCCTGGAGCCACGTCAATCATCCGTCCGAGGTGCTCGACATCGGCCAGGACGTGAAGGTGAAGGTGCTCGACATCGACCGCGAGCGCCAGCGGATCTCGCTCGGCCTCAAGCAGACCCAGTCCGATCCGTGGCAGCAGGTCGTCGAGGCCTACAACGAGGGCGACGTCGTGCAGGGCAAGGTGACCAAGGTCGTCACGTTCGGGGCCTTCGTCGAGATCATGCCCGGGGTCGAAGGGCTCGTCCACATCTCCGAGCTGGCTCAGCATCACGTTGAGAACCCGCGCGAGGTCGTCTCCCAGGGCGACACCGTCAACGTGAAGATCATCGAGGTCGACGCCGAGCGCCGCCGCCTCTCGCTCTCGCTGAAGCGGATCGAAGACGCCGACGAGCTGCAGCCGCGCGCGGACGGTCAGCCGCTGGAGACACCCGAGCCGCCGCGGCTCGATCTCTCGGAAGACGTGTTCCCGGAGACGCAGGAGACTCCCGCTGAGGAGGGCGAGTCAGCCCCCGCGGCCGAGTCTGCGCCCGAGGACGTCGAGCCTGCGCCCGAGGAGCCCGCCGCCGAGTCGACTCCGGACCTTCCGGCCGCGGAACCGGAGCTGCCCCCGGAAGCGGCCGACGCGAGCCTCGAGGCCGACGCTGTCGCGCCTGAGGAGCAGGGCCCCGGAGATTCCGAAGGCGAGCCGCCGGCCGCACCCGACGAGCCTGAAGAACAACCGACCTAGTAGTAGACCAATCTCCGTCGCCGTCACCGGCGGCATCGGGGCGGGGAAGAGCGAAGCGCTGGCCGCCTTCGCCCGGCAGGGAGCGGCCACGATCTCGAGCGACGAGGTCGTGCACGAGCTCTACGACGACGACGACGTCCAAGCCGCGCTGCGAGAGCGGTACGGGGCGCGGGTCTTCGCCGCGGACGGCTCGGTCGACCGCGCTGCCGTGGGTGCGCTCGTCTTCGGTGACGTGGACGAGCTGCTGTGGCTCGAGCGCCTTCTGCATCCGCTCGTCATGGCGCGGACCGAAGCCTGGCGGGAGCAGCTCTCGAGCTCACCGGATCCGCCGGACCTGGCCGTGAACGAAGTGCCGCTCCTCTACGAGACGGGTTCGGAGAATCGCTTCGATGCCGTCGTCGCGATCACCGCTCCGCGCGAGCTCCGCGCCGAGCGCGCCGGAGAGCGGCTCGACGAGCGCGAGCAGCGCCTGCTGCCCGAGGACGAGAAGCTCAGCCGCGCCGATTTCTCCTACGTGAACGACGGCTCGCTCGACGAGCTCGACGCCTTCGTCGCCGACGTCATCCGTACCCTGACTACCGCTTGAGAAGGATTGCGGCCATGTCGCTCCTCGTCGTCGCGGCGGCGTCGGTGGGCTTCATCTACCTGCGGGCGGGCGAGCCGGCCAGCTGCGACCCGACACTGCGAAGGGCATCGCGATCCGCACCGGCGGCAGCCGTTTCCAGACCGCGGACCTCTACAATCCGGAGATCAACGTCCGCTACGGCTCCTGGTACCTACGGCACCTGCTGAACAAGTACGGCGATGACGAGAAGACCGCCCTCGCCGCCTACAACGCCGGGCAGCGCAACGTCGACAGGTGGCGGGCGGAGGGGAAGGGCATCCAGTTCTCGGAGACACGGGCGTACGTCGATCGAGTCGAGGAGCTGAAGGGGATCTACCGTCACGCCTACGGCGAGGAGCTCTCGGCCTCCAGCTCGGCTGCGCGCGTCTCGGCGAGGCGCACGCCCGCCTTGGCTCCCTTCTTCGCGTAGAGCTTGGCCGCTTCGTGCGCGGCGCTCGCACCCTCACCATGACGCCCGGCCAGCTCCAGGACCGCGGCCAGGGCGAGTAGCGCCTCGGCCTTGCCCGTGAGGCTATCGGTCGGCTCGAGGAGCTCGATCACGCGGCGGACGAGCCGCTCGGCCTCGGCGCTTTCGCCTCGCCTGGCGAGCACTTTCGCCCGCACATCGAGGGCAAGGCGCTGTGTCTCGACGTCGTCGGCTCCGCCAGCCTCTTCGGCCTCGAGCGCAAGCTGCTCGGCCTCGTCGTATCGGCCGAGCCCGTAGACGGCCGCGGCAAGGTAGCCAAGGCACGTCGAGTAGTAACCCCTCTCACCCGCCTCTTGGAGGATTTCGAGCGAGGGGCGCATCACACGTTCTGCAGTCTCGAAGTCGCCGGCCAGCAGCTCGAGGTTGGCCCGCATCATCGAAGTCCCCGCCGCCCGGGCGATCTGCATCCCGAGATCGACCTGTACGGCTGCAGCTCGCTCGAGGAGCGCCCGTCCCCGGTCGAACTCACCGCGCAAGCCGTAGAGGACGCCGAGCACCTGGGTGGCGACCGACGCAAGCCCCGGTTCCGTCTCGGCTTCCGCAAGCGTCTGCTCGCAGAGGCGGATGCCCGCGTCCACCGGCTGTGGGCCGAACCAGTGCAGGCGGATCAGCCAGAGCAGAGCATCGACCTCCGCCCTGCGGTCGCCGGCGCGGCGTGCGTGCTCGATCGACCGCTTCAACGCTCCCTCCATCTCGGCTCCGCGCAGCTCATACAGGTGGAGATGGGCGACGATGCGCCAAGCAACCGCGAGGACCTGCTCGTCGCCCAGGCGCTCGAGCTCGGGGATCGCCTTGTCCGCAAGCTCACCGAAACGAACGTCGCCCGGGTCGATGAGCGTCGCGAGGTAGCCACGCTCGAGCTCGGCGCGAAGCTCGAGGCCCCGGCTGCCAAGCTCCCGTGCAGCATTGGCCGCCTCCGTCAGGGCTCGTTCGGCCTCGCCGAGCTCGCCTTTCTCCAGCAGTGAGGTTCCCAGATCCACCAGCAGCGCGGGCAAGCGGGGGTCGCGCGGAGGCAACAGCGCCCAAGCCCGCCCGAGCAGGTTCGTCGCGGCAGGGCGGTCGCCGCGAACCTGCGCTCGCCGCCCAGCCGCTTCGAGAAGCTCTGCGGCGCGCTTCCCGAGAGCCTGCGCCGCCTCATCGACCGGAGCGAGCTCCGCGCGGTAGAGATAGGCCTGCTCGAGGTGGTAGCCGAGGATCTCCTCGAGCTCGATGGTGCGCTGGGCTCGCTCGAGCCAGCCGGCGAAGCGCTCGTGGAGATCCGCCCTGAGCTCCTTCGGCATCGACTCGTACGCCGCATCGCGGATGAGGAGATGCCGGAACCTGAATGCGTCTTCGCCTGGAAGATCCGTCCGATCGGGCCGCACCAGCTCCTTGCGCACGAGGTTCTGAAGATGGCCGCCGACATCCGCTCGCAGCTCGGCCGGCGACAGGGCGGCGACCGCCCCCCGGTGGAAGATCCTGCCCTCGACCGAAGCGCGCTCGATCACGCCGCGCTCATGGTCGCCCAGCCGATCGAGGCGAGCAGCGAGCAGGGCCTGGATCGTCGGCGGCACGGAAACGTCGGTCAGATCGCCTGCCGCGACCCAGCCACCGTTTCTGCGCTCGAGGAGCCCGTCGTCGATCAGCATCGCAAGCGTCTCCTCGACGAAGAGTGGATTGCCCTCGGCCGCCTCGGCCACGCGCAGGCGCACCTCGTCGGCAAGCTCGGCTCGCCCGAGCAGATTTCCGATCAGCTGCTCCGACTCGTCCTTGCTCAGCGACTCAAGGAGAACCGAGGTCGAGTTGAACTTCCCTCCGCTCCACGCTGGACGAATGTCGAGCAGCTCCGGGCGAGCAAGGCAAACCAACAGGATCGGCGCGTCTCGGGTCCAGTCCGTGACGTGATCGATGAAATCCAGGAACGTCGGCTCTCCCCACTGGACGTCATCGAAGACGACGACGAGCGGCCGTTTCCGCGCGTGGGCCTCGAAGAGCTTGCGTGCCGCCCAGAACGTCTCCTCGCCCGCGCCTGGCCTCTCGGCGAGGCCGAGCGCCGCGGCGAGGCGTGACGCGATCACTTCGGCGTTCTCGTCGCCCGCCAGCGTCGCCGGAATGCTCGCGAGCGGGTCCTTGCCATGGAGCTTGCGCACGATTTCCGCGAGGGGCCAGAACGTGATGCCCTCGCCGTACGGCAGGCACCGGCCCTCCACGACGGTCGCCGTCTCACCGATCCCGGCGGCGAACTCCGCGACCAGCCGCGACTTGCCGACGCCGGCCGTTCCGAGGACCGTGAAGAGATGGCAGCCGCGTTCGCCGACCGCTCGCTCGTAAGCATGCTGGAGCAGCATCCGCTCGCGCTCACGGCCGACCATCGGAGAATCGAGGCGGCGCGCCCTACCGGGGAAGGTCGGCTCGATCGACAGCAGGCGGTAGGCGCCGAGGCGCGACTCCTTGCCCTTGAGCGCCAGCGGCTCGATGGGCTCGACCTCGACCGCGTCCCGGACGAGGCCGTACGTGGGCTCCCCGAGGAGAATCTCGCCGGCGGGCGCCGCCTCTTCGAAGCGCTTCGCGACATTCACCGCGTCCCCGGTCGCAAAGCGTTGGCCGCCGGTGGAGTCGCCGGCGACGACCTCGCCCGTGTTGACACCGGTCCGCATCTGGATGCGGACGCCCCAGTCGCGCTCGAAGCCGTCGTTCAGCGCGCCCAGCCGGTCGCGCATCTCTGCTGCCGCCCGGACGGCGCGCATGGCGTCGTCCTCGTGCACGACCGGGATGCCGAAAACGGCCATGACCGCATCGCCGATGAACTTCTCGACAGTCCCCTCATGGCGCTCGACCACCGAGCGCATCTCGTCGAAGTAGCGGCCCATGACGCGGCGGAGCGATTCCGGGTCGAGCTGCTCACCGAGCGCCGTCGACCCCGTCACGTCGCAGAAGACGACGGTGACCGTCTTGCGGACTTCACGCTGCTCCACGGCAACGAGCGGCGCGCCGCAGGAACCGCAGAACTTGAAACCGTCTGGGTTTTCCCGGCCGCACTGCGGGCAGATCGACATGGGCTGAGTCTAAGTTGGCGCTCTAGTGTCACAAAGACACTTGACAGACGCTTAAATGATGTCATAATGACGTCATGGAGATGGCACGGTTCATCGAGGCGCTCGAGTCCGACCTCGCCGCAGTAGCGGCCGTCGGCGACGAGCAGACCGCAGCGGCAGCCGAGCGGTTGCTGCAGGCGATCCGGGGCTCGGCCGGGCTGCGCCTCCTTGACGCGCTCGGCGAGGCGGCGCTGGAGATCAGCGCTGAGCTTCCGTCCGGTCACGTCGAGGTGCGCCTTTCCGGCCAGGATCCCGCGTTCGTCTACGTCGGCGAGGAGGAAGCCCCTCCGGAGCCGGCGGCTGAAGACGGGCTCGCGGCACGCATCACGCTGCGTCTGCCCGAGGCGCTGAAGGCCTCGGTCGAAGCCGCCGCGGCTCGGGAGGGCGTCTCCGTCAACAGCTGGCTCGTGCGCGCGCTCTCGAGAAGCGTCGCCGGGCCCGTCCAGAAATCCGGCAAGCGGCTCCGGGGCTTTGCCCAGAGCTGAGAAGGAGGGAGAGTCAGATGAGGAAGTTCTATCCACTGCCTTTCGGTCACGCCGAAGTTCGCATCGACGAGCGGCCGGCCGGGCGGCGGCCTCTCCGCGGAAGCGGACCGGTTGAAGGGGTCTGGGGGAGCTGGGAGTTTCCATCAGTGGATGAGCGCGACCTCTGGAGGAAGCGATGAGGCGCGAAACGTTCGACACCCCTGGCCCGTTGCTCCTGGCCGTGCGCATCCCCTCCGGCCGGATCGAGCTCGAGACCGCCGAGGGACACGAGACGGTCGTCGAGCTCGATGCGAATCCGGAGATCGAGGAGCAGACGCGAATCGAATTGCGCCCGAAAGGCGACGGCCATGAGGTGAGCGTCGTCCTCGACAAGCGCCTCGGCCTCTTCCGCTCGCTTCGCGGGGACATCCACCTGCGGATTGCCTCGCCGCCCGGCGCAGACGTGGACCTCTCGACGGCGTCGGCGGATGTCCGCGGACGCGGTTCCTTCGGCGCGCTCGACGTCAACTCGGCTTCGGGAGACGTCACGTTCGAGAACGTCGGGGGCACGGCGGAGGTCAACTCCGCGAGCGGAGACGTAGAGCTCTCGCGGGTCGAGGAGGGCCTGACGGTCAATACGGCCTCGGGAGACGTCGAGGTCGGATACGTCGGTGGCAGCGGCAAGGTGCGCGCGGCCTCGGGCGACGTCTCGATCGAGGAAGCGTCGGCCTCGCTGAAGATCCAGACCGCCTCCGGCGACGTGGAAGTCGGCAGCGTCAGCGAGGGCGAGGTCACGCTCCAGACCGCCTCGGGTGACATCGAGATCGGGGTCAAGAAGGGCTCGAAGCTGTGGATCGACGCTCGCTCGATGAGCGGCGAGACGAGCTCTGAGCTCGAGGTCGGCGACGCCCCTCCGAACGGGGAAGGTCCCCTCGTCGAAGTTCGGGCGACGGCAATGAGCGGCGACATCAGGGTCAAGCGCGCCTGATGGACGCTCCGAGCGTGCTCAGGAACGGCCCGCTGCGGGCGCTGGTGCTCGCGGAGGTCGTCTCGACCACGGGCTCGCAGATGACGTGGCTCGCGCTCCCGTGGTTTGTCCTCACCACCTCGGGCTCGGCGACACGCATGAGCTTCGTGGTCGCCGCGGAGGTGATCGGCATGGGTCTGCTCACGTTGCCGGGCTCACGAATGCTCTCGCACCTGGGAGCACGGCGGACGATGCTCGTCTGCGACGGCGTCAGGGCGCCGGTGATCGTGCTGGTGCCCGCGTTGTACTGGGCCGGGGCGCTGTCGTTCCCGCTCCTGCTCACGATCGCGTTTTCCGTCGGCGCGATGACCGCGCCGTACTTCGCCTCGCAGAAGGTGATCGTGCCGGAGCTGCTCGGCGAGGACGAGCAGGTCGTCACGCAGGCGAGCGCGCTCACGCAGGCCTCGACGCGCGTGACGCTGCTCCTCGGCCCGGTGCTCGCCGGTGTCCTGATCGGCCTCATCGGAGCGCCGGGAGTCCTCATCGTCGACGGCGTGACGTACGTCGTCGCCGTCCTCCTCGTCGCCTTCTTCGTGCCCCAGAGGCGACCGCTCGAGGCCCCGGAGGAAGGGCGAGGCATTCGCACCGCGGTCAGGTTCATCCTCCGGGAGCCGCTCTTGCGGATCTGGAACCCCGCACTCGCGATCGGGGACATGGCCTGGACGGCGTTCTTCGTCACCGTGCCCGTGCTCGTCGTCGCCCGCTTCGGAGCCGACCCACGCATCGCCGGCTGGCTATTAGCTTCCTTCGGCGTCGGTGCGGTCCTCGGCAACTTCTTGTCGTATCGCGTCGCCCGCCGAATCGAGCCGCTGAATCTGATCGCGACCTTCATCCTCGGGCAGGCATTGCCGCTGTGGCTGCTCACGCTCTCGCTTCCGGCGGCCGGGCTCTCGGCCGCCCTCCTCGTCTCGGGGCTCGCGAACGGGATCGTCAACCCTCCGCTCCATGCGACGTCGACGCTGCGGATTCCACCCGCTCTTCGGGCGAGCGTGATGCCGACGATGATGCTCACCTGGGCGATCCTCCAGCCGGTGGGGCTCTTCGTCGCGGGTCCCATCCTCGACGCGTTCGGAGCAGAGCCCGTCCTGATCGGATTCGCGGCGATTCAGACCCTGATGATGAGCGCGATCGCGCTCGCGTGCCTCTGGGTGCGGCCGCGGGCGCTCAGCCCTGCTCTTCGAGTTGGTTCGCCTTCGCTGTGAGACCCGAGAAGCCGGCCTGGAGGATGTCGTTCGCGGCCCCGGCGCCGAGCGACCAAGTCAGTAGCCGTCCGAACCTGGGGGCGATGACCTGCGTCGCCGCGAGCGCTGCCGCGGCCCACGTCCCGATGCAGCGAGTGCACGTCACGAGTTCGCCGATCGCCTGCTCGATGCCACCCTCGACTGGTTCCTCGTCTTCGCCCGAATGTGCCTCGCCCCGCACGAACGGCTGCCGCAGGAAGCTCGTCACCTCGTCGTGGGAGAGCGTTCGAGCCGCCTTGAACGTTGCCGCCGAGAGCACGACCAGGTCGAGGGCCGTCTGGCACTGGGGGTCGCGGCGCAGGAACCGGCTCAGTGCGCCGGCGGCCGCGAGGCCGCCGGCGAAAGTGCCCACCATCGCCGCATAGCTCGCGTAGGGCGGCCGCTCGGTCTGCAACGCCATCGCCTTAGCGTTTCGCGCGACGGTCGTCTTCAAACGTCCCGTGGCCTTGCAGGCTCCGCCGGTGCCGCAAGCCAGTTCCCGGGCGCTACGGCAAACGCCGTTACGCTGGCGCCCCACGTTGTCCTTCGAGCGAGCCGTCGAGAGCGCAGCCGTCTTCTTCGCCCTGACCGGAGCGGCGTCGCTCGTGGTCTGGGCGTTCCTTCGTCACCGTGTCCCGCGGCTTCGCCCGCTACTGCTGACCCTCTCGCTCCTCTCAGTGGCCGCCGGGGCGGCGCTGGGGGCTTGGGCGTGGCGTGAAACCCGGCCTCGCGACGTGCGCGGGTCGCCCACGATCGAGTTCTCCCCGAACCTAGGAGAGCGGCAGGACCGGAAACAGGCGCAGGAGCTCCGCAGGGAGCCGTGGCCGACGTACGGCCGCGACCTGCAGCGCACTCACTTCGCCCCGTTCCGGCATCAGCCGCCGTTCCGGCAGGCGTGGCGGATGGACGCAAACGACGCAATCGAGTTTCCGCCCACGGTCGCGTACGGACGGGTCTATTTCAGCACGTTCAAGGGGCGCTTCTACGCGCTCGACGCGGCGAACGGGAAGGTGGTCTGGAAGAAACGTTTTCCGAACTGCTCCCCGGCTTCTCCGATGCTCGCGCACGGCGTCGTCTTCGAGGCATATGCGCTCCCGCTCCCGTGCGCGCGCCACGCGACCGGTGGGCAGGGGTTCGTGGTCGCCCTGGACGCCGCTACCGGCCGCGAGCTTTGGAGGCACGACGCCGCGCCGATCGAGACGTCGCCCCTCCTCGTTGGAAAGCTCCTCTATTTCGGCTCCTGGGACGGGACGTTCTACGCGGTGAACCCCGGCACCGGGCGGATCCACTGGACGTTCGACGCAGGCCAGGGGATCACCAGCTCACCGACCTACGCCTCCGGCGCGGTGTTCGTCGCTTCCGACGGCGGGCGCTTGTTTGCGCTCGACGCTCGAACCGGCAAGCTCCGCTGGCAGGCGACATCCTTCGCGCGGTTCGGGCGGCGCGAATACTTCTACGCGACGCCCACACTCGCGTACGGGCGGGTCTACATCGGTAATGCCGACGGGACGCTCTATGCGTTCGGCGCGAGGACGGGGCGGCTTCTCTGGGCGCGGCGCGCCGGCACCTACATCTATACAGCGGCCGCGGTCTGGCGGAAGACAGTCTACGTCGGCACGTGGGATGGGTACTTCTCGGCGTTCGATGCCGCGACGGGCGACCTTCGGTGGCGACATGATTCTCCCGGCGGAATCTCAGGTGCGCCGACCGTCATGGCCGGGCTCGTCTACTACTCGACGTTCGGGAGATTCACGAACTCGCATCAGCGTCGTGTCGAGAGCGGGGGCTACCGGACGTACGCGCTCGACGCGCGCACAGGCAAAGCGGTCTGGCAGTTTCCAGACGGTCAATACTCACCGCTGGTCGCCGACGAGGATCGTGTCTACCTCGTCGGAAGCGAGAGCGTCTACGGCCTCGTTTCGCGGAGAACGACCCTGCAATCGAAGGCAGGGCGTCGGTGAGGCTGAACGCGGTCGAGGCAGCCTCCCGGACGGCCTCGACGCGGAACTGGTGTTGGGCCGTTCTACCGACCGGCGGCTGAGATTCCGACCTGCGCGACGACGCGGTTCCCGCGCGTGTCGACGGCCTCGATCCGCAGCTGGCTGCGCCCGGCCGGTAGACGAGACGCGTGGAGGCCATGTGCGAGGTAGAAGCGGTAGTGGCCCGGCGCGCCGACGTAGTTCTGCAACGTACCCGGCGCGTAGATCGAGTCGTACAGCTTTGGCGACAGCATCCTCCGGCTGAAATCTGCTGCGGTGCGCGGGGCAAGGACGCTGCGTGAACCGTGAGTGATGCTCCAGCGAATCCGTGCGGGCGTCACGGGCAAGTTCGACCAGGGCTTCGGCACGATGATCGGAGTGGTGTCGAAGGCTTCGACGACGATCTTCACTCGGCCTGTGAGGGCGTCCGGGGCCAAGACACGGCCCTTGCCGCGGAACTCGACCGAGGCTACGGTCGGCGGCGTCCGGTCGACGTAAGGGCCGATACCGCCGGGGCGGAGCGGATTCAAGTACTCGTCGTTGCGGCGCTCCGCGAGATGGACGTGCCGGCCGCCCCCTTCGTCACAGACGTAGCCGAGGAGCTGGTGGACGCGAACGGTCTGGTGGTTTCGGACGGCGGGGACGACGTGCCAGTAGCCGAACGTGCGCGTCGCTCCCTGGACAGCGACCGCCATGCGGCCGCGGTGGAGGAAGACCTTTCCCGCTTGGACCGCGTAGACGGCGGTGCCGTTGGGAGCCGAGACGTCGATGCCGAAGTGGAAGTTCTTCGTGTCGCCGTCTCCGTTGCGCGGGTCGTTCAGGTTCGCTCGGACCGGGTGCTGGCGATTGAAGGGCTTGACCGGCCATCCGTACGAGGGGCGAATCCCCGCGTGGTGGGCGATGGTGCGCTCTTGCGTGAACTCGACGACGGCCGTTTCACTGCCCGAGGCGGCCGGAATGTGGGCCGCGACGGCTAGAAGTAGGCCGGCGACGAGGACGGCGGAGGCAATGATCGGCCTGCAACGCCTACTGAGATGTGCGGTGACGGTGTCCATACCGCCACCGTCGAGCGGGCCTCAAACCAGGCAGTCACGGCTCCCTAACGGCCCGCTAATCGCCGCCGCTGCGCCTCGCGCCGCACCGGACGACTTCCGGCCAGCCGCGTTCGGTGTCACGCTATGAGGTGCCATGACAACGGACGACGGGGCGAGCTTTCGACTCCTCGGGAGCCTCGAGGTGGAGCAGGGCGCCAAAGCCGTCGAGATCGGGGGCCAGAAGCAGCGCGCCGTACTCGCGATCCTCGCTCTGAACGCGGGCCGGGTGGTCTCGACCGACCGCCTCGTCGACCTCCTCTGGGGTGAGCAGCCGCCGAAGACCGCGGTCACCTCGCTCCAGAACTTCATCTCCCAGCTCCGCAAGGCGCTCGGCGCGAACCTCGTCCTCACCAAGTCGCCGGGCTATCTCCTGAACGTCCCCGCAGACGAAGTCGACGTCAATCGATTCGAGCGCCTCCTGGGCGAGGCCCGTTCGCTCGAGCCCGAGAGTCGCGGTCGCAAACTGCGGGAGGCGCTCGAGCTCTGCCGGGGCGAGCCGCTCGCCGACTTCTCGTTCGAGCCGTTCGCCGAGTCGGAGATTGCCCGCCTCGAAGAGCTTCGCTCAGCCGCTCTCGAAGACCGAATCGAGGCCGATCTCGAAGGCGGCGCATCGGCTGAGCTCATCGGCGAGCTCGAGGGGCTCGTCAGGGAGAATCCGCTCCGCGAGCGGCTGCGCGGGCAGCTGATGCTCGCCCTTTACCGCTCGGGGCGGCAGGCGGAGGCACTACGCGCGTACCAGGAAGCGCGACGCGCGCTCGTCGACGAGCTCGGCATCGAGCCGAGCCACGCCCTTCAGCAGCTCCACGCCTCGATCTTGCGCCAGGAATCCGCGCTGCAGCCGGAGCCAGTTCCACATGCTGGGGACGACAGCCTCGGCGAGATCGTGCGAGCGCTTGTCGCCGGCCGGCTCGTGCCGGTTCTCGGCCCCGGCGGTCCTACTCAGAATGGCGATGGCATCGCGGCGCGTCTTGCGGAAGCCTTTGACTGTCCCGAAGAGCATCGCGGGGACCTGACCCGCGTCTCTCAGTACGTGGCAGTCACGCAAGGTGTGGGCCCCCTGTACGACGAGCTCCATACGCTTTTCGCCGAGGCTGCCGAGCCGGGGCCCGTCGAGCACCTGCTCGCCGGGGTTCCGGAGCTTGCCCGCGCCCGAGGCGGCGACCATCAGCTCATCGTCACGACCGGCTACGGGCGCGCTCTCGAGCGTGCGTTCGAGGACGCGGGCGAGGCTGTCGACATCGTCTCGTACGTTGCGATCGGGCGAGACCGCGGCAAGTTCGTGCACCGCAGACCGGATGGCGAGGAGACGGTGGTCTCAGTTCCAAACACCTACGCCGATCTCTCTCTGGAGGAGCGCCCCGTGATCCTCAAGATCCACGGCGAGGTCGATCCACGGCCGGACCGCGATCGTGAGAGCTTCGTCGTCAGCGAAGACGACTACATCGGCTATCTCGCGCAGACCGAGCTGGCGAATGTCGTTCCCGTCACGCTCACGGCAAAGCTCCGACGGAGCCATCTGCTTTTCATCGCCTACCCCGTCGTCGAGTGGAGCCTTCGGGTCTTCCTCCACCGCGCGTTCAGCGACCAGCCGATCAGCTACCGCTCGTGGGCAGTGCTTCCCGGGGCGCATCCGATCCAGCGCGAGTTCTGGCGCCACCGCGGCGTCCATCTCTACGACGTCGCAATCGAAGATTTCGTGACCGATCTCGAGCGGCGGATCTTGGAAGTAGCGCCCGCTTGATCACAACGCGCCTCGGGAGCCCGTACAAGGGGCTCGTCCCATTCGAGGACAGCGAGCTCGATGCCCTGCTCTTCTTCGGGCGCGAGCGCGAGAGCGAGATCATCGGCGCGAATGTTCTCGCCGCACGGCTGACGGTTCTCTACGGGCCGAGCGGCGTCGGCAAGACCTCGGTGCTGCAGGCAGGTGTCGCTCACCGTCTGCGCCGGCGCGCGCGAGAGAACATCGAGGAGCGAGGGCACCCGGAGTTCGTGACCGTCGTCTTCGACGGTTGGAGCGAGGATCCGGTGTCGGGGCTGCGAGCAGCGGTACGGCGCGAGCTGAGCGACCTGTTCGGCTCCGCGCTGCTCGACGAGCAGGAGGGAGAGCGGCTGGCCGACACGCTCGGCCGCTGGACGGAGGCCCTCGCGTGCGACGTCCTGCTCGTGCTCGACCAGGCGGAGGAGTACTTCCTCTATCACGCCGAGGAAGCGGGCCTCGCGGACGAGCTGCCCGAGCTCGTGACCCGGCCTGGGCTCCGTGTCCGCGTTCTGCTCTCCCTGCGCGACGATGCGCTGGCCAAGCTCGACCGTTTCAAGGGCAGCATCCCGAACCTCTTCGGGAACTACCTGCGCCTGGACCACCTCGACCGCCATTCCGCGCGGAGGGCCATCGAGGGCCCGGTCGAGCGGTACAACGAGCTTGCCGCTGAAGACAGCCAGGTCGAGCTCGAGCCGGCGCTCGTCGATGCCGTCCTCGCTGAGACGGTCGCCGGGAAGGTCGATCTCGGCGAGACCGGAGGCGGCCTCGGGCCCGGAGAGACCGACGAGGGCCGAATCGAAGCTCCGTATCTCCAGCTCGTGATGGAGCGCGTCTGGGAAGAAGAGCGCGGCGCGGGGTCGAGCCGGCTACGAGCGAAGACCCTCGACCGGCTCGGCGGCGCGGAGGCGATCGTCCGGGCGCATCTCCACCGAGCAGTCGAGGCGCTCTCTGCGCCTGAGAAAGACGTCGCGGCCGATGTCTTCCGGTATCTCGTCACCCCGTCCGGGACGAAGATCGCGCACGGCGTCCGGGACCTGGCGGAATACACCGCCGTCGACGAGCAGCGGCTCGTACCGGTGCTGGCGATGCTCGGCCGCGAGCGAATAGTTCGGCCCGTCGACGGCGCCGGATCGGACGGCGCCCGCTACGAGATCTTCCACGACGTCCTCGCTGAGGCGGTCCTTGCGTGGCGCCGGGAACGGGAGCTGGATCGTGAGCGCCGGGTGGCCGCGCGACGGCACCGGCGTCTCCTGCTCGTGGCAATTGCCGCGCTGGTTGGGCTCGCCGCCATGGCTGCGGTAGCCGTCTACGCCCTCGCGCAGCGCAGTGACGCACGCGCGAGCGCACGTGCGGCCCGCGCCAGGGAGCTGTCTGCCAGAGCCCAGTCGGAGTTGTCGATCGATCCGCTTCGGAGCGTTGGGCTTGCGCTTCGGGCCGCAAGACTGGAGCCGACGCCTGCTGCCGAGGACGCCCTGCGAACAGCGCTCGTCGAATCGCGGGTGCGGAGGATCCTTCGTGCGGGGCGAGGGCCCGTGAATGCCGCTGAGTACAGCCCTGACGGCTCGCGCGTCGTGACCGCCTCGGACGACGGCACAGCCCGCTTGTTTCGTGTGCGGGATGGCTCCGAGCTCGCGACGCTACGACACAAGGGCAGCGTGACGGACGCGAGCTTCAGCGCCGATGGACGCCTGCTGGCGACGGCCAGTCGAGACAGAACGGCGCGCCTGTGGACAGCGTCGGGCCGACCGCTGCGGACTTTCCGCCACCACGGAGCCGTGCTCGACCTGGCGTTGTCGCCTGCAGTGCTCGTCACGATCGCGGACGACGGGACGGTGAACATCTGGAGCCTCTCTGACACACGCGCTCCGCGCGTCTTTCACGAGCCGGTCCCGGCGCGCCGGATCGCGCTTAGCCGGGACGGCCGGCGCGCGGCTGTTGTCGGCGGCGACCGCCTTGCCCGTGTCTACGATCTCGTCGTCGGTCGCTTCCTCTATGCGCTCCCCCACGACGGCCGGGTGCTCAGTGCCGCGTTCGGCCCGAGCGGAGAGTCACTCGCCACGGGCAGCGCAGACAAGTTGGCTCAGACCTGGAACCTCCGCACCCTCCAGGTCGCGCATCGACTCAAAGGCCACGAAGGACAGGTCGTCGACGTCGCCGTTGGCCCACGCGGTCAGTTCGTGGCAACGGCGAGCCTGGATGGCACGGCTGCCGTCTGGGACGTCGCTCGTGTTCCGCGCGGTCGTCTGATCGCGACCCTCATCGGCCACTCGAACTACGTCAACGACGTTGCCTTCAGTCCCGATGGGCTGTACGTCGTCACGTCCAGCCGAGACGGCACGGCGCGCGTCTGGAAGACCGAGCACGGCAACCTCCAGGCAGTGCTGGCGGGACACAAGGGATCGGTTCGAGCGGCCAGCTTCAGCCCCACCGGCGGGAACGTGCTCACCTATGCCGAGGACGGGACGGCGCGCATCTGGGATGCGGGCACGACACCGGAGTTGCGAGAGCTCGGACGTCACAGCAAACCGGCGGTCACGCTCGATCTGAACGGGACGCAGGCCGTCACCGCGAGTCACGACGGGACCGCCCGGATCTGGAAGCTCCGTGGCCACGGCTCCACGGTGCTTCGCCACCGCGGCCCGGTAACCGATGCCGCATTCAGTCACGACGGCCGCCTGGTGGTCACCTCCTCGGCGGACCGCACGGCACGGATCTGGACCTCGTCGGGATCGCCACTCCGGACGCTTGGTCACCGCGCAGCAGTGAACAGCGCCGCGTTCAGTCCCGACTCGAGACTCGTGGCGACGGCGGCTGCGGACGGTCGGGTCCGGATCTGGATGACGCAGTCCGGCCGGCTCGTGAGGACCCTGTCTGCGGCCGGCCCACTCGCGTTCAGCCCGGACGGCGAGCAGCTCGCCACCGCGACCAGGGGCAACGACGTCCGCGTCTGGAGCACACAGAGTGGAAAGCTCGCACGGACCTTCAGCGGGCATCGCGGCCCGATCGTCGCCCTCTCGTTCAGCTCCAATAGGAAGCTCATACTGAGCGGAAGCGAGGATAAGACCGCACGTCTGTGGAACGTCGACTCCGGGAAACTCGAGCATGTGCTGCGCGGTCACCGGGATGCTCTGACCTCGGCCCGCTTCAGTCCGGATGGTCAGCTCGTGGCGACGGCGAGCGTGGATCACGACGTGCGGCTGTGGAATGTGCGGACCGGTCGGCTCGTCCGACCTGTCCTGAGGGCCCATTTCGCAATCGTCAGCGACGCGAGCTTCAGCGACGACGGGCGCTGGCTGGTGACGGCCGGCCCCGGCACGGCCGGCCTCTGGCAAGTCCGTTCCCGCAGGCTCATCTTCCTCCTTCGCGGGCACATAGGCATGCTCCACGCGGCTGCCTTCGCGCCGGGAAGCCACCGGATCGTCACCGCCGGCGAGGATGGGACGGTCCGTACGTACGTGTGCGATGTCTGCGCCGACGCGCCAGGCCTCGAAGCCCTTGCTGCTGCTCGGCTCGCGCGGGTGGCCGGCCCGCGTTAGACGGATACCCTGTCGTCGATGGCCGAGTTCAAGACCCACGATGCGTATCTCCCGACCGGAGACCAGCCGCAGGCGATCGAGCTGCTCTCGGAAGGGCTGAGCGCCGGCGAGCGCTACCAGACCATGCTCGGCGCCACCGGCACGGGCAAGACGGCGACGATGGCCTGGATCATCGAGCAGGTCCACCGGCCGGCGCTCGTGATCGCCCACAACAAGACGCTGGCCGCGCAGCTCTGCAACGAGTTCCGCGAGTTCTTCCCCGCGAACGCGGTCGAGTACTTCGTCTCGTACTACGACTACTACCAGCCCGAGGCGTACGTCCCTCAGGCCGATCTCTACATCGAGAAGGACTCGTCGCGCAACGACGACATCGACCGGCTGCGCCACTCGGCCACGTCGAGCCTCCTCTCGCGCAACGACGTCGTCATCGTCGCCTCGGTCTCGGCCATCTACGGCCTCGGCTCGCCCGAGGAGTACGAGAAGCGCGTCGTCATGCTCCACGTCGGCGAGGAGCAGGACCGCGACCTCATCCTCCGCAAGCTGATCGACATCCACTACGCGCGCAACGACACGCTGCTCGGGCGGGGCAAGTTCCGTGTCAAGGGCGACGTGATCGAGATCCAGCCCGCCTACGAGGAGTCCGCCTACCGGATCTCGATGTTCGGGGACGAGATCGAACAGATCACGCACTTCGACCCGCTGACCGGCGAGGTCTACGGGAAGCTCGAGTACCTGAACATCTTCCCGGCGACGCAGTACGTGACCTCGAAGCCGACGATCGAGCGCGCCGTGGACGAGATCCACTTCGAACTCGAGGAGCAGGTCAAGAGATTCGAGTCGGAGGGCCGGATGCTCGAGGCGCATCGCATCCGTCAGCGCACCGAGTACGACCTCGAGATGATGAAGGAGCTCGGCTTCTGCAACGGGATCGAGAACTACTCGCGGATCCTCGACGGGCGCCCCGCCGGGTCGGCGCCCTACACGCTCATCGACTACTTCCCGTCTGACTTCGTCGTCTTCGTCGACGAGTCCCATCAAACCGTCCCGCAGCTCGGCGGCATGTACGAGGGCGACCGCTCGCGCAAGCAGACGCTCGTCGACTTCGGCTTCCGCCTGCCTTCGGCGCTCGACAACCGGCCGCTCCGCTTCGACGAGTTCCTGGCGAAGGTTCCGCAGCTCGTCTTCGTGTCGGCGACACCCGGCCCGTTCGAGCTTCGCCACTCGACGAGGATCGCGGAGCAGCTGGTCCGACCGACCGGCATCGTCGACCCCGAGGTCGAGCTACGTGCGACGAAGAACCAGATCGACGATTTGCTGAACGAGATTCGCAGGCGCGAGGAGCTCGGCGAGCGCACACTCGTGACGACGCTGACGAAGAAGATGGCCGAGGACCTGACGGACTACCTGCTCGAGTCCGGCGTCAAGGCGCGCTACCTGCACTCCGAGGTCGACACGCTCGACCGGATCCAGATCATCCGCGAGCTGCGGCTCGGCGAGTACGACGTCCTCGTCGGCGTCAACCTGCTGCGGGAGGGGCTCGACCTGCCGGAGGTCTCCCTGGTCGCGATTCTCGACGCCGACAAGGAGGGCTTCCTGCGCGGCAAGACGGCCCTGATCCAGACGATCGGACGCGCGGCGCGGAACACGAACGGCAAGGTCCTCATGTACGCGGACAAGCTGACCGAGGCGATCAAGGGTGCGCTCGACGAGACGAACCGCCGACGCGCCGTCCAGCTCGCCTACAACGAGGAGCACGGGATCACGCCGGAGTCGATCCAGAAAGGCGTCTCCGACATCGCCGAGTTCCTGTCGCTGGAAGCGCCGCACGTCCCGCGCCGGCGGCGGAAGGGCGCGCGCGAGGTCGAGGGCATGACCCCGGCCGAGCTCGAGCGCCTCGTCGTCACACTCGAGGAGGAGATGTTCGCCGCCGCGGAGGAGCTCCGCTTCGAGTACGCGGCGAAGCTGCGGGACGAGATCAAGGACCTTCGGCGGGAGCTGCAGGCGGCGGCTGAAACCGCCGCCTAAAGCCGCTACGGGGCGCGCTTGGCGCGCTATTCTTGTTCGCGCGCCTTGGCCTCGTGGTACGCGATCCGCTCCAGCACCATGCGTTGGATCTCGGCGTGGCGGGCATGGTCCTCAGCGGTGAGGTTCCCGGTCTTCTTCCTCTTCTTCGTCATTCTCGTCCTTGAGCAGTGTCCTGATTCGCCTGACGTCGTTCATGATGTCTCCGAGCAAGGCCATGGTAGTGGTCACGTCCCGGTGCTCGATCGGCTGCTCCACGCGACCGATGGCTGCGGCGCGGCTTAGCCGCCGCAAGTGTCAGTTCGGGACTCGTCGCGAATCGTCTAGCCGCACCTGTCGGATCTCCGTAGGGTTCGCCCTGTGGGCTTGCTCGTCTTCCTGCTCTTCCTCGTTCTCGGCGGGTTCATCCTCGGCGGGCTCGCCCGGCTCGCGGTCCCGGGGCCCGATCCGATGCCGTTCTGGCTCACGGTCGCCATCGGGGTCGGCGGAGCGGTCATTGGCGGCCTGATCGCAGACGTCTTCTTCGGGCGAGCCGGGAGCTTCGTGCTTGCCTACCTCAGCGCGATCGCGCTCGTGATGCTCTATCGCCGCCTCGTGCAGCACCGGCCGATCTTCGGCCCTCGTGCGAGGGAGCGTCCGACGCGCGGCTGGGGTCTCCGGCGCTGACGCACTCGCGATGGGTTTGGGCTAAGGGGCCGGCGGTTATCTCACCCAGCATGGAATGGATATGGCTCATCATCGTTGGAGCAATCGTCGGTGCGCTTGGACGCTTCTTCCACCCGGGACGCGATCCGATCGGCTTCATCGTCACGATCCTGATCGGAATCGCCTCGCTCTTGGTGGCAGGGGCGATCTTCGAAAACGGCTGGGTCGAATTCATCGTCGGGGTGATCGTCGCCGTCATCCTCGTTGCGTTCGTCGGCCGCTTCATGGGCAGCCGTCAGCAACCGGCGACCGCTCGGTAGCCGTTACGCAGGCTCGACGCTGAGGGGCTCGCGGCCGCGCGCGAAGCGACGTAGCGCCGTGAGCCCCCAGTCGTCATCTCGCCAGACGTAGGTCTCGACGAGGATCGAGTCCTCAGTGCACTCGTAGAGGTGGAGCCCGCGGGCCTCGCCGCGTCGCTGCGGCCGCGGCTGACCGAGCCCCGGGGCGATCGAGACCGTCACCCCGCGTACGTCACCTCTGATGACCTCGAACTCGTGGCGCTCGCTGACCGCACCCTGGTGAATGTGGCCGGCGAGAATCAGCTCGGCGCCGGCATCCACGAGTGAGGCGAGGACGTGTGAGCGCCGCGATACGGGCTTCTTCCGTGAGCGCCAGGGCGCGCCGATCAGGTGATGATGGAGGACAGCAACCTTCAGCGCGCCGGCGGGTGCCTGCGCGAAGAGCTCCGCTGTTCGCCGCAGCTGCTCCTCACGGATGCCGCCTGACTGATGGCGCCAGGGGCGGACGGAGTTCAGGCCGACCACGTGGAGGGTGGACGACGTGTGGACGGGCTCGGTCGTCTCCCAGTGCCGCTCGAACTCCGTAAATGTGCGCGTGAACCGGGCCGGGAAGCCGAGCGGAATGTCGTGGTTGCCGGGAACCGCGAGTACGGGCGGGCCCAGGGCGCGGAGGAATGCGGCCGCCGCGATGTGTTGCTCAGCCCGCCCCCGGTGCGTCAGGTCGCCGCTCGCGACGACCAGTTCGGGCGACGCGCGCTCGATGAGCGCGGCGAGGCTGCGCTCGACTTCCGGAGCCTCCGGGGTGCCGACGTGCAGGTCTGAGATGTGCAGGAGGCGCGTTGGGAGAGCCGAAACACTGGGTACACTCATGGCGATGGTGGACGAGCCTACCGAGATCTTCGACGACCTCTATCTCGGTCTCCGAGCGGGCGGAGCGATGCGCAAGAAGCGCCGCGGCGAGCCGCTGACGATGGAAGAAGAAGAGGCGCTCGGCCGTTGGGAATCTCTCTCCGGCGCGCGCAAGGCAGCGACGATCGGCGCCTTCGCCATTGGGACCTTTGGCCTCGGATTCACCCTCGGCGGCCTGGTCTTCGGCCGCTGGCGCAAGGCCTAGCGCTCGGCGTCCTGCGCCGGGAACAGGACGGTCGGCACGTCCTCCTCCGCGGGATTTCGGTCCAGCACGATCACGCCGACGAGTGTCGCCAGGACCGCGGCCAGCGGAATCGCGAGCAGCACGGCAAAGCCGCCGAAGAGGAGGGCGGTCGCGGTCACAGAGACGAGGACGAGCAGCGGTGAGAGCCCGACTGCGTCGCCGAGCACGTTCGGGATCACGAGGTAGTCCTCGAGCAAACGAACAGCGAGCACGATCAAGCCGGCGGTGAGCGCGAGCTGCCACGACTCCGTGAGCCCGACTCCGACGGCGAGAGCGCCGGCGCTGAGCGGGCCGATCACGGGCACGATCTCGACGACACCTGCAAACGCGCCGACGAGGATCCAGTAGCGGAGCCCAATCGCCCAGAACGAGAGTGAGAGCACGGTCGCAACTGCCACGATCAGAACCAACTGGCCCCGCACATAGGCCCCGAGCTTGAGATCGATCAGATCCCAGGTGTCGCGCACGACACGTCGCTTCCCGGGGGGCAGGAGCGCGAGGACGAGGGCGATCGCGCGGTTGCGCTCGAAGATCCAGTAGGCCGCAGCCGCGAGCACGAAGAAGACGCCGACGAGAATCTCAAAGCCGAGTACCGTCGCATCGAGCGCCCGCCCCAGGAGGTTCCCTGTGCTCGGCAGATCCTGCAGCCAGCGATGCAGCGCGATGAGAGCGTCATGCCTCCAGCCGGTTTCCCCCCGCGCCTCCGCCCGGAGCGCATCTCCGCCGATTGCCGCCTGCACCTGGTCGACCGCACGCGGCACGACGAGCCACAGCAGCAACGCGATGAATCCGGCCAGCGCGAGGTAATGAATTCCGATTCCGATCCCGCGTGGCACACGACGCCGCTTCAGCGCCTCCACGCTCGGGCGCATGGCAGCCGCCACGATGAATGCGAAGAAGATCAGCGCGATCAGCAGCCTCAGCTTCCAGAGTGCGATCACGGCGACGACGACGCTGACGGCGACGAGGGTCGCAAGGAACGCGCGACTGGCGGTCTCTTTCATCAGCAGGGGTTTTCGCCGGTCGGCCCCGGATGCAAACGGGCAGGAATGGCGGTTTCTCCAGCGAAGCGGCCTGCATGCGCTTCGAGCGCGACGAACAGGTCTGCCTGGATGCCCGCCTGCACGGGGTGGTCCTCGCCCGTCCGCTTGCCCGCTCTTTACTGCTCGTGGCGCTCGGAATGTTCGCGCTGCTGATTCCGTGGGCGGCTGCCGCAGTCCTCGGCGCGGTGCTGATCGGAGCCGGCGCGGCATTCACGTTGCGCGCGGTGTGGCAATGGGAGCGGACGCGTGTCGTCGTCACGACCGAGAAGGTCTATTTGATCAACGGCACTCTCCACCGGCGGGCAAAGGCAGTCCGGCTGGGAGCGGTCGATGCGGTCGAGATCGACCAGTCGCTTCTGGGGCAACTCCTCGGCTATGGAACCGTTGTCGTCGGCCCGCTCTCCATCGGCCACATCGCGGAGCCGAGCCAACTCTGCAGGCTCGTCGAGAGGCTCGCCTCCTAGAAGCGGTTTCGTAACAAGCTCGAGTGGATCGACCGGTCATTTCAGACGGGCGTGCGCTGAGGCGCCGCTCGCGGTGCAGCCCTCCCGCACGCCCTGACGGTCGGCACCGGAAGCGGCGCCTTAGAGCCAAGCGAACACTTGTTCGTCCGACCCAGGGTGGCTAGACTGGGTCGATTATGGCCTCTGACGAGCTCGTAATTCACGGCGCCCGCGAGCACAACCTCAAGGACATCACCGTCCGCCTGCCGCGCAACCGCCTCGTTTGCATCACCGGGCTCTCCGGCTCCGGGAAATCGTCGCTGGCCTTCGACACGATCTACGCGGAGGGGCAGCGCCGCTACGTCGAGTCGCTCTC
>WNFU01003303.1_pt1 | contig 47951 bp, 47 predicted proteins | sample 5400121 | NCBI WGS metagenome assembly WNFU01 (sample SAMN13153360, study PRJNA577476) | soil metagenome | isolation source: 100 cm soil or saprolite under grassland replicate 1 | place: USA:California | collected 2016-06-15 | reverse complement strand
GGGAGACTTGCATCGAACAGGTGCCCTCCTGATCGGGCCGAACGGTCGTGTCAGCAACGCCATTCTCCCAGGTCAGCGGGCGCCTGTTCGACGTTTCAAGGGCCCAACTTCAATAGATCCTCGGTGGATCAGGGCTAAGCAGGAAGAGACCACTACCCCGTTCGACCCGTACGACCCTGCGATGCTCCACGTCGGCCTGGACGACGCCGCAGTCGAGCGGGTCCTGCTCACCGTCCCGGTCCGCCGGCCCGGCAAGCAAGAGTTCTTCCGCGTCCACCCTGGCGACGATTACACCCTGGACTCGCTGGTGTTCATCCGCGAGAACGGCCTGGACCGTGAGGTGTACCTGATCGCGCCGGCTCTGCGCGCCGAGCTGATCGACACCGGCCAGCACGTCCGGCTCTTCACCTGCGTCAGCAAGCGCGGCGTGACGTTCCTCTGGCCGGCGAGACTGCCAGACACCGACGGCGCCGGGCGCACCTGGCACGCCTCGGCGCTCGAGATCGCCGAGGAAGCCAAAAAGAGCTGGGTCCGAATGCACGGCAACCGGGACCTCCACGCCTACGAGCTGTTCCGGGCCACGGGGAAGCTGACGGAGCCGGCCTGGCCGGACAAGTCGTTCCGGGACCTGATCGCGCTCGCTTTCAAGGAACGCTACATCGACACACCCCACCATGACGTGATCCGTGAGCTCAACGGCGAGCTGTAAATGGATCGCCTGCCGTTCAGCGAGCTCTGGGCGGTCGACTTCGAGTTCAGGGCGCTCCCGGGGGAGCGCCCTGTTCCCGTTTGCATGGTCGCCAAGGAACTACGCTCCGGCCGGCTACTGCGGCGCTGGCGAGACGAGCTACCCGCCCGCCCGCCGTTCCCGGTCGACCAGGACACGCTGTTCATCGCTTACGCTGCGCAGGCCGAGCTGGGCTGCTTCCTGGAGCTGGGATGGCCGATGCCGGCGCGCATTCTCGACCTCTACGCCGAGTTCTGCGAGACCACGAACGGCTGGAAACTCCCTCTTGTTGGCCGGAGCTACCGCAGCCTGCTCGCTGCGCTGTCCTGGCACGGGATCTCCGCGATCACGTCGGAGGAGAAGACAGCCGGCCGGGCGCTGGCGATGCAGGACACCTGGACAGATACCGAACGGGCGGCGCTGCTCGACTACTGCCAGACCGACGTCGACCCGCTCGGCCCGCTCCTCCAGCGGATGCTGCCGGCGATCCGCCGCCGGCCGGAGAGCCTCGGCCACGCGCTGCTCCGAGGCCGGTACACCGCGGCGGTCGCCGCGATGGAACGGACCGGCGTCCCCATCGACACCGTCATGCTCGGCAGGCTTCGCCGGCAATGGCACCCGATCCAGCGCGACCTGATCAGAGTGGTTGACAAAGACTATGGCGTCTTCGACGGCGCGACCTTCAAGGCGGACAGGTTCGAGGCGTGGCTTGCCGAACAGGGCATCCCATGGCCACGAACTCCCGCCGGCCGGCTGGCGCTCGATCGGGACACGTTCAAGGCCGCCGGGAACGTCTACCCGCAGGTGTCGCCGCTGCGGGAGCTGCGCCATTCGTTAAGCGAGATGCGGCTGGAGAAATTGGCGGTCGGCCCTGATGGGCGCAACCGGGTATCGCTGATGCCGTTCGCGGCGAGGTCGAGCCGCAACACCCCGAGCAATTCCAAGTTCATCTTCGGGCCGAGCGTCTGGCTCCGCGGACTCATCCGCCCAGCACCTGGCCGGGCGCTGGCCTACGTCGACTGGTCGAGTCAGGAGATCGCGATCGCGGCTGCCTTGTCCGGCGACCTGGCGCTACTGGACGCCGTGCAGTCCGGCGATCCGTATCTCCGCTTCGCCAAGCTGGCCGGCTTGGCGCCGGACGACGCGACCAAGCAGAGCCACGGCCAGATCCGCAACCTGTGCAAGACGTGCCTGCTCGGCTCGAACTACGGGATGGGCGCGGCCAGCCTGGCGCAGCGCACCGGCACCAGCATGCTGGTGGCGGAGGCGACGCAACGGGCGCTGGCACTGGCGTTCCCGGTGTTCTGGCAATGGGCCGAGCACATGACCGACATCGGCGAGCTGCGCGGCGAGCTGCACACCGTCTTCGGCTGGGCGCTGCGGGTGACTCGGGACACGCGGTCGACGACGCTACGCAACTTCCCGATGCAGGCCAACGCAGCGGAGATGCTTCGGCTCGCCTGCTGCTTGGCCACCGAACGCGGCGTCCAGGTGTGCGCTCCAGTGCATGACGCGCTGCTGGTCGAGGCGGACGCCGCCGACCTCGGCGGGGTGATCTCGATCACCAGAGCGGCGATGAGCGAAGCGGCGCGTATGGTCCTGCGCGGTGTCGACGTCGCCACCGAAGCAACGGTAGTCACCTGGCCGGAACGCTACGCGGACCCACGCGGCGCGGTCATGTGGGAACGGGTGGCCGCACTGCTCGACGAGTGGGACGCCAGATCGCCAGCAGATCGTCCCTACGTCTCGCCGCCCAAGCCGATCCGCAAGCGCACGCCGAAGGGTTCGGGGGAGCGCCGCGGCCTGGTCGGGCAGATCCGCTGCACCGGATGCGGGAAATGGATCCGTAGGCGCCCGGCGGCCGGCGACTGGGCCGAAGCGGAGCGCGCCTACGCCGGTGACGAGTACGAAGAACACTACTGCGAAGCGGACTTTGGGCACGCGCTCGACCCTGCCAGCGATGAGGAGTGGGCCGCATGGGAAGCGTCCGAAGTCGGCGCAGTCAACGAAGTCGGTTCAGTCGCGCAGTCGACGAAGTGAAGTAAGTAAGGGAAGTACAAAGACAACAACGAACCCCTCGGGGCTACGCCCGCAGGGTAGCAGAGCCTGTCAAGGAGCTGAGCTATGAGCGAGCATTCCCCCATTGGACGACCCCGAGCGGTCCCTCATGTGCCATCTCGCCATCGAGGTCATCGCCGGCCAGACCGGCGACTCCATGGACGCCATCGCCGAAGTGCTCGACGAGTTCGCCGCCGCCGGCTTGGTGAGCATCTACCGCAACGCCACCGACGCCTACCTGTGCGTGCGCGACCAGGAAGGCCAGGACCACGTCATCGTCCACACCGAACGCCAATGGCTGCGCATGATGGCGCACCGGCCCGCCGACCCCGCAATGAACTAGCCATTGAACGCCCGAGTCCGTGGGAGCGGGCTACACTTCCTGGTAGCTGGCACGTCGACCAGGAGAGAGCCCATGCCAAGCCTTCTCGAGCAGCTCAGGGCGCAACGCACCACCGCCCGCGAGGCTGCCGATGCCATCCTGACCCGCGCCGCCACCGAAGCCAGGGACCTGGCGCCGGAGGAGTGGCAGGAGTACCAGACCAGAACCACGGAGCTCCGTTCGGTCGACGACGCGATCGAGGCCGAACGTGACCGCGAGGTCGCCGAGCTTCGGGCCACCACCGTCCGCCAGCCCGGGAGCGCCCTTCCCCGCGAGCCCGTGCTGACCCGCGAGCAGTCGGTGCACGACTGGCTCCAGACCCGCGGCGCGTTCACCCCCGAGCAGGCCCAAGGGCTGAGCTTCGACAGGTACTTGCGCGGGATGGCGACAGGCCGCTGGGATGACGCGCCCCAGGAACGCTCCCTCGCCGAGGCGACCGTCGGCGCCGGCGGCGCGCTGGTCCCGAGCCCCCTGTCGGCCCGGGTCATCGACCTGGCCCGCAACGCCAGTCGCGTGTTCACCGCCGGCGCGATCACCGTCCCCATGACCAGCCAAACCCTCGCGCTCGCCAGGCTGACGGGTGAGGGCACGCCCGGGTGGAAGACGGAGAACAGCGCCATCACCGCCACGGCAGATATGACGTTTGACCGAGTCACGTTCACCGCCCGCACCCTGACCCGGGTCATCACCCTTTCGCTGGAGCTGTTCGAGGACGCCGACCCCTCCAGCCAGGACGTCATCGCCCGGTCGTTCGCCCGCCAAGTCGCCCTGGAGCTGGACCGGGTCGCCTTGCGCGGCTCCGGCACGGCGCCCGAGCCCCGCGGCGTGCTCAACCAGTCGGGCATCACCACCACCGCCCACGGCGCCAACGGGTCGGTCATCGGCTCGCCACCCGCCGCCGGGACGATGGGTTGGGAGTTCCTCGCGCAGGCGGCCGGCGCCGTGCGGACGGCCAACTTCGAACCGAACGCGCAAATCATGGCCCCACGGACCACCCTGTCGCTGGGCCTGCTCCGCGACACCACCAACCAGTACATCGCGCCACCGACCTACCTGGACGGCATCACCCGCCTTCAGTCCAAGCAGGTCCCCATCAACCTCACCGTGGGCACCAGCACGGACACCAGCGAGGTCTACACCGGGCAGTGGGACCAGTGCATGGTCGGCATCCGCACCGACTTCAACCTGCGGTTCCTCGGGGAGCGGTACCTCGCCGACAATCTTCAGTACGCCTTCCTCGCCTACCTCCGCGCCGACATCCAGCTCGCCCAGCCCACCGCGTTCGTCGTCGACACGGGAGTCAGAGGCTGATGGCCGCCGCGAAGGAAGACCTCTACATCCGCCGCGCCGACCTCGGCCCGGACGCCTGGACGTTCATCGCCAAGGGCGACCCCGTCCCCGCCGAGCTGGCCGACCTGCCACGGGTCCCCCGCGACAAGTGGCCACCGGCCGACCCGAAGCCCAAGGGGTAACCGGTGGCGTGGTGGTGGCCCCGGCGGAAGGTCGAGGAACGCCAGCAGCTCACCCTTGAGCAGCTCCTGGCCGAGGAGGGCAGACCGACGGCCGCCGGCGAGGCGGTCACCACCGACACGGCCATGCGCCTGTCGACGGTCTGGGGCTGCGTTCGGCTCCTGGCCGATTCGGTGAGTACCCTGCCGCTGCATGTCTACCGTGGCGACGACCGTGACCCGATCCCTACGCCGCCGCTGCTGCTGCGCCCCAGCGCCGACTTTGACGAGCTGTCGGATTGGCTGTGGGCGGTCATGGCGAGCCTGCTGTTGCGCGGCAATGGGTGGGGTGTCATCACCGGCCGGTCGGGCCCGGGGCTGCTGCCCAGCCAGGTCGACCTGGTGCATCCGGATCGGGTCGCTGTCTCGCTCGAGGACGGTCGCCAGGTGATCAGGATCGGCGGCGTCGAGTACGACCGCGCCGAGCTGTTCCACGTCAAGGCATTCCCGTTCCCCGGGTCCATGCTCGGCCTGTCCCCGATCGCCTACGCCCGCGAGGCGATCGGCTTGGGCATCGGCGCCGAACGGTACGGCGCCAAGTTCTTCGGCGACGCGAGCCTCCCTTCGGGCACGCTCACCAGCGACCAGCACATCACCCCAGACCAGGCCGCCGACATCAAAGAGCGGTGGAAGCACTACCACAAGGGCCAGCGTGACATCGCTGTGCTCGGCGACGGCGCCCGCTTCCAGCCCATCGCCATCGCACCGGAGGAAGCGCAGTTCATCGAGACCAGCAAGTTCAACGTCTCGACCATCGCCAGGTTCTACGGCATCGCGCCCGAGATGCTCGGCGGCGAGACCGCCGGGCCGCTGGCCTACTCGAGCCCCGAGATGCGATCGACGGACTTCCTCATGTTCGCGTTGCGGGGATGGCTTCACAAGATCGAGCGGGCTGTCTCCGGGTTGCTGCCCCGTACCCAGAACGCCCGCTTCAACGCGGGAGGGTTCGCCCGTGTCACGTTGAAGGAACGGTACGAGGCGCACCAGATCGGCATCGCTGCCGGGTTCCTCACCGTGAACGAGGCTAGGGCGCTCGAGGATCTCCCGCCTCTACCCGAAGGTGGTGGCATCGCGTGAACGTGGAAGTCCGCACCATGGCGCTCCGGCTCGAACTCCGCGCCGAGGCCGAGCAACGCATCATCGAGGGCCCCATCGTCCCCTGGGGTGAGACAGCCCGCATCAGCCGCACCGTCACCGAGGTCTTCACCCGTGGCGCGTTCGTCGGCACCGATCCCGAGAACCTGCCACTGCTTGCCACCCACGACCGCGAGCAGCTCCCGATCGGCCGCGCTGTCGAGCTGCGCGACGACCCCACCGCCTGGTGGGGAGCGTTCAAGGTGAGCCGGACCCGCCTCGGGGACGAGGTGCTCGAGCTGGTGAACGACCGGGCCCTGACTGGTCTGTCGGTGGGGTTCCTGCCCGTGCCCGGCGGGGATCGCTGGAACACCACCCACACCAGGGTCGAGCGGATCCGCGCGCTGGCGCACCACGTGGGCGTGGTCCCCTGGCCCGCCTACCCTGGCGCCCGCATCGAGGCGGTACGGGCCGCGCTCGTGCCACCGGAGGACGCTCCGCTGCTCACCCTGGCCCGGCTACAGCGACGCTGATGGGCAGGGTCCGCCACGTCGGCCGACCTTGGCGCAGAGCCAGAGCCAGGGTCCTGGCCACTTCCGACGTCTGCGGACTGTGCGGTCACCCCGGATCGACCACCGTCGACCTGATCATCCCGCTGTCGCTCGGTGGCGACCCGCTGGACCCCGCCAACCTCCGCCCCGCCCACGGCGCCGCCTCCCCATGCCCGTGGTGCTTCCGCGCCTGCAACGAGAGCAGAGGCAACCGCGACCGCCTCGGGCCCGCGCCGCTCCCGAGGTCGCGCGAGTGGTGACCGCGATCTTTGCTGAGCAGGCGCCGGTTGACCCCGCGCCCAGCTCCCGTTGTGTGTGTCCTCCGCGGCTGGCCACCCAGCGCGATCCCCGCCGGGCGACCCTCGGCGGCGCCGTCGCCGAGGTCGCCGAGACGCTCGGCACCCCCTTGATGCCGTGGCAGCGCCTTGTGGCCGACGTCGCGCTCGAGGTCGACCCCGCCACGGGCCTGCTGGCCTACCGAGAGGTGATCCTGACCACCCCGAGACAGTCCGGGAAGACCACTTTGGAGCTGGGCGTGATGGTCCACCGTGCCAGGACGTGGGCGCGATCACGGATCCTCTACAGCGCGCAGAGCCGCATCCACGCGCACAAAAAGTGGGAGGACGAGCACGTTGCCACCCTCAAGGCATCGCCGCTGGCCGATGAGTTCATCGTCCGCTACCAGCGTGGCGACGAGGCCATCAGGTGGGCCAACGGGTCGCTGCACGGGATCACCGCGCCGGGGGAGAAGTCGGGGCACTCGGAAGTGCTCGACCTGATGGTGATGGATGAGGCGTGGGCACTGGAGGACGCCAGGCTGGAGCAGGGCGTGTCTCCGACGATGGTGACCAGACTCCAGCCGCAGCAATGGGTTGTGTCGACCGCCGGCACCCGCCGCAGCGCCTATCTGCGAGGCAAGGTCGACCGGGGCCGCGCCCGCGCGCAGGCGCGCGTCCGGTCGCGGGTCTGCTACTTCGAATGGTCCGCGCCGGAGGGATCCGACCCGGCCGACCGGGCGACGTGGTGGGGGTGCATGCCGGCGCTGGGCCACACGGTCACCGAGGAGACCATCGCCGACGAGTTCGACCGCCTCGAGCTGGCCGACTTCTGCCGCGCCTACCTCAACTGGTGGCCATCCGACGTCCCCGACGACTGGATCGTGATCGTACGGGACGTGTGGACGGCGCTGGCGGACCCGCAGTCGAGGCCGGTGGATCCGGTCGCGTTCGCCGCCGACGTGACCCCGGAGCGCTCCGCGGCGGCCGTGGCCGTGGCCGGGCGCCGGGCCGATGGCAAGCTGCATGCCGAGGTGGTGGCCCATCGGCGCGGCACCGGATGGGTCGTCCCCTACCTGATCGAGCGGGTCGCCAAGTGGCGTCCCTGCGCGGTGGTGATCGACCCGACCGGCCCGGCCGGGTCGCTGATTGCGCCGCTGGAGGCCGCCGAGATCGAGGTGGTCAAACTGGGCGCGCGGGAGGCTGGTCAGGCGGCCGGACAGATCTACGACGCCGTTGATCAGGGTGATCTCCGGTATCTTCCCCATCCGGCGCTGGACGCCGCGGTGGCCGGCGCTCGCCAGCGGCCGCTGGGGGATTCGTGGGCGTGGGCACGGAAGGGCCTCAGCGTGGACATCTGCCCGCTGGTCGCGGTGACCGAAGCGGCGTGGGGGCACGCGACCCGGGCGCATCTGCACAACCGCGGGCCGAGCATCTACGTGTAGCAGCCCCGGCCACTTCCCCGGCCGGGGCTGCTGGTGGTTGTGGTGGCTACGCCGCCTCTTCCTCCGCGGCGGGCGGGTCAGGGTCAGGGTCGGGCTGGAGACCGGCGAGCAGCCGCGACACGAGCAGCCGCAGACTCGACCGGTCACCCGACAGAGTGAACGACAGCCCGTATCATCCTCGAGCCGAATCGACCGCCAATCGGCGACGGCGCCGTCCTCGACCTCGGCGCGGCCATGGCTGAGGATGTCGCTGGCGAACGCATGGACCGACACACGCGCTCCGGTGATACTTGGCCTGGCCATGGAGCTAACCCTCCTTGGTCCAGGGGCCCGGGCGTCTGTCTCGCCGCGGGCCCCGCCTACGTGGACGGGGTAGGGCGCTTGAGGAGGGCCGCGTGCTCGTGCAACCCGATTGCAACCCAACAGCGCGTGACGGCGCGTGATAACCGCCCGATTCGGACACGAACGGACGTACGGTCCCGTAGACTTGGCCGGTGGCCACTGGTGGCCTGCCCGGTGAGGCCCAACGAGGGGCTCAGCCGGCGAGCGGAAGGGGCGTTCCAAATGCAGGTCGGGATCCCGCGCGAGCTGAAGGACCACGAGTACCGGGTCGCCATCACGCCGATCGGCGTGCACGAGCTGGTCGGCCTCGGTCACGAGGTGCTGGTCGAGCACGACGCCGGCACCGGCTCCAGCATCTCCGACGACGAGTACACCGCCGCGGGCGCGAGGATCGTGGACGACCCCGACGAGCTGTGGGGAAGTGTCGACCTCGTGCTGAAGGTGAAGGAACCGATCCCCGAGGAGTACCAGCGCATGCGCTTGGGGCAGGTGCTGTTCACCTACCTCCACCTTGCCGCCAGCCGGGAGCTGACCGAGGCGCTGCTCAAGAGCGGGATCACCGCGGTCGCCTACGAGACCGTCGAGGTCGACCGCCGCCTGCCGCTGCTCGCGCCGATGAGCGAGGTCGCCGGCCGCATGGCGCCGCAGGTGGGCGCGCACCTGCTCGAGCGCGAGCAGGGCGGCCGCGGGGTGCTGATGGGCGGCGTCAGCGGGGTCGCCGCCGCCCGGGTGGTGGTCCTCGGCGGGGGCATGGCCGGGCAGAACGCCGCCTGGATCGCCGCCGGCATGGAGGCGGAGGTGGTGCTGGTCGACACCAACGTGGACAAGCTCCGCTATGTGGACGCGATTCACAAGGGCCGCATCATGACGCTGGTCTCGTCCCGCAGGACCGTGCAGGAGCTGGTCATGCAGGCGGACATGGTGATCGGCGCGGTGCTGATCCCTGGCGCGCGGGCGCCGCGGCTGGTCTCTCGGGAGCAGGTCAGCCAGATGAAGACCGGAGCGGTGCTGGTGGACATCTCGATCGACCAGGGCGGCTGCTTCGAGACCTCGCACGTCACCACGCACTCCGACCCCACCTACGTGGTCGACGGGGTGGTGCACTACTGCGTCGGCAACATGCCCGGGGCCGTGCCGCACACCTCCACCTACGCGCTCACCAACGTGACCATCCCCTACGCCGTGCAGATCGCCAGCCTCGGCGTCGAAGCGGCGATCCGCCGCGACGAGGCGCTGGCCAAGGGGGTGAACGTCTACCAGGGCGAGCTGACCAGCCAGCCGGTGGCGGAGGCGCACCAGCTCGACTGGCGGCCGCTGGAGCTGGCGCTCGGCTCCAACGGGGAGCACTGAGCGCGTGACCGCCACCCACGCCGTCCCCGGCGAGCCGATCCCCGCGGCCAACCGGCCGCCGGTGCAGGCCGCCGCGCCCGGGGTGCCGAACGGCTCGGTCAAGGGCGGCGGCGGCGCGGCGGGGCGGCCCGGAGGGTCGCCGGCGGTGCCCACGGCGCCAGTGAGCCCGGTCGCTGCGGCGGCGCTGCGGCGCTTCCTCGACTACCTGGCGGTGGAGCGCGGGCTGGCCGCCAACACGCTCAGCGCCTACCGGCGCGACCTGCACCGCTACGCGGGCTGGCTGGCGGCCGCCGGGATCGACGACCCCGCGCGAGCCGAGGAGGAGGACGTGGTGGCCTTCCTCGGCGCGCTCCGTGCGGGGGCGACCCCGGTCGGCACCCGCTACCGCGCCTCCAGCGTCGCCCGCAGCCTGGCAGCCGTCCGCGGCTTCCACCGGTTCCTGGTGCGCGAGCGCCTGGCCGGCAGCGACCCCTCCCACGACCTCGGCACCCCGAAGGTGCCGTCGTCGCTGCCCAAGGCGCTGGAGATCGAGCAGGTGGAGGCGCTGCTCGCCGCGGTGGCCGGCGACGACCCCAGGGCGCTCCGCGACCGGGCCCTGCTGGAGACGCTGTACGCCGCCGGCCTGCGGGTCAGCGAGGCGACCGCGCTCGACCTCGACGACGTCGACCTCGACGACGGCACCGTGCGCGCCTTCGGCAAGGGGGCCAAGGAGCGGCTGGTCCCGCTCGGCCGCTCCGCCCGCAAGGCGCTGGAGTCCTATCTCGTCCGCGGCCGGCCGGCTCTGGCCAGGCCGCGCAGCGGTCCGGCGCTGTTCCTGAACGCCCAGGGCACGCGGCTGACCCGGCAGGGCTGCTGGAAGATCCTGCGCCGCCACGCCAAGCGCGCCGGGCTCGAGGCGGAGGTGTCGCCGCACGTCCTGCGGCATTCGTTCGCCACCCACCTGCTTGCCGGCGGGGCCGACATCCGCAGCGTCCAGGAGCTGCTCGGCCATGCCAGCCTGGCAACCACCCAGGTCTACACCAAGGTCACGCAGGAGCGGCTGCGCGAGGTCTACCTCCGGGCGCACCCGAGGGCGCGTGCCATCTCCCCGTCGCCCGGCTCGACGGGCACAATGATCTTGTAGTCTTTCTTCCCTACTTGGCCTACTTATTTTCACCTCCGTGCCCGTTCGCCTGCCGGGCACGGTCGGAACCGGGAGGGCAGGCAGCTTTCCGCCCCGGTGGTGGGAGGGATCGGTTGGCGACCCGGGTGGCCGCTCGCCGAGGAGCTTTCGGGCAGCCGCTGACGAACGGAGGAGCGCGATGGACCAGCGGACGACAGAGGTGCTGCGCGAGCGGCTCAGTGGCGAGCACGGGGAGCTCCTGCGGCAGCTCAAGGACCTCGGTGCCCAGCACGACGCCGACGGCATCGAGGACCCGCTGCTCGAGGCGGGGTTCGCGGACGCGGGGCAGGCCACGGCCGAGCGGGTCAACCTGCTCACCATGGTCAAGAACCTGCGCGACACGCTTCGCGAGGTCGAGGCCGCGCTGGAGCGGATGGAGACCGGGACCTATGGCCAGTGCCAGCGGTGCGGCCAGCCGATCGCGGAGGAGCGGCTGGACGCGCTGCCGGCCACCCGGCTGTGCATCGCCTGCAAGCGGGCTCGCTGATGGTCGAGAGGTCCAGCCAGCGCGACCGCCGCGGGACGGGGGACGGTGGGACCGAGCCCGGCGCTGCGTCGGGCCGCCGCGCGGCCCGGGCGCGCAAGGTCGCGGTGGTCGTCTGCGACTCGCTGGGGGTCGGCGCCGCGCCGGACGCGGCCGACTACGGCGACGCCGGCGCCAACACCATCGGCCACACCGCCGCCGTGGTCGGCGGCCTGCGGCTTCCCAACCTCGGTGCCTGGGGGCTCGGCCGCCTCACCGAGATCGCCGGCGTCCCGGCCGCCGAGCCCGCGGCGGGCGTGGTCGCGCGGATGGCCGAGCGGTCCGCCGGCAAGGACACCACCACCGGCCACTGGGAGATGATGGGGGTGGTCCTGCCCGAGCCGTTCCCCACCTATCCCCACGGCTTCCCAGCCGAGGTGATCGACGCCTTCACCGCCGCCATCGGGATCGGCGTCCTCGGCAACAAGCCGGCCTCGGGCACCGAGATCATCGAGGAGCTGGGCGCCGAGCACCTCGCAACCGGCCGCCCGATCGTCTACACCTCGGCCGACTCGGTGTTCCAGATCGCCACCCACAAGCGGGTCGTGCCGCTGGAGCGGCTCTACCAGTGGTGCGAGACCGCGCGGCGGCTGCTCACCGGCCCCCACGCGGTCGGCAGGGTCATCGCCAGGCCGTTCGACGGCGAGCCCGGGTCCTTCTTCCGGACCAAGGAGCGCCGCGACTACGCGCTGCCGCCAGCCGGCCCGACGGTGCTGGAGGCGGCGGAGAAGGCCGGCGTGCGCACGCTCGGTGTCGGCAAGATCGAGGACATCTTCTCCGGTCGCGGGCTGGTCGGCTCGGACCACACCGGCGACAACCCGGCGTCGCTGGATGCCACCGTCCGCTTCCTGCGCGAGGCCGAGGCGCCGACCCTGGTCTTCACCAATCTGGTCGACTTCGACATGGTCTACGGGCACCGCAGGGACGTCGCCGGGTACGCCCGCTGCCTCGAGGAGCTGGACGCCCACCTGCCCGAGGTCGTGGCGGAGCTCGGCGCCGGCGACTGGCTGCTGCTGACCGCCGACCACGGCTGCGATCCGACCGCGCCCGGCACCGACCACACCCGCGAGCTGGTCCCGATGGTCGCCTTCAGCCCGGGAGGGACCAGCGGCGCGCGGCTCGACGACCGGGCCACCTTCGCCGACCTCGGCGCCACCGTGGCCGACCTGTTCGGGGTCGAGCCCGTCGGCCCCGGCACCTCCTTCGCCGCCGAGCTGGCTCCCTGACCCCGCGGTGCCGGCGACTGCACCACCCTGTCGGACCTGCGGGCCGCCCTCGACGACCTGAAGCGCCTGGTCAGGCGCGGCGGGCGTACATGATGACCGCGACCCCGAGCAGGCAGACGGCCGCGCCGATGAGGTCCCACCGGTCGGGGCGGAACCCGTCGACGACCACACCCCACGCCAGCGAGCCGGCGACGAACACCCCGCCGTAGGCCGCGAGGATGCGCCCGAAATGGGTGTCGGGCTGCAAGGTGGCGACGAATCCGTAGGCGCCGAGCGCGAGCACCCCGCCTGCCACCCAGAGGATCCCCCGATGCTCGCGCACCCCTTGCCACACGAGCCAGGCGCCCCCGATCTCCGCCAGCGCCGCCAGCATGAAGAGCACGAACGACCGGACGACCGTCACCAGGCCATCCACCACCACTCCCGCCCGACCATCGGCCCTCTTCTCAGCGGCGACCAGTTCCCGGTCCATTCTCGGGCCCGCGCTCGCGAACGGTAGCCCGCGGAACAGTCTGGTCATCCCGAGGCGTCCGACTGGACGGTCGGCCTCGGTGGCTCGCCTGCCGCCAGTTCGGCGAACGGCAACGGGCAATTGGGGCTGCCCGCGCAGGTCACGAGGTCGTCGCAGCCTGCGTCCAGCGCCGCGAGCAGGGTCCTGCGGATGGTGAGGAGATCGGCGATCTTGGCGTCGATCTCGGAAACCTTGGCCGCGGCCTGCTGCCGCAACCCGCTGTCCGGCCGGGTTCCGTGCCGGTGCCGGCCCGCTTCCAGCAGGCCGGCGACCTCGTCGAGGGTGAACCCGAGCCGCTGGGCCGCCTTGATGACCCGCAGCGTCGTGACCGCGTCCCCCGGATACAGCCGATGCCCGCCGGTGGTCCGATGCGGCGCCACGAGCAGCCCGCGCCGCTCGTAGTAGCGCAGCGTCTGGAGGTTGACGCCGGCCGCCGCGGCGACCTCACCGCTGCGCAGGCCGCGGGTCACGCCGAACGGTCTCCGCTGGAGGCCGTCGCGCGAGCCGCGATGCCGTCCATCAGGCCTGTCCGCTCCGCCGGCACCCGGATCTCCAATTGCAGCAGGTGGTCGGGCGTGCGGGTGAGCGTGAAGTCGAAGGACGAGCAGCAGGCCGCCTCCCGGGTGACCAGGTCACGCGTCGCCGTCTCCACCCGGTCCGATCCGTCCAGCGTCAGCCTCAGAAGCGTCGGCTCGGGACGAGCGGCCCGCAGCGCGGTCGCGAACAGCTCGTCGAACTCCGCCGCCCGCAACGGCCGCTCGACCATTGGCAAGGTGCACTCCTGCGGCGCCCACGTCGTCGTGGATTCCTCCGGCGCCCACGTCATCGCCTTCTCCTCTCCAGCCGGCCTCGCCCGGGGCCCGTCCCCGAGACCATAAGCCTGTACCTGGGTACCGGATGCAACCCCCTCCCCACCGGCTCCCCCTGGCTGGGGGAGCAGGGCGCACACGCACACTCAACGTCCTATTCAGGCTTTATCCAGATTTCATGGTTTGTTGAATATTAACCATGCATATGTATGCACTGCGATGAATAACGCGACCACGCAGGGGTGGGCACGGGCTCAGCGTGCCCGTCGGGATGGGGGACCCACCAGAGCGAGCGCCCGGATTCTTGCGCGAGGCGCGGCTCTCCAGGGGAGGCGACCACTCGGGGAGCAGAGGCGGTCGAGAGGTGCAGCCGGCGCGTCTCTCGCAAAAGCGTGACTTCGGCCTATGGAACGACGACCATAGAAGTTCCAGTACCTACTCGGACATTGCGTTGGTTTGTGGGTCTGTCCGGCCAAGAGGGGTGTGGACAACCGCTTTCGCGGGATTGGCGTCACCGATATGATTCCGACCACTTCCATACATGATCGCTTGATCTATAAGAAGATTTAGCTATTTGGGAATCAAGCGACATATATCTCTGGAGATTCATCGACTTATCAGTAAGCCTACTTATCGACAAATCAACGAATCTCTGCCCAACTGATGGCAGCTCGTGGGAGGGCCGGATGGGAAAGGTCATCGCCCTGGCGAACCAGAAGGGCGGCGTGGGCAAGACGACGACCGCCATCAACCTCGGCGCCGCGCTGGCCGAGCGGGGCAGACGGGTGCTGCTGGTGGACATGGACCCCCAGGGCGCGCTGTCCGTCGGACTTGGCCTGAACCCCCTCTCGCTCGAGAAGACCCTCTACAACCTGCTGATGGACTCCGACCAGGACGCGGGCCCGGTGGTCACCAGCACCAAGATCGACCGCGTCGACCTGCTGCCCTCCAACATCGACCTGGCCGCGGCCGAAGTCCTGCTCGTCGGCGAGGTTGCGCGCGAGCAGGCCCTGGCACGGGTCCTCCGCTCCTTACGGCGGCGCTACGACTTCCTGCTGGTCGATTGCCCGCCGAGCCTCGGCCTGTTGACGGTCAACGCCCTGACGGCCGCCGACGGCGTGCTCATCCCGCTGGAATGCGAGTATTTCGCACTGCGGGGCATGGCCCTGCTGATGGACACGATCTCCAAGATCGCCGACCGGTTGAACCCCGACCTGAAGATCGTTGGCGTGCTCGCGACCATGTACGATGCACGCACGGTGCACGGACGGGAGGTGCTCGGCCGGGTGGAGGAAGCGTTCAGCGACCGGGTCTTCAAGACGGTCGTCGGCAAGACGATCCGCTTTGCCGAGGCGCCGGTCGCGGGGGAGAGCATCCTCACCTACGCCGGTGATTCTCCGGGCGCTGCCGCCTATCGCGAGCTGGCCAAGGAGGTATTGGCGTCATGAAGGGTCGGGCCAGCCTACCCGGCGCCGACGAGCTGTTCCGGGTCACATCGATCGACGGGACCACGGGCTCGCGCGCACGCAGAGCCAAGCGGTCGGCCTCCGACGACCCCACGCCGGACGCTGCCTCCCGCGATCGGGTGCCGAGCGGCCGCCAGCGCCACGACGAGAAGATCACCTTCTACTGCACCCCCGAGGAGCTGATGGACCTCGAGAACGCCCGCCTGGTGCTGCGTCGCCAGCACCAGATCGCGGTCGACCGCGGCCGGCTGGTCCGGGCGGCGCTCGCGCAGGTGCTGTCGGAGCTGGAGCGGGACGGCGCCGACGCGAGCCTGGTGAAGCGACTCCTGTCGCAGTGACCCCGGTCGAGGTCATCACGCGCAAGCGCGACGGGGGAGCGGTGCCAGCCGCCGACCTGCGCGCCTTCGTCCTCGCCTACGCCACGGGGGAGCTGCCCGACTACCAGATGTCCGCCTTCCTCATGGCCGGGTACCTGCAAGGGTTCTCGCGTGAGGAGGCGGGTGCCCTCACCGAGGCGATGGTCGCCTCTGGCCGGCAGCTCGACCTGAGCCGGCTCGAGGGCCCCACGGTCGACAAGCACTCCACCGGGGGCGTGGCCGACGGGACCACCCTGGTGGTCGGTCCGCTGGCCGCGGCGCTCGGGATGAAGATGCTGAAGCTGTCCGGGCGCGGGCTCGGGCACACCGGCGGCACGCTCGACAAGCTGGAGTCGATCCCGGGGTTCCGGGTCGAGCGGAGCGCCGAGGAGCTGCTCGATCAGGTCGAGCGGGTGGGCTTGGCGGTGGCGGCGCAGAGCGCCGACCTGGTTCCGGCCGACAAATCGATCTATGCGCTTCGCGACGTCACCGGCACGGTCGCCAACACCGCCCTGATCGCTTCCAGCGTCATGAGCAAGAAGCTGGCCGGGGGAGCGAGCAACATCCTGCTGGACGTCAAGACCGGCTCCGGCGCCTTCATGAAGGACGCGACCGCCGCGATCGACCTCGCCCGGCTGTGCGTGGAGCTGGGCACCGTGGCCGGTCGGCGGACGGCGGCGGTCGTCAGCGACATGGGCCAGCCGCTGGGTGACCTCATCGGCAACGCCGCGGAGGTGCGGGAGGCGGTCGAGGTCCTCCGAGGTGGGCGCCGTGGCCGGCTGCTCGACCTCTGCTTGACGTTGACGGGGCGGCTCGCTGCCCTGTCAGGGATCGTGGCGACCGCGGAGGCCGGCCGCGACCGCGCCCGCCAGGCGCTGGAGCGGGGCGACGCGCTGGAGCGGTTCCGCGACTTCGTCGCCGCGCAGGGCGGTGATCCGACCGTGGTCGACGACCTCTCGCTGCTCCCGCTGGCGCCGGTGTCCCAGGACATCACGGCGCCGGTGGACGGCTGGCTCGCCGCGGTCGACGCCGAGGCGGTGGGTCAGGTGGCCGCCGCGCTCGGGGCCGGACGCCAGCGGATCCAGGACAAGATCGACCCGGCCGTGGCGGTCGAGCTGCCGGTCAAGGTCGGTGACCGGGTCTCGGCGGGCGACCTGATCGGGCGCGTGGCGGCCAGGGACGAGGCCGCCGCCACCACCGCGGCCGCCAGGCTGCTCGAGACGCTGCGGTGGAGCGACCAAGCCGTTCCGGCGCCCCCGCTCGTGCACAGAGTCGTCGGCCGCTGACCACGGCTGGCCGGACAGAGTCGTCGGTTGGTCGCTGGCCACGGCTGGCCAGGCCACCTTGCGTCGTGGCCCATGCTAGGGTGGCGGCCAAGTGGCGCTTTGCTCGGTTATTGCGCCCACCTCGACATCCTTGCTATGCGACACCGTTCGGAGGCCCTGGCGTGGGTTCGCCCCTGACCCTTCTGCGAGACAACCCCCTCGCATTCATCGCATTCATCATCGCGGTGGTGGTCGCCATCACCGTGCACGAGTTCAGCCACGCGGCCGTCGCCACGTTGCAGGGCGACCGCACACCACGCTCGCAGGGTCGCCTGACGCTCAACCCGATCGCGCACCTGGACCCGCTGGGCAGCATCGCGCTGGTGCTGGCCGGCTTCGGCTGGGGCAAGCCCGTGCAGTTCAGTCCGTACCAACTCCGCAGCCAGCGGGCGGGTGCCGCCATGGTCGGTCTGGCTGGGCCCGCCTCCAACTTCGTGCTCGCCCTGCTCAGCGCCCTCGCCCTGCGGTTGCTCCTGTTTCGCGGCGGGACCGCCGAGTTCACGCTGATCCTGCTGCAGACGCTGGTGAACCTGAACGTCGTGCTGGGCGTGTTCAATCTCGTTCCGATCCCGCCGCTGGACGGCTCGCGACTGCTGTCGATCGTGCTGCCGCAGCGGCGCCAGGGGATCGTCTACTTCCTCGATCAGTACGGCATCTTCATCCTGCTCGCCCTGCTGATCTTCGCGCCTGGCCTGCTGTCCCCGTTCTTCGACGCGGTGATCCGGTTCGTCTATCGCCTCGTCGGCTTCGACTTCTGAGGCGCCGCCCTCGGGTCGTTGTCCGGCGGGCCGTCCCTGGCTAGGATCGGCGATCGGCTGGCGGATGCTGGCATCCTTATACCTTTAGAGACTCAACGCTCTATCTCCAAGTCCATGAGTGGATAAATAGATAAGTAGATAAATGGACTACATGGTCAGGACCGAGGTGTTCGAGGGGCCGTTCGACCTGCTCCTCCACCTCATCGCGCGCCAGCAGGTGGACATCTGGCAGGTGTCGCTGTCGAAGATCACCGAGGAGTACCTGGCCGAGATCAAGCGCATGCGGGAGCTGAACCTCGAGGTCGCCACGGAGTTCCTGGTGGTCGCCGCGACGCTGCTCGAGCTGAAGGCCGCCCGCCTGCTGCCCAGCCCCGACGGTGAGGACGACGAGGTCGAGGCGCTGCTCGAGGAGCGGGACCTGCTGTTCGCGAGGCTTCTCCAGTACCGCGCGTACAAGCACGTCGCGGAGCTGTTCGGCGCGCGCTTCGCCCAGCAGGCGGCGTTCCTGCCGAGGCGGGCGGGCGGCGAGGAGCTGCTGGAGCGCATCGCGCCCAGCCTGCTGACCGGCGTCCGGCCTGAGGACCTGGCGCGGCTGGCCGCGGCGGCCTTCACGCCGGTGCCCGTGCCGCAGGTCAGCACCGAGCACATCGCCCCGGTGCGGCTGACCGTCAGCGAGGCGGTGGCGGAGCTTGCCGGGAGGCTCCGCGATCGCGGCGAGACCACCTTCGAGGCCCTGCTGGGTCGGAACGTGCCACCGATCGAGGTGGTCATCAACCTCCTCGCCCTGCTCGAGCTCTACAAGCGCTCGTTGATCGAGCTGGAGCAGACCGCTACCTTCGGCGCCATCACCGTCCGGTGGACCGGCCACGCCGGCGCCGAGACCGACGACCTGATGGTCGAGGAGCCCGCATGACCGCGCCCGACAGCGACGACCACTGGTTGCCCCCCGACCCCGAGCCGGGCCCAGACCCGTCGGCCCCGGCGCGCCCGGCCGGCGAGGCCATCGCGTCGGGCGGGCCGGAGCTGGGCGCCGGGGACGTCTGGCCGCCGGACGAGGCTCTGGAAGCGGTCGAGCTCGACGACGCCGGCTGGACGCGGCGCAGCCTCGAGGCGATCCTCCTGGTGGCCGACGAGCCGGTGCCGGCGGCCACGCTCGCCGAGCTGGTCGGCGCCCGCCTGACGCAGGTCGAGGCGCTGCTGATCGACCTGGCGGGGGAGTACGCCGGACAGGGCCGCGGGTTCGTCCTGCGCGCGGTCGCCGGCGGCTGGCGCCTGTACACGCACCCCGCGACCCGCGACGTGGTCGAGGCGTACCTGCGGGCGGGGCAGCAGAGCCGGCTCACCCGGGCGGCGCTCGAGACGCTGGCGGTGGTCGCCTACCGGCAGCCGGTGACTCGGCACCAGGTGGCCGCGGTGCGCGGCGTGAACGTCGACGGCGTGTTCCGGACGCTGGCCACCCGTGGCCTCATCCACGAGGTGGGGCACGAGGAGGGCCCCGGCCAGGCCGCCCTGTACGCCACGACGCCCGCCTTCCTGGAGCAGCTGGGGCTGCACGGTCTCGACCAGCTCCCGCCGATCAAGGATTACCTTCCCGAGGGCGCGGACCTCATGGACCTGCTGGAGCAGATGTGACCCCGCGGCGGACGGGCGGTTCCGGCGCCGCCGGCCGGCCGGATCGCGGCGGCCAGCCAGAGCGCGGCGGGCCGGATCGCGGCGGCCGCGCCGCGCGGCCAGCCGGCCGCGGTAACCCCACCCGCGGCAACCCCACCCGCGGAGGAGGACGCGCCAGGTCGCAGCCAGGGTCCACGACCGGCCGCGCGGGGCCGGACGGCCCGCGCGGTCCCGCCGGCACCGGCCGAGCGGACTCGCCTCGACCGCGCCCGGGTCGGACTGGCGCGGGTCGCGCAGCTCCGTCCGAGCCGACGCGTTCTCCCGCCAGCCGCGCCGGCGCGACACGATCGCCTTCCGGTTCGAGGACGCCACCAGGCCGGGCCGGCGGCACCCGGGCCGAGGACGGCGAGGGGCTGCGGCTCAACAAGGCGTTGAGTGCGGCGGGCCTTGGGTCCCGGCGGGCGGTCGAGGAGCTGATCCGTGCCGGAAGGGTGTCGATCGACGGCCAGGTCGTGGAGGAGATGGGCCGGCGGGTCGACCCGGCCGCCGATCGGGTCGAGGTCGACGGCTCGCGGGTCGTGATCGACGAGCGGCTGCGCTACTGGATGCTGAACAAGCCGTTGGGAGTGGTGAGCACCGCCGATGACCCGCAGGGCCGGCCGACGGTGGTCGAGATGGTGCCAGAGGACCCGCGGGTGGTCCCGGTCGGCCGGCTGGACCGGGACACCGAGGGGCTGGTCCTGCTCACCAATGACGGCGACCTCGCCAACCGCCTTACCCATCCGCGCTACGGCGTCCAGAAGCGGTACCTTGCTGAGGTCGAGCGTTTGCCCGGGAACGCGGTGAGGCGCCTCCAGCAGGGGGTCGAGCTCGACGACGGTCTGGCCCGGGCAGAACGCGCAAGGGTGGTGGCCGGCTCCGGCCGGCGCCGGATGGTCGAGGTGGTCATGGCCGAGGGGCGCAAGCGCGAGGTTCGCCGCCTGCTGGAAGCGGTCGGTGCTCCCGTGCGGCGCCTGGTACGCACCGCCATCGGGCCGCTGCGGCTGACCGGCCTCGCCCCCGGGGAGTACCGCCCGCTGCGTCCCGAGGAGGTCCGCGGCCTCTATCGGGCGGCAGGCCTCTGACCCTCGCCTGTTGCGGCGACAAGTCACTAAGTCGACAAATCTCTTTATCAACATGTGCCCGAAGCGAGGAAGTGCAATGGAGTCGAACCAGTGAGCCGAGGGTGAGCGAGATGGCGACCACCTCCAGATGGCCACGACGGCTCGCGATCGTCGGGACGGGACTGCTCGGGGCGTCGGTGGGGCTGGCGGCCCGCGAGGCGGGCGTGCCGGAGGTCGTCGGGGTCGATGCCGACCGGCGGGAACTGCGGGACGCGTTTCGCATGGAGGCGCTGACCGAGCGTGGGCGCTCGGTGGAGGATGCGGCTGACGGCGCCGACCTGGTGGTGGCGGCGACGCCTGTTCGCGCCCTGGCCGAGGTGCTGGCGCGGGCGCACGCGGCGAATCCGTCCGCCATCCTCACCGACGTCGGCAGCACCAAATCGCACCTTCTAGCGGAACTTGCAAGTTTGTCCACAAACCTCGGGCGCGTGATCCCAGGGCACCCCATGGCCGGATCGGAGCAGCGAGGGGCACTGGCGGCGCGCGCCGACCTCTTCCACGGCGCGGCCTGGGTGCTGACGCCGGCGGCCCACGTGGACCACACCGCGCTCCGGCGCATGACCCGGTTCGTGCGAGGCCTCGGCGGCAGGCCGCTGATCCTGGACCCCGAGCTTCATGATCAGGTGGTCGCCTTCGCGAGCCACCTGCCGCAGCTGGCCGCGACCGCATTGATGGGCGCGGTGGCGCAGGTGCAGGCCCCGGCCGCCCTGCGCAGCCTGGTGGCGAGCGGCTTCAAGGACACGACCCGGGTGGCTGCCAGCGATCCGGATCTGTGGGTCGACATCTGCGCCACCAACGCTCCCAGCATCGTTGCGGCGCTGGACGCGCTCGGCGACCGCCTGTCGGTGCTGCGCAAGCTGATCGCCGGCGGGGACCGCGACGGCCTCCGCGAAGTGCTCGGCGAGGCCCGCAACGCGCGGCTCCACATCCCCACCAAGCCGGGCTCGTCCCCTCGTGGGCTGCGCGAGCTGGTCGTCCACATCGCCGACCGGCCGGGCAGCCTGGCCGCGGTGTTCCGCATCCTCGGCGCCTCGGGAGTCAACGTCGAGGACCTGAGCATCGATCACGAGCTGCAGGGCGGCAGCGGGAACCTGCACGTCTGGGTCGCCGGCCGGGAGGCGCTCGCGGTCGCCGTGAGCGCGCTCGCCAGCGCCGGCTGGACGGCCCACGAGGCCGAGGGGGCCATGTAGGCGGACGCCTCTGGCGGCCCGAAGCCGCCCGCCGAGGCCGAGCCCGGTAGCGGGCGCGGACGGAGCCGGCGTGCCGACGCTGAGCCGGTAGCGGGGCGCGTACGGACCGCGAACGCCGCTGGTGGTCGCGCCAGCTCGGGCCGGTGGCCGCTCCGCCTGGGCTCGCGGGCGCTTGGCGCGCAACGGGTAGACTCTTGGCCGCGCCGGTAGCTCGGCGCCGGTGCCATTCGAGCATGCGCCTGCCGGGCGCTTTCAGGAGGACCGCGTGACCATGACGAACGCCGGCGAGCGGCGGACACCCCCTGTCGCGCGGCCGGGGCCGGCCGACGACGTGGTGGTCGCGATCGACGGTCCGGCAGGCTCCGGCAAGAGCACGGTCGCCCGCGGCGTGGCGGAGCGCACGAGCCTGCGGTACCTCGACACCGGCTCCACCTACCGCGCGCTCACGCTGGCGCTGCTGCGGCTCGGCACCCCGCTGGACGACCCGGACGCGGTGGCGGCGGCGGCCCGCGGCGTGGAGCTCGCCTTGGAGCTGCCCCCCTTGCCAGGCGCGGTCTCCCGCGTGCTGCTGGACGGCAAGCCGCTCGAGTCGGAGCTGCGGTCCCCGGAGGTCAACCGGGCGGTGTCGGCGGTCTCGGCCGTGCCCGCCGTGCGCGAGCAGCTCGTCGCGCTCCAGCGCTCGGTCGTAGAGAGCGGCGGCGTGGTCGCCGAGGGTCGCGACATCGGCACGGTGGTGTGGCCGACGGCGGAGGTGAAGGTGTTCCTGACGGCCGCTGCCGCCGAGCGGGCACGCCGCCGCGGCAACGCCGGAGGCCCGGCCGAGTCGCCGGAACAGGTCGCCCGCAGGGACCGCCTCGATTCGAGCAGGGCGGCGTCACCCACGCGGGCGAGCGCCGACGCCGTGGTGGTCGATTCGACGGACCGTCCCGCCGGCGAGGTGATCGCCGAGATCGTCCGCCTGGTGGAGGCGGCCCGCGCTCGCCGGGCGCCATGAGCGAGCCGCGGTCCTATCGCGCCTACCAGATCGCGGGGCTGGTGGTGAAGCCGCTGATGCGGTTCTGGTTCCGCATGCGGGTCGAGGGAGCGCAGCACGTTCCCGCTGAGGGCCCGGTGATCATCGCGGCCAACCATCGCAGCAACATCGACCCCGTGCTGGTCGCCAGCGCCATCAGGCGGCCGGTGACGTTCATGTCGAAGTCCGAGCTGTTCGTGGGCCCGCTCGCCTGGATCCTGCGCCTGATCAAGCAGTTCCCGGTGAACCGCGGCAGCATCGATCGGGAGGCGCTCCGCCAGAGCTCAGCGGTCGTCTCGGCCGGCGGCGTGCTCGGGCTCTTCCCGGAAGGGCGCCGTGGCGAGGGCGGCTTCACCACGATTCATTCCGGGCTCGCCTACATCGTGCTGCGGCAGCCCTGCCCGGTCGTCCCGGTGGCGATCTTCGGGACCGAGCGCGTGCGGCGTCGCTTCGGTTGGCTGCCGCTGGCGACGCCTGTCCGTATCGTGGTGGGGCAGGCGATGACCAGTCCAGACCCGGAGGGCGGCAGAGCCGGCCGCCGTGCGGCCTCGGAGGCCTTCGGGCAGCTGCTGCGGGACTTCCTGGCCGGGATCGACCGGGAGGCCGATCCTGGAACTAAATCTATAAATCTCCAAAGAAACAAAGTGGCAAAGTGATGAATCGACAAAGTGACAAGTCGCCAGAGCCCCCCGCGCCGGCTGCACCGGAGGGCGCGGTGGCCCCTGCGCCGCGGTGGCGGGGGCTGGCGCGGGTGGCGATCGTGGGACGGCCCAATGTCGGCAAGTCGACGCTGGTGAACCGGATATTGGGGCGGCGGGCGGCGATCACGCAGGAGACGCCGGGGGTGACGCGCGACCGGGTGACCTATCAGGCGGAGTGGGCGGGCCGAGCGTTCGAGCTGGTCGACACCGGCGGCTGGGAGCCGCGCGCCAAAGGCTTGCAGGCACGGGTCGTGGCGCAGGCGGAGCGGGCGATGGCAGAGGCGGACCTGCTGGTGTTCGTGGTGGACGCGACCACGGGCATCAGTCCGGAGGACGCGGCGATCGCGGCGCGGCTGCGGCGCGGCGAGGTGCCGGTGCTGCTGGTGGCCAACAAGGTGGACGGCCCCGGCCTGGAGCCGCAGATCGGCGGGTTCTGGTCGCTCGGGCTCGGCGAGCCGCTGCCCGTGTCGAGCCTCCACGGCCGCGGCTCCGGCGACGTGCTCGACGCGATGGTCGAGCGCCTCGGCCCGGAGCGGCGCCAGGCTCCGGACGACGACCACCCGGCGGTCGCGATCGTGGGACGGCCCAACGTGGGCAAGTCGAGCCTGCTCAACCGCATGGCCGGCGCCGAGCTGGCGATCGTCGACCCGACGCCGGGGACCACCAGGGACACGGTCGACTCGGTGGTCGAGCACGACGGCCGCGGCTACCGCGTGGTCGACACCGCCGGGATGCGGCGCTCCTTCCAGCAGGCGGAGGGCGCCGACTACTTCGCGCTGGTGCGCAGCTTCCAGGCGGTCGACCGCGCCGACGTGGCCCTGCTGGTGCTGGACGCTCCGGCGGGCGTGACCGAGCAGGACCAGAAGGTGGCGGTGCGGGCGGTCGAGGCGGGCGCCGGAGTGGTGCTCGTCGCCAACAAGTGGGACCTGATGGACGACGAGGCGCGGGAGCGCTTCGACCTCGACCTGGAGCGCAGGCTGCACTTCGTGGACTGGGCGCCGCTGCTGCGCACCGCGGCCCGGACGGGTCGCAACGTGGACAAGGTCTGGCAGCACATCGACGCGGTGCTGGCCCAGCGCGCCCAGCGCGTTCCCACGGCCGCGCTGAACCGCTGGCTCGAGGAGGCGAGCGGCCGCACGCCGCCGCCGCCATCGCGCGGGCGCTCGGTCAAGATCCGCTACGTCACCCAGGCGCGGGTGAACCCGCCGGAGTTCGTGTTCTTCACCACCGGGCCGCTCTCGCCCGCCTACCGCCGCTACCTCGAGCACGACCTGCGGCGCACCTTCGGGTTCGAGGGCACGCCGCTCAGGGTCGTGGACAGGATCCGCAAGCGCGAGGACGCCAGGCCCGGTGCCGGAGGCGGTCGGGGCTCGAGGCAACGCTCGTCGCGCTGAGTCGCCGAGGGCCCTCGATCGGAGAACGTTGGTCGGGACGGCCGGATTCGAACCGGCGACCCCCAGTCCCCCAGACGTGACAGTTACCTGTCACCGGGTGGCACCGAGTAGCAGAACGCGCAGGTCAGACGGGGTGTGACCGTAACCGAGCGCCAGGCTCCGCAACCTGGGCGCACCCCGTTCGGTTGCAGAGATGGTTGCAGGCTACCGGCCCGGCCCGCACCGCCTCACGGCTCAGGGCGACGGCTCAACGGAACGTCGGCCAGCCTCTTCGGTGCGTCGTTGCAACTCCTCGTCGCTGAGCGGTTGGCCGGCCCTGATGGCGCGGAGGGCCTCCACCGCTACCCGATGGAGTTCGCTCGTGTCGACACCGGACGCCATCAGCGGCACTGGCTTGGCGGCGAACGGGTCTCCGGACGACCAGTGCGTCGCCGTCTGGCCTCCCTCTCCACTCGGTGGCATGAAGCTGGTGATGCACGCCTCGCTGATCATCTTGCTCGCCTTGTGGCCGGACTGCTTGGCGCGCCGGTGGACCCTCGCCAGGGTCCGTGAGTAGTCCTCCGGCTTGGCAGGCCGCCGGTGCACGATCCGCCTGAGCAACGCCCAGTCTCGATCGGAGATGGCCTCCCGTCCCCCTCCGACGGCCAGCCCGGTCGGCGTCTGTTCCGGCCGCAAGGCGCTGGTCTCGAAGTGGTCGAGCGGGGGCGAGCCCATGGCGGGGGTGTTGGCGATGCCGACCGCCCAGGGACGGCCCTGGAGGAAGGCGCCGACCAGGAAGGCGTGCTCCAGGCCGAGCGCGGCGGCGGGCCTGGCGAGCTTGGTGTCCGCCGCCTCCCGAATGCGGATCAGCGTCTCGTCCACGGTTCGGCTCTGCCCTCGGAGCAGGCGGCGCAGCCAGTCCGAGATGTCGTCGGTCCCCACCTTCGCCAGCCCGCTGTAGGCCAGCAGCGCCGCCCCGTCCCGGCACTGGAACTGGATGTGCTTGACCGAGGAGTCATCGGTCCGGATGACGGTGAGCTCGCCAGTCCGTTGGTTGCGTACAACCCAGGCGGCTCGCTGATCCGAACACTGCCAGACGCCCCAGGGCGCCACGATGGTCATGACGAGCGTCAACCGGAGCCTCGATTCAGGATGGGGGATAGCTCGCGCGACTCACCGCTCGCGCATGCCTGGAACGGATTCTAACGTTCAAGGCAAGGTTGACGTCCAGCGCATTTCTTCCTCGGCTTGCTGCCAGGCACCAACCCCCAACCTCGGGTCCTGGCCAGAGGCGTCCTCTCGGGGATGTCTGTCAATCCAGGGGGTCGAACCAAGATGACGACAGGTTCGTCGGCTGCCCAGGGTCCGGGCAATCCGGTTGGTGGGGTCCCTGGACTTCGACAACTGCCGAGCCACTGACCCAATCGACCCGCACGACCCCAGACGCCGCATCACCGCACCAGCCGGCCCACTCCACGGGGGCAGCCGCTCGTCTGCCAGGGTCAAGGATCACCGGTCGGAGACGAGCCTCCATCGTGATGATCATCTCCACCGGCAGCTCGCGGCCGTCGGCCCCCAGCGGGATGACGGACGGCTTCTGGCTGAGCCGGCAGGCGTGATCGCTGACGTTCTCCACCACGACCTGACCCGCAACGCCGACCCCGGCCCGCTCCCACCGAACCGACACCGCCAGATCGTCGGACTCGCACGCCGGGATGTGGTTCCAGGCCCTCGGGTTCGGAACGTCGTCCACAAGATCACCACCCAACCGCGAGCGATCATCCGGACTACCTCCCTGAATCTACCCCCTGTCGAAAGCTCACGCCGAGCTACCGCGATTCCGGTAAATAACCACAACCGCTAGGATGCGCCAATCCTCTTGACTCGCCAGAATCGGCTCCTAGACTACTGAGGTCTGTTGTTCTGCGCAGAACCCTCGTAAGCGCAGAAAGGAGCAGAACATTGGGCAAGAACCGCGTAATCATGACGATGGCGGCGGCGCTCATCGTCGCGGCGGCCCTGGCCTTGCCCCATACGGCAGCGGGAAGCGCTCCGCAACAGGAGGCCACGGGAGCCAACTTGATCCCTCCGGGAGCTGCGCCGAGACCGGCCGACCTCGCGGCCTCCGCACTCACGCACTGGCTGGACACCCACGCCAATACCGCAGGCGGGGTCTCCGTCGATTCGAGTGGCACGGCGATCACGGTCGCCTGGAAAGGCGCGGTACCCCAGGCGTTTCGCCAACTGGCGGCTGCGCAACCGGTAACCGTCAGGTTCACCACCGCAAGGTTCTCCAGCGCACAACTCACCGCCGAGGCTGGACGCATCGCCAGGACATACCCGCGACTGGTGGCCAGCGTCGGCCCTCGCGACGACGACAGCGGCCTGGTCGTGGAACTCGCCGCCTCGGCTGGCCCCGGCGCCACCCGCGAAGCGGCGCAGATCAGCTCGTTCGCGCCGTTGACCATTCGGGGCACCGGCAAAACGCTGGTGCCAATGTCGAGGAACGCCGACACGTCCCCCTTTTGGGGCGGCGCCCTGATCCAAAACGGGACCTACGTCTGCTCCACCGGAGTTTCCGTCTTCTCGGGGACCACGAGCGGCATCACCACCGCGTGGCACTGCGGCCTCGGCACCTGGGTCGCCCACGACAACGGCGCCACACTTGGGACCATCTGGAGCGGCAAGCGTTCACAAGCCCGCGATACCGAGGTGATCCAAACCTCCTCCGGTCCGTCGGCGTACATCGGGGCGTGGAACTCCACCAGCTCCCGCCTCGTCTATCGGGCGGAGCGCCCCGCCAACAACACGAGGATCTGTAGCAACGGCGGGGTCACCGGAGAAACCTGCGGCAATACATACGTCCGGGGCATCAACATGTTCGTCAACGTTCAAGGCGTTGGGACCGTTGGCCCCGGCTTCTGGCTGCTGACCGAAGAAGTTTGCGGCGGTTCCCAATGCGGCATCATCCAAGGTGGCGACAGCGGCTCTCCCGCCGACAGCTACGCTTCAACGGGCAAGCTCATCATGAAGGGTCTTCAAGTTGCGGCTGATCAGGCCTTCCTGACCACAGCGTGCAAGGGCCATCCCAGCTATGCCGGGCACCAGCCGTGCTACGGCCGGGCCTTCGCGGTCAACACCGTCGATGCCCTCTCCACGTTGGGAGTGAGCATTAAGGTCGGGTAAGCAAAATGGGTGCCTCCGGTAACCCTAGTCAACGATCGGGTTACCGGAGGCTTCCTGCTTGAATCTGCCCTCAGATCGGCTCGGCGGCGTCCAAGTCGTCCCAGGAGAGCACGAACGGCACGACCGGCTTCGGCGCATGCTCCAGGCCCCAGACGGCCAGCTCCGCAGCCACCGCCGGGCTAACGTCGGTGGCGGCACCGCGGCGCTCTGGCGCGCTGGCGCCCCCCAGCCGGCGCTGCTCCAGGTGCCGGACCGCCGCGGTCAGCCGCTCCTGGCCCAGATGGCGGATCTTCCCGGCCCGCAACCCGTCGATGAAGTGCCCGTGGGCGACCGCCAGGTCGGTGCTGGACGGCTCGGTCACCTTGACCCCGGCCGCCTTCAGCAGCGCGATCGTGGTGGCCGCGTTGGAGTGCGGGTCCACGACCGTCGCCACGACCTTGCGATCAGAGTGGATACGCTGCACCGCCTGGACCGGGTCGGTGCCATCCAGGTAGGCGGCCAGCTCGATCACGATGGTCTCGTCCAGCCGCCCTGCTGCCACGATCGAGCAGTGCTGTCGGTCCTCGCTGACCTCCAAGGCGATGGCGATCTTGTTGATCATCCGGAGCATCCTTTCTCGGCGCGCTCGGCGCCGTGCGTTGCCCTTACGGGCCCCGGCCGCCCGCGAGCAGGAGCGATGCTCCAGCCCCGATACAGGCCGGGATTCTCGTCGTCATGGCCGAGGTCCAACAGCTCCGGGAAGGGCCCCAACGCTCGCCCGCACCGCCAACAGGGGTCGCTGGGCTGGTAGGCGCGCAGCAGGGCGCGGCGACGCGGTCGTGGCCCTGCGCTTCCCGGGCGTGCGCTGGGGCAGGGAGGCTCGCCAGGTCGTCTCCAAGATCGAAAACGGGGCTCGGGAAACGGTCTCGATTAACGAGGTCTTGGCGCTGGCGCGAGCGCTCCGCAAGCCGCTCCGCGCGATGCTCCCCCCCGACGCCGACCCTCACGAGGTCTTCGTCACCGACACCTCGGACGCCCTCTACGCCGACGCGGTCAAGGGGCTCGAGCGCTACTCGGCGGCGGACCTGCTTGAGGCGGTCCGTCGCCTACAACGAGAGGGGGCACCATGAGCAAGCGGCGCCGGGAGCGCGCCACCATCATCCCGCGCGGCCACAAGTTCGCCGTGGTCATCGACCGCGGGACCGTGAACGGCAAGCGGGTCCGAGACTGGCACTCCGGATTCGCCGACTACAAGAGCGCCGACCGGGCGCGGACCAAGCTGCTCGCCCAGCTCGACGCCAACACCTACACCCCGCCGTCGGTGCTGACCGTCGGCGCCTACCTGGAAGACAAGTGGCTGCCGGCGCTCCGGGGCCAGGTCAAGCGCCCGCGGACCTATTCGTTTCACGCCGACAACGTTCGCTGCCACCTGCTCGAAGGCATCGGCGAGATTCCGCTTCAGAAGCTCGACGCGAGCGACCTGGACAAGCTCTACGGCGACCTGCTCGAGGCGGGCTTGGCCGCGGTCACCATCGCGCACGTGCATGAGACTGCCTCCAAGGCACTGCGCCAGGCGCGCCGGTGGAAGCTGGTGCCCTCGAACGTCGCCGCCGACGCCAGCCCGCCCGAGGCTCGCCGCGCTCTGGCGCCTGGCCGCCATGACCGGGCTCCGGCGCGGGGAAGTGCTCGGGCTCCGCTGGCGGGATGTTGACCTGGAGCGCGCCACGCTTTCGGTCGCCAAGTCCAAGACCGCCAGTGGCAAGCGCGCGGTCGCGCTCGACACGGAGACCGTCGCCGCGCTCAAGCGCTGGCGGGCACAGCAGAACGCCGAGCGGCTCCAGATGGGCGCCGATTGGGTCGACACCGGCTTGACGTTCACTCGCGAGGATGGGGACCGGGTCCGCGAGAGCTACGTGAGCCACAAGTTCGGCCGGCTGGTCCGCCAGCTCGGGTTACCGCCGATTCGGCTTCATGACCTGCGCCACGGGTGGGCGACCATGGCGCTCCAGAGCGGTATCCATCCCAAGGTCGTGCAGGAACGGCTCGGGCACTCCACCATCGCCCAGACGCTCGACACCTATAGTCACGTCATCCCTGGCATGCACGCGGCAGCGGCGGCCACCGTCGCGGCCTTGGTCGCCGAAGTGGACTAGCGATTGGCCTAGCTGGTTGCAGGCTGGGTTGCAGAAAGGCTCCGGGTGGTCCCCGGAGCCTTTCGTTTGACCTGGCCAGCGCAGTCGGGACGGCCGGATTCGAACCGGCGACCCCCAGTCCCCCAGACTGGTGCGCTAACCAAACTGCGCCACGTCCCGAAGCGGGCTCAGCCTACCACGATCCCGTGGGCCCACCCGCCCCCGATCGGCCAGACGCCGCCAGTCCCCCGAGCCCCCCAGCGGCCCTCGGAAGGGTGGGCTACGCTCCTTGAGTATGAGCCAGAGCAGGGACGACCGCCCCCAGGCCCCGGCCCCTGCGGCTGGGTCCAACCAGGGCTCGACGCCCGAGCGCCCGCAGGCCCCGGCCCCCGCGGCCGGGCCGCTGGCGAGCCCCCCACCAGCCCCGGCACCGTCGAGCGCGATCGTCACCGCGCCGAACGCGATCTCGCTCGCGCGGCTGCTGCTGATGCCGGTGTGCGCCTGGCTGCTCGCCAGCCAGCACTACGCCACCGGCCTGGTCCTGACCGCGGTGGTCGGGGCGAGCGATTGGGTGGACGGCTGGCTGGCGCGGCGCATCCGCCAGGTCAGCAGGCTCGGCCAGCTCCTCGACCCGTTCGCCGACCGCCTGCTGATCGCCTCGGTGGCGGTCGCGCTGCTGGTGCGCGGCGTGCTGCCGTGGCCGGCGGTGGCCCTGCTGGTCGGGCGCGACCTGGTGCTGCTGGCGGGTTGGCCGCTGCTCAAGCGCCGCGGCGTCGAGCCTCCCGAGGTCGTCTGGGTCGGCAAGGCCGCCACCTTCGACCTGTTGACCGCGTTACCGCTGCTGGTCATGGGGGAGACCACCTGGGTGGTCGCGACCGCGGCCCACGCGATCGGGCTGGCGCTGCTCTGGCTGGGGGTCGTGCTGTATTACGTGGCTGGCGTGGTGTACGTCAGAATGGCAGTTGATGGGCTCGCGCGGCGCGCAAGCGCCGGAACGTAGCGTTGGCCTGAAGGCGTGAGCACTCGCCGCTGACGGGAGGCCGCCCCGGACGCCGGCTGGATTCGAGTGGTGCCACCAGTCGCCCGAACTTACATGAAGGAACCTCGCGACCATCGACTGCAACGCGCTCGAGAACAGGCGGCCGCCACCACCGCCCGGACTGAGCCCGGGAGACGGCCTGCCGCAACGCCAAATGACGAGGAGCTCGCCAGATGAAGTCAGTGATCATGGCTGGTGGAGAGGGGACGCGCCTGCGACCCCTCACCGCGAACCAGCCCAAGCCGATGCTGCCCCTGGGCAACCGGCCGATGATGGAGCACATCGTCAGGCACGTCCACAATCATGGCTTCAAGGACATCGTGGTCACCGTCCAGTTCCTGGCGAGCCAGGTGCGCAACTACTTCGGCGACGGCTCCGACATGGGCGTGGACCTCACCTATGCCACCGAGACGACGCCACTGGGCACCGCCGGCAGCGTCAGGAACGCGGCCGAGCAGCTCCATGACACCTTCCTGGTCATCTCGGGCGATGCCCTCACCGACGTCGACCTCGGCGAGCTGGTCGCCTTCCACCGCCGGTCCGGCGCGATGGGCACGGTCGCGCTGAAGCACATGGACAACCCGCTCGAGTTCGGCATCGTGATCACCCGCGAGGACGGCCGCATCGAGCGGTTCCTCGAGAAGCCGCACTGGGGACAGGTCTTCTCCGACACCATCAACACCGGCATCTACGTGCTGGAGCCCGAGGTCTTCGACCACATCCCCGACGGTCCCTCGGATTTCGCCGGCGACATCTTTCCCAAGCTGCTGGAGCTCGGCGCCCCACTGTACGGCTTCGTGGTCGACGGCTACTGGGAGGACGTGGGCAACCTCGAGGCCTACCAGAAGGCCCACCAGGACATCCTCGACGGACGCGTGAAGGTCGACATCGGCGGCTTCGAGGTGCGCCCGGGCGTGTGGCTGGGCGAGGGCGCGGAGGTCGACCCGGACGCGCGCCTCGACGGCCCGGTGCTGATCGGGGACTTCGCGAAGGTGGAGCGCGACGTCCATCTGCGCGAGTACTCGGTGATCGGCTCCGGCGTGGTCGTCAAGAGCGGCGCCTTCCTGCACCGGGCGATCGTGCACGACAACGCCTACATCGGGCAGGGCGCCAGCCTGCGCGGCTGCGTGGTCGGCCGCAGCGCCGACGTCAAGCGCGGCGGCCGCGTCGAGGACGGGGTGGTCGTGGGCGACAACGCCAACATCGGACACGGCGCCATCCTCCAGCCGAACGTGAAGATCTATCCCTTCAAGACGGTCGAGCCCGGCGCGACCGTGACCAAGTCGATCATCTGGGAGGGCCGCGGCGCCCGCTCGCTGTTCGACGAGCACGGCGTCAGCGGGCTCGCGAACGTCGACGTGACCCCTGAGCTGGCGCTTCGGGTTGCGATGGCGTTCGGCTCGACTCTCAGGAAGGGCTCCAGAGTGACGCTCGGGCGCGACGCCAGCCGGGTCTCGCGGGCGTTCAAGCGGGCGCTGGTGGCGGGGCTCAACGCGACCGGAGTGACCTGCGCGGACCTGGAGCTGGCGCCCGCGCCGGCGGTGCGCTTCTCGGCCACCAAGGCCGGCACCTCCGGGGGCGTGTACGTGCGCACCTCGCCTCGGGACAGCCAGTCGATCGAGCTGGCGATCTTCGCCGACGACGGCTGCGACCTGGACGAGGGCGCCAGGCGCAAGCTCGAGCGCACCTACAACCGCGAGGAGTTCCGGCGCGCCTTCGGGCGCGAGATGGGGGAGCTGCGGTACCCGCCGCGCGCGCTGGAGCTCTACACTGCCGCGCTGCTGGACGCCATCGATGTCCGCGCCGTGCGGGAGCGCGGCTTCAAGCTGGTGATCGACGCCGGCGGCGGCACCTCGCTGCTGGTGCTGCCGCACCTGCTGCCGCGGCTGGGCCTCGATACGCTGACCGTCAACGGCCAGTTCGACGAGGCGAGGACCGCCATGGACCCCGGGCAGGTGCGCGCCGACCTGGAGCGCCTGGCCCGGCTGGTGACCGCCTCCGGGGCGGACCTCGGCGTGCGCTTCGACCCGGTCGCCGAGCGGCTCACCCTGGTCGACGAGCGCGGCACGGTGCTGCCGTTCGACCGTGCCCTGCTGCTCTACATCGACCTGGTGGCCCGCTCGGACGAGCCCGGCGACATCGCGCTGCCGGTGTCCACCACCCGCTGGGCCGCGGAACTGGCCGCCAAGCACGGGCGGGCGGTGGTCGGCACCAAGCTGGCCGCCCGCGCGGTGGCACGCGCCGCCCAGCGGGATGGTGTGGTCTTCGCCGGCGCCGAGGGCGGCGGCTACGTGTTCCCGAGCCTGCACCCCGCCTACGACGGGCTGCTGGCCTTCGGCAAGCTGCTGGAGCTGCTGGCGACGGAGGAGACCGGGCTCTCCAAGGCGGTCGCCGCGCTCCCGGAGGTCGGCCTGGTGCGGCGCCAGATCCCCACACCCTGGGGGCGCAAGGGCGCGATCATGCGCCAGATCGTCGAGGCGGCCAAGCAACGCCCCACCGACGACACCGACGGCATCAAGGTCTTCCACCCGCCGAAGGGCGGCTCCGGCGCCTCGCGCCCCGACGACTGGGTGCTGGTGATCCCCGACACGGTGGAGCCGGTCACCCACCTGTGGGCGGAGTCGGCCACCGTCGCCGACGCCGACGAGCTCGCCGACGCCTACGAGGCGCTCGTCCGGCGTGCGGCCGAGGGCGAGTGAGCGTGGCCACGCGCTGCTGCTGAGTTGCCTCGCGCGGGCGCGCGACCGTAACCTCTCCCCGGTTGTCCCGCTGGAGCAAGGGAGCTGGCCATAGAACGCCGGTCAAGTACCCGCGGCGCGCGCGATGACGGCCCACCACCAGCGCAGGTGGCGGAGGCGCAGCCCCCAGACATGGCCGGCACCCTCACGGTCGTCGACGCACCCGCCGCGCCCCTGGGCGGCGCACGCCGCCGCCTGCGCGGTCTTCCCGGGCCCGTGCTCGCCCTCGTCATCGTGCTCGCCCTGGCCGCCGCCCTCATCGGTGTGGACAGCGCCACCGCCGCCGAGCGCATCCACCATGGCGTCAAGGTCGGCCACGTCGACCTGTCGGGCCTGACGCCGGCCGCGGCGGCGGTGCGCCTCCAGGCCGCCGCCGGAGCGATCCAGGCGCTGCCGATCGAGGTTGCGGCCGGCTCGGCGAGCACCAGCCTGCCCAGGGCGGAGGCGGGGGTCGAGCTGGACGTCGCCGCCACCGTGGCGGCGGCGATGGCGGTCGGCCGTCACGGGCTCGTCGACGGCAACCGCGTGGTCGCGTGGACGCGAGGGATCGAGATCCCCTGGCGCGCCCGGGTGAACGACGCTCGCCTGGCCAGGCTGCTCGCGGATCTGGACAGCCGGGCAGGGCATCCCATCCGCGAGCCGTCGCTGCGGGTGGGCACCGGCGTCCAGCCGACCGTCGAGCTGGTCGAGGGCAGCCCCGGCACCGCGGTGGACGTGGCGGCCGCCCATGCGGCACTGGCCGCGGCGGCGGCCTCCCCAGCCGGCGCCGTGATCGATCTCCCGGTGACCGAGGCGCGGCCGACCGTCACCACCGAGGCCGCCGAGACCGCGCTGACCCAGGCACGGGGCCTGTTGCAGTCGCCGGTGACGGTGCGGGTCGAGGACCAGCGGTCGCAGCTCCAGCCGAGCGAGCTGGCGCCGTTGATCCAGTCCAAGGCGGTCGACGGCGAGCTGCGGGTCGGCCTCGACCAGAAGGGATTGGACCAGCTCCTGCGGCGCAAGGCGCCGTTCGCCTACACGCCGGGCCGCGATGCCAGCTTCCGGATCTCCGGCTCGAGCGTGCGCGTGGTCCCAGCGGTCGCCGGCAGGTCGGTCCAGCCGGGTCCCGCCGCGACCGCGCTGCTGGCGGTTGCGACCCGTGGCGGCCTCGATCGCGACATCGCCCTGCCTGTCGCCAGCATCCAGCCCGAGCTCACCACCGCCAAGGCCAAGGCGTTGGGCGTCACCGAGCGCGTGTCGAGCTTCACCACGACCTTCAGCGCCGCCGACGCCCCTCGCGTCCACAACATCGGGCTGATCGCCGCGTCCATGAACCACAAGCTGATCATGCCCGGCGGCGACTTCTCGATGAACGCCGCGACCGGCGAGCGCACCGCCGCCAAGGGCTACCGCACCGCCCACGTGATCGTGAACGGCGAGCTGGTCGACGGGCTCGGCGGGGGCGTCTGCCAGGCGGGCACCACGATGTTCAACGCGGTGCTGATGGCCGGGCTGCCGGTGCTGGAGCGGCGCAACCACAGCCTGCACATCAGCCACTACCCGCTCGGGCGCGACGCCACCCTGAACTGGCCAGGCACCGATCTCAGGTTCCGCAACGACTCGCCGTACGGCATCTACATCACGTCGAGTTGGAGCACGTCGAGCCTCACCTTCTCGCTGTGGTCGACCTCCAGGGACTACAAGGTCTCGCTCAGCACCTCGGCCATGCGGAACTTCCGCAGCCCGCCGACCAGGTACGAGGACGACCCCACGATGCCCAAGGGCACCGAGACCGTGGAGGAGGAGGGCTCGCAGGGGTTCGACGTCACCGTCTTCCGCACGGTGACCAAGGACGGCACGGTGGTCCGCCGCGACCAGTTCGTCTCCAACTACGTCCCCTGGACGCGCATCGTCCGCCGCGGCACCGGCGACGCCAAGCCCCCCGGCCCCCTCGACCCGCCCACCCAGCCCGCCCCTGGCGGGTAGCCTGGAGCGGTCGGTGGTTTCTCAGCGGTTGTCCACAGAGTGTCGCGATGCCCTGGCATGCTCGCCGGACCTGTGCTTGGCTAAGTGCCCGCTCAACCGGTCGACGACTAGGCGGCCGGGACGTGACGCGGCGGCCGTCACGCCCTCCGGGGACGTCGACGCATGACGAGGCGAAAGGAATGGCGTACCGCTATGTATCCGGAGGATCTGAGGTACACCCGCGAGCACGAGTGGGCGCGGGTCGAGGGCAATCGCGCCACCATTGGGATCACCGACTACGCCCAGGAGGCGCTCGGCGACATCGTGTACGTCGACATCCCGGCGACCGGCACCGCGGTGACAGCGGGGGAGCGGTTCGGCGAGGTCGAGTCGACCAAATCGGTGTCCGATATCTACAGCCCGGTGTCGGGGACGATCACGGACCGCAACGGTGATCTCGACAAGAGTCCTGAGATCATCAACTCCGACCCATATGGGCGGGGTTGGCTCGTGGTGGTCGAGGTGTCCGATGCGGCGCAGATCGACGGGCTCATGGACGCGGAGGCCTACACTAAGCTCGTGAACGAGAGCTGACGGGGGTGACCCTGGGGTCCAGGCGGAGCCCGAGCGGCGACCTGAATCACGACCCCCGGGTGGACGTTGACCCTCTTTCCACCGGTCCTCTACAGTCACCCACCAAATAGCGCCGCGCAGGGCAGGACCCGAGGCGGCTGGTCATCGGAGCCCGAAGCCCGGAGGGCACAGTATGTTCTGCACCCAGTGCGGTCACAAGAACCCTGACGGCGCCCACTTCTGCGCGAATTGTGGGGCCGCGCTGGTGGCTTCCCCCGACGATTCGACCACGACCATCAGCCTCGCGGCGCAGGACCTGGAAGCTGAGGTCGAGGAAGAGGTCGCGGCTCCGGTCGAGGAGCTGCGTGACGGCACGGCGATGCTGGTCGTTCGTCGCGGGCCGAACGCAGGCAGCCGGTTCCTCCTCGACAAGGACGTGGTGACCGCCGGCCGGCACCCGGAGAGCGACATCTTCCTGGACGACATCACCGTGTCCCGGCGGCACGCGGAGATCCGGCGCGGGCAGGACGGGTCCTTCACCGTCCACGACGTCGGCTCGCTGAACGGCACCTACCTCAACCGCGAGCGGGTCGAGGAGGGCGAGCTGGTCGGCGGGGACGAGCTCCAGATCGGCAAGTTCAAACTGGTCTTCTTCGCCGGAGGTCGACCAGGAGCGACAGGTCCGAGCCCGGCGTCCGGGCCGCGCTCCGGGGGGGTCGGGTAGGTGACGTGATGCGGGATTCGGTCGAGCGCAAGGCGCCGCCGCCACACGTGGGCCCGCCCACGGCTGGCGGGGAGGGGGGAGCCTCCGGGCACGAGCCCAAGAGGCGTGCCCAGTCGTCGAGCTCGGCTGGAACCATGAGCATCGGTGAGGTTCTCGCGATCCTCAAGCCGGAGTTCACCGACATCACCGTCTCCAAGATCCGCTTCCTCGAGGGCGCCGGGCTCGTGCGGCCGGACCGCTCGGCCTCCGGCTACCGGATGTTCTCCGAGGACGACGTGGCGCGCCTGCGGTTCGTCCTGCGGGCGCAGCGGGACCAGTACCTGCCGCTGCGGGTCATCCGCCAGCGGCTGGCCGACCTGGAGGCGGTCGGCGGCCTGTACGCCCGCGGCGGCCCGCAGGGCGCCGGCGAGGCGGAGGATCATCCCGGGCCCGCGCCTCCGGTGGCCCGCCAGCCGCGCGCGCCCGCGGGCCCGCCGCCGGACCCGTCCACCTCCGCCGGCCTGCTCGGCGCCCCGCCCTCCGACGCGCAGTTCACCCGCGACGAGCTGTGCCGCGCGGCCGGCGCCACCGTCGAGCAACTGGCCGAGCTGGAGTCGTTCAGCCTGGTCGCCCCGCGAGGCACCGGCGAGCGGGGGAGCTGGTACAACGGCGACGACCTCGTGCTCCTGCGGCTGGCCAGGGACCTGGCCGGCTACGGCCTGGAGGCTCGCCATCTGCGCATGTACAAGACCTTCGCCGAGCGCGAGGCCGCGCTCTTCGAGCAGGTCGTCGCGCCGCTGGTGCGCCAGCGCAACCCCGACGCGCGAGGCAGGGCCCGGGAGACCCTGGAAGCCCTCGCCGACCTCGGCAGCCGGATGCGCAACCTCGCCCTGCGCTCCGCCGTGGGCGGTATCGTCGACGGCTCGCGGTGACCCATGCCCCCCACCCGCCGGTCCCCGCCCACCCAGGCCACCGGTTCCCACCCAGGCCACCGGCTGCCTCCGGCACGGCCCCGGTTCCTTTGGCGACTTATCCATTTAGACACTTAATTACTTAGCGATATAGAGATATGTCGATAAATAGAGAGCGCCTCGCTGGGCTCGTGGCGGTGCTCGCGCTGCTGGCGCCGGTGGTGCTGCCAGGGTCCGCGGCGGCCGCCCCGCCAGTGGCGCAAGCGCCGGGACGACAGGTAGCGCGGGCGCCGGGCTCGCAGGCGGCGCTGGTCGCCGCCCCGCCGGCCGCGCTTGCGGCAGGCTCGCAAACGGTTGCCGCGCCTGTACCGGTGGGCTCGTGGTTGGGGGCGGCGCCCGGGGCGTTGGGCGCGACCACCGTTGGGACCGGGGTTGTGGGGGCCGGCACCGCCGGGACGGCGGACGGCAATGCCGGGACGGGGAGCGCTGGGGACAGTGTGGCGCCGCCTCGGGTGAAGGCGTCCTCGATGGTGCTGGCGGATGAGGAGACGGGGCAGGTGCTGTTCGAGCGGGCGGAGCGGCAGCCCCGAGCGATGGCGTCCACCACCAAGGTGATGACGGGGCTGCTGGCGCTGGAGCAACTGGACGAGCGCCGCACGGTGGTGATCGGGAGGGAGCCGACGGCCGTGGGCGAGGAGTCGCTGGAGCTCCACGAGGGCGAGCGGCTGACGGTCCACCAGCTCCTGCTCGGCCTGCTGGTCAAGAGCGCCAACGACGCCGCGGTAGCGCTCGCCGACGCGGTGGACGGCTCCGCGGCGGCGTTCGTGCGGCGGATGAACGCCCGGGCGGCGGAGCTCGGCCTCCGCGACACGCACTACGTGACCCCGTACGGCCTGGACCGTCCCGGCCACCACACCAGCGCCAGGGACCTGGCGCGCCTGTGGGAGGTGGCCATGCGGCGGGCCGACTTCCGCGCGCTGGTGTCGACGCGCAGCGCGCAGATTCCCGGCCCGGCGCGGGTGCGCAAGTTCACCAACAGCAACCAGCTCCTCGGCTCCTACGCGTGGGCGGTCGGCGGCAAGACCGGCTTCACCAACGACGCCAAGCGCTGCCTGGTGGCCTCGGCCAGCCGCGGCGGGCGCCGGCTGGTGGCGGTGGCCCTCGGATCCCCGGACGCCTTCGCCGACGTCCGTGCGCTGTTCGAGTACGGGTTCACCGCCTTCGACCCACCGCCGCCGGCGGCACCCCGAGCGCCGTGCCCGGGAGCGGCGGGACGCTGACCGTCTGGATCCAGGCGGGCGGGCAGCGCCTGGCACCACTGCGGCTCGGGCCGCCGGGCTCCGCGCCGGCGAGCGGCAGCGGCACACCAGGGGCCGTGGTGGCCAGCGGCCCAGCGGCGGCCGGGGGAGCCGCCAGCGACGGCTCCGGCGCGCAAGGGGACGGCTCGACGCCGGGGGAGGCGATCCCGCCGTTGTCGAGCGTGGCGGCGGGGCTGGTCCCGCCCGGCTCGGTCCCGGCGGCGATCGACCCGTTCCTGCGCCGGGCCTCGCCGTGAGCCCCAACCCGGACCGCGGACCGGCGGACGGCGGGGACCTCTCGGCGGTGCGGGTGGTGGGCAATCCCGGCCCAGGAGCCGCGGCGGTGTGGACCTTGCTGGACGGGCCCACGCTACGGGCGCGCGTGGCGCAGCTCGGTGCCAGGCTGCGTGCCGATTACCAGGGGCTCGAGCCGATCATGGTGTCGGTGCTGCGCGGCGCCGTGGTGTTCCTGGCCGACCTGGTGCGGGTCGCGGAGATGCCCTGCAAGGTCGACTTCATGGCGGTGGAGCGCTCCGACGCCTCGGAGACGACCGGGGTGGTCCGCATCCTGAAGGACCTCGAGCTGGACGTGACCGGCCACCACGTCCTGCTGGTCGAGGACGTCGTCGACACCGGCCTGACGCTCGCGTACCTGCTCGAGGTGCTGGAGGCGCGCCGCCCGGCGAGCCTGTGCGTGTGCGCGCTGCTGGACAAGCGCGCCCGTCGCCGCATCGACGTACCGCTGGCCTACGTGGGCTTCGAGGTCCCGGACACGTTCGTGTTCGGGTACGGCCTGGACCTGGACGAGCGCGAGCGGGGCCGCGACGAGGTGCTGGCGACGGCCGACCCACAGGCCCTGCGCCGCGACCCCCGCCTGATCCCCGTCCGAGGCCGCTGAACGATCGCGGCGGCCGTCCGCCAAGGGCGGGACTGGTGACGGCGCGCCGAGCGGGCTCCGAAGGCCGGCGTCACCGCGGCGGAAGGTGCGGCCGTTTGCCCTGGTGAAAGGGCATATGGCGGGAGTCGGGAAGTGGCAGCCGGAGGCTGCGCAGAACGCCCGACTATGTCGCGCCGGCCGGAAGCGCATGCTAGCCTCTGTAAGCGTAGGCGCCAGCAAAGGCGCAAGTATTCGACGCTCGAGGGGGTTGTTCGGTGGTCGAGCTGACCCTCGTTGGCGTCCGGATCGAGCTTCCTACTCAGACGCCGATCGTGCTCCTCAAGGAGCGTGACGGCGAGCGGTTCCTGCCGATCTGGATCGGCAACGTGGAGGCGACCGCGATCGCGTTCGCGCTCCAGGGTGTGACGACACAGCGTCCGCTCACGCATGACCTGATGAAGAATCTGCTCGACGAGCTCGTCGTGTCGGTCGAGCGCATCGTGATCACCGAGCTCAAGGATGGCACCTTCTACGCCACGATCGAGATGCGGCAGAACGGGACCCGCTTCTCGGTGTCGAGCCGGCCCAGCGACGCGATCGCCCTCGCGGTGCGGTCCAACACGCCCATCTTCGCGGAGGAGACCGTCCTGAACGAGGCCTCGATCCTGATCAAGAGCGACGACGAGGAGCGCGAGGTCGAGAAGTTCCGCGAGTTCCTCGACCAGGTCAGCCCCGAGGACTTCCAGCAGTAGGAAGTAGGAAGCCCCCGCGAAACCTCACCTTGGGGTTGAGGTCCAAGGATGCCCGAAAACTAGGGTCGTGCTCGTTGACGGGGTTCGGCGCGACCCGTACGCTGAACATCACATCGTTGTAATTCCCGCCGGCACCAGCAGGAGGTTCCGATGGCGGTGCGCTCCACGAAGGGGCCGGCGGAGCCCGGGTACCGGGGCCCGACCGTCTGCAAGCTCATCGGGATCAGCTACCGGCAGTTGGACTACTGGGCCAGGACCGGGCTGGTCACACCTTCGGTGCGGGCGGCCGACGGCTCGGGCAGCCAGCGGCTCTACGGGTTCACCGATCTGGTCGAGCTGCGCATCATCAAGCGGCTGCTGGATGCCGGCGTGTCGCTCCAGCGCATTCGCGAGGCCATCCGCTACCTGCGCCGCGCGGCTGCCGGCAAGCCGCTCACTGACATCACGCTCATGTCGGACGGCGAGCGGATCTACGCGTGCCATTCGGGCGAGGAGGTCATCGACGTCCTCTCGCACGGGCAGGCGGTGTTCGGCATCGCGGTCGGGCGGGTCTGGGCGGACACCGAGGGCGAGCTCGCCACCATGCCGGCGGACAACGCCAACGAGCGACCCGAGCCGGAGCGCCGCATCGCCCGCTGAGACATCGATTTCCCTTATGTCGGCAGGCGCCGGTAGACTGCAGCGCCTCCCCCTTGGTCTGCTGCAGGGCTGTCCCCCAACGGAAGGACGCCGCCGATGCGCCGGGCCTCGATTGGCCTGCTGGTGGTCGCGCTCCTGTTCGGCGTGGCTCCCGCCGTCCATGCCGACACCATCCAGGACGTCCGCGACCGCGTGCAGAAGCTGCGCGCGGCCCAGGAGGCGGCCGCGACCAGGCTCAACGCGATCGAGACCCAGCTCAACGAGCTGGAGGACTCGCTCGCCTTCGGCCAGCATCGGCTCGCCGCGACGCGGCGGGAGCTGACCGTCGCCAGGCAGGCGCTGGAGGCCCAGCTCGCCGAGGTCTATCGCTCGGGCGGCCTCAGCATGTTCGAGGCGCTCCTGGACCCCAGCTCCGACCACGTCCCGGACCGTGCCGAATTCATCATGCTGCTGCTGGGCCAGCGGGACGACGCGGTCTCCGACGCCAGGGCCGCGGCCGCGTCGTATGACCAGGCGCTGCACGCCGTCGCGGCGGAGCGGGCCCAGGTCGGCAAGCTGCTGGCGCAGTCCCAGGCTGAGCAGCGCACGCTCGACAAGCGCTTCGACGAGGCCAGGGACCTGATGGACCGGCTGGCCGGCTTCCCGGGAGGGCAGGCGGTCTACCCGTCGCAGACGGTGATCACCATCGACGGCGTTCGCTACGCCTGCCCGGTCGAGCCGCCATATTCCTATGTCGACACCTGGGGCGCCGCCCGGGCCAGCGGCCGCACCCACGAGGGCACCGACATCATGGCCCCGCGCGGCGCCAGGGAGCTTGCCTACACCGACGGGGTGATCTCGCGCGAGCACACCAACACCCTCGGCGGGATCGTGCTGTGGCTGGACGGCGACAACGGCGACCAGTACTACTACGCCCACCTGTCCGCCTACGCGGTCCCGCATGGGACTCGCGTCCGCGCCGGCCAGCACATCGCCTACGTGGGCAACACCGGCGACGCCCGCTACACCGCTCCGCACCTGCACTTCGAGGTGCACCCCGGTGGCGGCGCCGCGGTCAACCCCTACCCTTACGTCGAGCGCGTCTGCGGCTGAGCCGGCACCGGCCCGGCAAGGCCGAGGGCGCGGGCCGACCGCGGCCTCACAGCAGGCTCGGGCGCGTCCAGTCCTTGCCGAGAACGTGCTGGTCGAGGAAGGCGAGCACGGTCTCGTACCAGACCCGCGCATTCGACGGCTTCAGGGTCCAGTGGTTCTCGTCGGGGAAGTAGAGGAACTTCGCGTCCACCCCGCGGAACTTGAGGTCCGTCCACAGCCGCAGCGCCTCGCCGATCGGCACGCGGTGGTCGCGCTCGCCGTGGATCACCAGCATGGGCGTGCGGATCGCGTCGGCGAGCCGGTCGGGGGAGTGCTCGCGGTAGCGCGCGGCGTTCCGCTCCGGCGTGCCGAACTCGCGGTCCCAGTAGGCCGCGCTGTCGGTGGTGCCGCGGAACTGCTCCAGCGACCAGATGCTGGCGTGGGTCACGATGCAGCGGAAGCGGTCGGTGTTGCCGGCGACCCAGTTGGCCATGTAGCCGCCGAAGGACCCGCCCATCGCGGCGGTGCGCGTCTGATCGATGTCCGGCCTGGCCTCCGCCGCCTCGATGATGGTCATCAGGTCGGTGTAGGGCTCCGTGCCCCAGCGGCCGCGGCCTCGGCCGAGGAACGCCTGCCCGTACCCAGTCGACAGCCCGGGGTCGGGCAGCAGCACCGCATAACCGCGAGCGGCCAGGACCTGCGCGTTCCAGCGCCAGGTCCAGCCCGACCAGGAGGAGACGGGGCCACCGTGGACGAAGGTCACCAGCGGAGCCGGGTTGGAGGGTGCGGCGTCCGCCGGCAGCACCAGCCATGCTCGCAGCGGCACGCCGTCCGCGGCCGTGGTGTGGACCTCGGTCACGGTGCCGGGCACCTCGAGGGGCAGGCCAGGCGTGGGCAGTGGCTCCGGCCGCTGGTCGGCGCCGCTGGTTGCCAGCGCCACCGCCTGGGGCGGGGAGGAGACGCTGGCCCGCAGCGCGTAGAGGCGCCGGCCGTCCGGTGCCGGGCACAGCTCCGAGAAGCTCCCCTCCGCGCTGAGCCTGGTCACCGTGCCGTCGTCGATCTCGACCCGGAACACCGGGGTGCGCCCCTGCTGGTCCGCGACGAACAGCACCCCCTCGCCGTCCGGCGTCCACACCGGATGGTCCGGCTGCAGCTCCAAGCCTGGCAGGAGGTCGCGCCCCTCGCCGCCGGCCAGGTCGACCAGCCACAGCGTGAAGCGCGGCGGCTCGTCGGGCGTGCCGGGCCAGATGCGCTGGCACGCCACCAGCCGCCCGTCCGGCGAGCAGGCCACCTGGCCAAGGGTCGACTCGGGGTCGTCGACCAGCACGCGGCGCTCGCCGGTGCCCACGTCGATGGCGACGAGCTGCGCGCGGGGGTTGCGGACGTCGTCGTCGATCTCCCAGGTCGTGACGATGGTCGCGCCGTCGGGCGTGAGCTCGAAGCTGGTCTCGTCCAGCGCCCGCCCTGGCGTCGGCGTGAGGGGCGGAGCCGGGTCGATCCGGCCCTCGTCGGCCGGCGGCGGCGTGGCGAACAGGCGCGGCTCGCGGGGGCCCAGGTAGTGATCCCAGTAGCGGACGGGGTACGACTCGAACAGCAGGGCGCCCACGCCCGCGTTCTCCCTCGCCTTGCCGTGCTCGCGATCCTCCTCCAGCGACTCGACGCCAGGGAAGAGGTTGGCCAGGAAGGCGACCGTGCCCGTCCGGCGCGCGGTCCGGACCGTGGCGATGCCCCCCGGAGCCGCGGCGACGATCCGGGCCTCCCCGCCGCCGGCGGGCAGCAGCCACAGCGAGGCCACCTCGTCGTCGTCGTCGTGGTGGTCGGCGTCCGGGTCGGGCCGGGTCGAGGTGAACAGCACCGAGCCGTCGGGGAGGAAGGCGGCGCCGCTCTCTCCCGGCGCGGACCGCGTCAGCCGGCGGGGCGGGCGCTCGCCGTCCGGGTCGAGCTCCCACAGCGCGGTCACGAAGCGCTTGCCGTCCGGGGCGGCGGTCGCGACGGCGGCCACCAGGCGGCGCCCGTCAGGGGCCAGGGCCAGCCCTGACACCCGCGGAAGCTGGAGAAAGCGGTCGAGGTCGAAGGCGGGCGCGAGGGTGGGCGCTGAGCGCGGCGTCGTGGTCATTGTCAGACCATAAAGAGACCGGACGGACACACGCAATGGGGTGATTCGCACATCTTTCCCCGAGCCGGGGAGCATCCGCGCATCCTTCCCGAGCCAGCGATCGGCTCCGACCGGCGACCGGCCGCCGCGTCCTGCGCGTCGACGTCGCCCGCGACGGCTACCGGATCGCCCGGCCCGCCGACCTGGTCGCGGCCGCCGCCACCGTCGTGCCCCGAGCGCCAGCGATCTTGGCTGCTGCCGCACTGTCCTGGCAACGCACCTTCCAACTGCTGGAGACAGCCATGAAGCAGCGGGTCCTCGGGCGGAGCGGCTTGGCCACCTCCCCGGTCGGGCTTGGTTGCACGAGCTTGTCCGACGCCTATGGACCGGCCGACGAGGCCGAGTCGGTCCGCACCATCCATCGCGCCCTGGACTTGGGCGTGACCCTGCTCGACACCGGCTCGTCCTACGGCGACGGCGAGAACGAGCGGCTCGTCGGCCGCATCGGCGCCATGGCCGAGCTGGCCGCCGCCGCCCGGACTGGGCGGAACCCTCTGGGCAGGGGGGAGGTCTGGGGTTACGGTAGGGCCATGGCGGAATGGTGGTCGATCGAGGTCTTCGACGGAGCGTTCCCGGCGCGCCCCTGGAAGGACGCGCACAGCTCGTCGCTGATCGAGTCGGCGATCTCCAACGGCGCCGTCGACTGGGTGTGGCACGAGCACCGCTGGGGCGTCGTGCTCGAGGTCGCCTTCGAGCGGGACGGCTCGTCTACCGCGGGCGCGGCGGCGGGGCGGGCGCGCCCTCGCGCCGCCGGCCGAAGCCCTTCACCGGCGCCGGCGCGGTCGAGCTCCCGGAGCCCGAGCCCGAGCCGTTGGAGTCGGTCGCCGGACCGGAGGCGCCGGTCGTCCCTCGGTGAAGCCGTCAAATCCGCGCACGCGCCCGTCCACGCCGGGGCCCAGGCCTCCTCCGCAAGCTGAGCCAAGGCCCGGGCCTGCTTCGCCGGCCGCGAGCCGGGCCGCGAGCCGGGCCTGCTTCGCCGGCGGAGCCGGGCCGGGCCGTTCCTGAGCGCCCGACCCAGGTGCGATGGCTGGCGGCTGGGCATAGTATCGAACACACGTTCGACAGGAGACGCGATGAGCGACGAAGGCGAGAGGAGTGGGGCGATGGGAGAGCAGGCGCAGCTCATCCCTGAATCCGAGCTGATCCAGAAGGGGAGTCAGGTCAAGGTCCGGCGTCCACGCGCGGGGGAGAGCGGCGTGTGGACGGTTGTCGGCCCGGTGTCCACACCCGAGCCAGGCGACCCGGCGTGGGACGTGACCAACACGATCAGCGGTCGGCGGCGCATCTTCCGCAGCTCCCGCCTCATCCTGCTGCGCCAGGCGCGCAAGCGCGGCGCCTGAGCGCCAAGGTTCCGGTTCGGGGGTTGGGTCGGGGTCCTGACTCCCCCTCGGGCGGGCGCTGTGGTCCGACCACCCCCTGCGGCGACCGCCGCGCCCGCCCGACTCCCACCCGGCCCAACCTCCGCCGGCCTGGGGCGGTAAGGAGCCGCGTCGGGCGGTCGGAAGCCGCCCGCCCGACCTCCGCGACCGCCGGCCCGGCACCTACCGGGCCGGCGGGATCCTGGGCGGCTATGACCAGGGTGTCTTCGGGCGGGGTTGGAGCTCGTCGTCGACGTAGAGGTCGACCCGCTCGTTGAAGAAGGCGACCAGGTTCTCGATCTTGGAGCACTCCGGGATCGGGAACGGGTAGCTCCAGGCGGCGTCCTCGAGGCGCTTGTCGCCGGACTGGAAGGCCCAGTAGCGGGCCTGGCCCTTGTACGGGCACGACGTCACCGTGTCGCTCGGCCGCAGCAGGTCCAGGCGCACGTCGGCCATGGGGATGTAGTAGCGCGTCGGCAGGTTGGTCTCGAACAGCAGGCGCGGCCGGTGCGTGTCGGCCACCGTCTGGCCGTCGATCTCGACCCGGACGTGACGCGAGCTGTTCAGCACGTCGACACGGTGGTAGGGGTCGCGGGGGTGGACGAACACCTCGTCGTCCTCCTCCCACCAGGAGTCCACACGATCCCAGTAGAAGGCCATGTAGCCCTTGATGTCGGTCCGCTCCGGCAGCGGGTCGAGGTACGCCCAGGTGGCGTTGGCGACCTCGCGGTCACCGACCTTGATGGTCCAGTAGGAGGCCTCCCCCTTGTACGGGCAGCGGGTGTGCTTGTCGGTGGCCTCCATCAGGTCGGTGCGGACGTCCTCGGGCGGGAAGTAGTAGACGGGCAGGTGCCCCTTTTCGAGCAGCAGCAGGACGCGCGTCGAGTCGGCCACGGCGACGTTGCCGAGCACGGCACGCACCCGGCGGGGCCACGGTTCGACGCGGATCCGCTCAGACCGATCCGGCCGGTCGACTCCGACGTCCTTGTCCTCGAGGAGTTCCGGCATCGCGCTGTCTCCCTTCCGGTTCGCGCTCACGAGCTGGTTACGGGCGGCGCCGGACCAATGCCGTCGCCTTCGAGGGTACGCGCGTCCCGGTGGGGAGGAGGAGGCGAGGGGTGGCAGGACGAGCTCCCACCTCGTCCTGCCACCCTGATCGCTACGACAACTCGGCGTGACCTACCGGCCGCGCCGGCCCCATGGCTGGTCGGGCGTCACCTCCTCCCGTCGGTCATGACCGTAGGTCCGAGGGTGAACTCCTCAGGCGGTCGCCCGATTCCCAGCGGCAGGAAAATCACGAAAGAATCTCGGTCGGCAAACGGTTTGACTTCGGTTGGGCCCTGTCGTAGAGTCCGGCTCGCCACTCCCCCATGGCAGCAAGCAATAGAAGTCATCCTTAGCTCAGTCGCTCCCGCCGGAGTCGACGATTCATTCGCCTGAGCGCGGGTTCCGTCGCACCTTCGGGCCCCCGGCGGCCGCCCCCACGGCCGTTCCCGGAGACGGTTCCCAGCAACGGTCTCAGCGGATTGGTGAAGGCGGTAGCGGCGCTCCGACGCACGTCCCCGCCGAGCATACCCTGTGCTCCGTTCGGTGGGGTCGTGTCCCCCCGTCGACGTGCAGCCGCGGCTGCAGGATTTTCGAGCGAGGCGACCACATGATCGAGCTCGATTCGCTGCTCGACTTCCCCGACTGACCCCC
>WNFU01000640.1_pt1 | contig 47971 bp, 43 predicted proteins | sample 5400121 | NCBI WGS metagenome assembly WNFU01 (sample SAMN13153360, study PRJNA577476) | soil metagenome | isolation source: 100 cm soil or saprolite under grassland replicate 1 | place: USA:California | collected 2016-06-15 | reverse complement strand
CGGGGTTCCGCCGGAGCAGTACCAGTACCGGCTCACGAAGCTGCTGCGATCGCTGCGAGACGGAGGGCGGACCCCGGTGTTGGTGGCGAACACCCCGCCGCTCGACCGCCTTCCCCGCCTGCTCCAGTGCCAGCCCTTCGCGCCCATCGCCACGCTCGAAGGCGGGTGCGATCGGTCCAGGAGGCTGCCGATCTCCGAGGTCGACCTCGCGGTGAAGCGCTACAACGACGCGATCGCGCGGGCGGCGTCCGCGACCGGCGCCGTCGTGGTCGACCTGCACGCGTGGGGCGAGTCCGTGAACCGGTCCGGCGACCTGTCCCGATACGTCGGCACCGACGGCTGGCATCCCAGCACGTACGGCTACCGGCAGATCGCGGGCGTGTTCGCGAAGGCCTACGCCGCGGCGACGGGCTGAGCCGCCCCCGGTCCCACGCCCCGACCCCCGCTACCAGCCGCTCGGTGCGCCCGTCCCCTTGTACTGCGACGGCCCCAGCGGCCCCGTGGTCAGGTCATCCGGGAGGCCGACGACGTTGAGGTGGTCCCCCACCTCGCCCCACGCCCCGCCGAACCCGTACCAGGGCTGCGCCCCCACGTCGAGCAGGTTCGTCCACGTGGACCAGGGCGATCCCGCGTCGGTGTCGTCGGGGAACGGCTGGCACGTCTCGAACCCGCCGTGCGAGCCGGGCGTCGGGTACGAGGCGTGGCTCCCCAGGCCGGAGTACACGACAGGGTGGGTCCCGTTCTGGAGGCTCCCGCCCGTTCCCGAGACCAGGTCGGCCCACGAGACGATGGTGGGGTCACAGCCGTGCCGATAGAACGCGACCTCGGTGGCCCGGTTGTTCGAGTCGAGGTGCACCGCGATGTGCTCCCAGTCCCCCTCGTGCTTCTCGGGGAAGAGGTGGAACGAGAAGTTGTTGTAGTCGTAGAAGAACCAGTACACGACGTAGTGCCCCGGCGAGTAGTCGAAGTACACGGGGTCGTCGGCCAGGGTCGAATTCCCCCCGTGCTCGCCGTTCTTGAGGTCGAGGAACATCCCCTCTGAGCCCTGCGTCACCCGGTCCGGGCTCCCGTCACGCGGCCTGGTGAACTCGTTGGCCAGGTAGTCGCGGGAGCCGTGAACGCAGATCACGCCCTGGACAAGGTTCCCGGGGTGCGAGTACGCGCCCGACCCGGCGGCCGCGCCGAGCCGAGACTGGTCGATGGCGTCGTAGGATGCGTCGGAGCCGTCGGGGTTCTCCACGGCGTGGTCCTTGCAGTTCCAGTGGGACCACCGCAGGCGGGAGCTCGCGATGAAGTGCTGCGCGGAGTCGGGGAAGGCCTTCTCGTTCGAGTGCAGCCACACGTACGGCGCGTAGCGTTGCGGTGCGTCGGTGATGACGCCCGTTCCACCCGGAGTTGCCACGATGTACGCCAGGCCGGTGGGATTGTCCTTGGCCAGGGGGACGAAATCCGGCGGGTAGGCCGTGAATGCCTCGTGGATCGAGCAGGACCAGTTCGAGAGGCCGGACACCGTGATCCCCGACATGACCGGATGGTCCGGATCGACGATGCCCACGTCGTTCGGGCACGACGAGAGCCCGTCGACGCCCTGCCCGTACACCGAGAACGTGCCGAAGAAGCTCAGCAGGTCGACGTTCGACGCCTGATAGGCGTAGTAGCACGACAGGCTCACGTACAGGCCGGTCCCCGTCCCGCCCGCGGCGAAGTTCATGGCGTTCAGGGTGAGCTCGTTGGCCTGCCGGCCGAACTCGGACTGGTGATACATGGGGTCGGTCCCGATGACGACGATGGGGCCGGTCACCGCGCTCGACCACTCGAACTGGTTGAGCCTGGCTGTGGCCCAGGGCGATGTGTCGGTGTAGGTGCACGAGGGGTCGCCGAACACGATGGCGTTGTACTGCGCGAACTCGAACGAGGTCATGGAGAGCCACGTCGAGGAGTCGGCGACCGTCACGTCGTAGCCGGCGGCTGCGGCAAGCGTGGCCTCGGTATCGGGCGAGCCGAGATTGGTCGGCCCGTAGACCAGGATCTTGCCGGTGGCGCCCTGCGCCGAGGACACCGAGAGCATCAGGATCGAGACCGTCAGCACCGACAACAGCGCAACTGCTCGCTTGACCATGCCGTCCTCCCCCTCACGTCTTGATGCGACGTGCCATCGGTCCGGGCGGACCGGGGGAGCCCTCCCGAGTGCGTGGGCGAAGTCTATCTCCGGTCAGGCGGCGGAAGGAAGAGTCATGTTCGGAGTCCTTCGGCGGCCGTGCCTCGGGCCCGCCTACACCAGGGCGTCGAGCGGACGCTCCATGCCGCGGCCCGGGTGCCCAGGCGAGGGTGGGGGAGCGTCAGCGTGGCCGAGCAGGAACCATGTCGGCGTGGGACCCTTGCCCTTCAGGTTCACCACCCGCGAGTCGGAGAACCGGTACCGTCGCCGCAGGCGTTGGTACACGGCATCGGACACCTGGATCATGCCCGGCTCGCCGTGGGACTCCAGCCGGCTGGCCATGTTCACGGTGTCGCCCCACAGGTCGTAGGCGAACTTCCGCCGGCCGATGACGCCCGCCACCACGGGCCCCGAGGCCAGCCCGATGCGGGCGGCGATCGGGTCGCCGCTGGGCCACCGTGCGTCGCGTAGGGCGTCGAGCGCCCCCAGCGCCATCTCGGCCGCGGATTGACACGGCGTTGTGGTACGCGACGATGGCCACTCCCACCGCCGCGGAGTAGGCGAACTGGAGCCGGGTGACCGTGTACGTCGCGCCCAGGATCAGCATGAGCCCCGCGTATCCCCAGTCCGGGCGGGCGTCCTCGACGAGCGCGCGGTGGGTCGGCCGCGCGAACCCGCTCACCAGGAGCATCGCCACCACGACGAGCTGCCAGCGCCGCCCGTACCAGCGCGTGTAGCTGAGGCCGAGCCCGACCAGGATGGACGGGATCGCGACCCCGTAGCGCACCACCACGTCGGTGCTCCTCACCCACACTTCGGAATCGAACGGAACGACTGAACCTCGGGGTCGGCCCATTGTCCCCAGACGCGACCTCATCGACAACCGGCCGAGACCGCCGGCCGGGGGCCTCCCCTAGGACGAGGCCTTCCGGTCGGGCAGACGCCGGTTGCCCCACCGGTCGTAGTGAACGACCGTGGCCACCGGCTTTCGCGTGGTCGGCCCATAGCGCCCCCGGGGCCATCCCACGGGGATGACCGCGCACGGCTGGACGCTGAGCGGGAGGCCGAGCGCCCGGCGGGCCAGCGTCGCCGACCACAAGGGCAGCGTGGTGAGCGCGGCACCGAGTCCCTCGGCCCGGCAGGCCAGCAGGAAGTTCTGCACCGCCGGGTAGATCGACCCGTAGAAGGACGTGCGTCCGATCGGGAACGGCAGCCGCGGACCCCGCAGGCACGCCACCACGACCACCGGGATGTCCTCGAAGTGGTCGGCCTGCCACTGCACGGCCCGGATGATCTTCTGTGCGCGCTCGTCGCCGCGGCGGACGATGCGCCCGAGCCCGCCGTACACCCTCCACGCCTGCCGGTTTAGCCGGGCCAGGCGGGCCCTCACCGCCGGGTCCCGCACGATGATCCACTCCCAGTTCTGGGCGTTGCCGCCCGTCGGCGCCTTCAGGGCCATCTCGATGCAGCGCTGGAGGACCTCGTCGTCGACCGGATCGGGCTTCAGGCGGCGGATGGCTCGCTGCGTCTGCATCGCCTCGCGCATCGGCATGTCGAGACCCATGGCCACCGGTATACCCGGATTCACCGAGGCCCGCGCTCGGCCCCTCCCCCGATCGGCGCCCGTCAGGAGGCGTTCCAGTCGACCGAGAACAGCGACGGGTTCGCCGCGTCGATGCGAACGGCCAGCGTCGCGCCCGCCACGACGCGGCCGGCGTGGTCGGGCAGCACCAGCGCGGTCTGCGACACGTGGTAGGGCCGGCCGCCCTCGGGGGTCACGTCGCCGTCCAGCTGCACCATCCGAGCCGCCCCGATCTGCAATCCCAGCTCCTGGATGCCCGTGATCGTCATGTGGCCAGCCACGGTGGGCCCCGACGCCGATGACGAGGCCGACACCTGGACCGGGGTCCCCGGGGTGAACCCCACCGCTCGGGCCCGGGCCATCTCGTTGATGTCCTGGGCCGTGGGCTGGGGCTGGAGGTTCAGCCGGTACAGCGAGGCCACCACGTCGGGGATCCGGCCGTAGAACCCGGTGACGAGGTCGAGGACCTTCGCGGTCAGGTCGACGTCGTGCCGATCCCGCCACCGGTACACGAGGATGTAGTGGCTGTTGACCTGGAAGCGCCAATCGTCCCCTTCCTTCAGCAGCCACTCGATCATGTCCGGTGTGATCACCGCGGTGGCGAACGCCGGCTCCGCCGAGGTCACCCGGAACCTCTTGTTGAACTCCTCCGACTCGAACGGCACCTGCCTGCCCCCCAGCCCGATGCTGCGCATGGCCCGGGTCAGGGCGCCCGCCACGTGGATGTCGATGGAGGGGCATTCGGCGGGAAGCGGAGCGGCCGCGCACGTGTACCAGCTGTACGAGTCGTCGTTGTCGCCGTCGCGGTCCATGGTCCACGTGACGAACGCCCACGCGTTGTTGCCGTTCCACGTGCCGTACACGACGTCCTGGCACCCCCGGGCGTCCCCTTCGGAGAACAGCGGGAATGGCAGGCCGGCCAGCCCGAAGGCGTCCTCCTCCGAGTACTGGAGCCCGTGGAGCGCGGCGAAGCCCTGGAGCTTCCCCTTCACCTCGTGGCGGCGGTCGTGGAAGAGCGGCGTCACGACGTGGCTCCGATCCGAACGAGTTCCTCCATGTCCGCCTCGGTCGGCTTCCACTGGCCCGCCCGGACGTTGGCCCGAAGCTGGTCGGGTGACATGGCGCCCGCGATGACGGACGCGACCTGCGGCTTCGCGGCCAGCCCGCCGATCGCGACGTCGAGCATGGTCAGGCCGCGCTCGGCGGCGAACTTCTCGATGGCCTCGAGCGCGTCGAAAACCTCGTCGGTGAGGAGGTCCTCCCGCCCGGACAGGCGAGTGCCCTCCGGCATGGGCTGGCCCCGGCGGTACTTCCCCGTCAGCAGGCCGCGGGCCAGCGGGAAGAACGGCAGGACCCCGATCCCGTGCGCCGCGCAGGCGGGGACCAGCTCGGCCTCGGCGCGGCGGTGCAGCAGGCTGTAGTGGTTCTGCGCGCCGACGAAGCGGGTGAGGTGCTCCCGGCCGGCGACGTGCTCGGCCTCGACCACCTGCCACGCGTCGAAGTTCGACGAGCCGACGTATCGCACCTTCCCCTCCGAAACCAGCTCGTCCAGCGCCGCGAGCGTCTCCTCGATCGGCGTGATCCCGTCGGGCTCGTGGTACTGGTACAGGTCGATGTGGTCGGTGCCGAGGCGCCGCAGCGACGCCTCCACCGCGATCCGGATGTAGCGACGTGAGCCCCGCGCGCCCCAATCGGGGCCGTTGGCGCCCTCCATGTCCATGCCGAACTTCGTGGCGACGACGGCATCCGAGCGGCGCGACCCGAGCGCCTGCCCCAGGAAGGTCTCGCTCCGCCCGCCTCCGCCGTAGATGTCGGCGGTATCGAACAGGTTCACGCCCTCGTCGAGGGCCGCGTCGACCAATGCTCGCGAGCCTTCCAGATCCAGTCGGGACCCGAAGTTGTTGCAGCCCAATCCGACCACGGAGACCATGAGGCCGGAGCGACCGAGCGGGCGGAAGCGCATCGACGTCGGCCTCAGACCTCGCCCACGCCGGCCGCCGCGGGAAGCGATCTCGCCACCGCGGAGACCCGATCCAGCCACGGGCCGGCCTGGAGGCGTTCGAACTCGTCTCGCGCTTCGGCCGGCTGTCCCGCGATGGCCGAGAAAGCGACCGGCGCGGCCGAGGGGGCCAGCGGCGTTCCGCACTCGTCGCAGAACTTCGCCTGCGGTCCGACCGGGCTGCCGCAGGACGGGCACGCGCGCGGAAGCGGGCTGCCGCATTCCGTGCAGAACTTCGCTCCGGCCCGATTCTCGGCACCGCAGGTCGAGCACATCACCCGGGTCGCGCTCCTTCCATCGACGTGTTCGAAGGGTACGACCTGACGGGAAAGCTGCGCGAGATCGCGGCCTGCCTAGCCCGTCCGGCGGCGTCCCTTGCTGCCACCCGAGCGGGCCTCCCGGGCCGCCTCGACGCTCGCTTTCAGCGCGGCCATCAGGTCGGTCGCGCTGGGCCCCCGGACTTCCTCCCCGGCTTCCTCCGGCACGACGAACGCCTGGCCAACCTTGCCCCGCAGCAGCTCCAGGACCCGTTCCCGCTGGGTGTCCCGGTGCCTCGAGGGGTCCCACGGCGCGGCGAGCGCCTCGATCAGCCGGCGGGCCATCCGGACCTCGCGCTCCGACGGTTCTTCCACCGCCGGCGACCAGATCTCCATGGGGTCGCGGACCTCGTCGGCGAAGAACAGCGTCTCCAGCGTCAGCACGTCGTGGGCGGGGCGGATGGCGGCGAGGTACTCGCGCGTTCGCATGACGAACCGGCCGATGGCCACCTTGCCCGACGATTCCATGGCCCGGGCGAGGAGCCAGTACGGCCGTTCGGCCCCGGCCCCTGCCCCGGCGCCCCGGCCCGGCACGACGCAGTAGCTCTTCTCGTAGTACACGGGGTCGATCTCGTGGAGGTCCACGAACTCCTCGACCTCGATGACCCTGGTGCGCTCCGGCGCCAGGCTGAGGAACTCGTCCGAGGTGACCGTGACGACCCGGCCCGGCTCGATCTCGAACCCCTTCACGATCTGCTCCCACGGGACTTCCGGCCGGGGAGGCTCGTCCGAGGACGGCCTCTCGGGAGTCGATTCCCGCCCACGCATGGGAGGTTCGAGGCGGGACCGGGAGGAGGTTGCCGGCGGTGGCTCTGGCGGCGGCTCTGGCGCCGGACCTTCGGCCACCCGCCGGTAGCGGATGCGTCGTCCGGTCCCACCCTCGTACTGGTGGAACCGCACGTCCTTGGGTGACGTGGCGCTGTACAGCTTGATCGGGATGTTCACCAGGCCGAAGCTGAGCGACCCGGTCCACACCGCCTGTGGCATGACGTCCACCTCCGGCTTGTGATGATCGCGCAAACGAGCAGCTGAGGCGCGTCCTGCGGCCCTGAACGGGGGATGGCCTTCCGGTACCACCGGGCAACGGCGGGGGAGGCCATCCGTCCCGTGGCCGGGCCCCGGGCCTCGGACGCGGCCTACATCGAAGGACGCCACAGCTATCGCCCAAGTCTGCCCGGATGCCCGTAGTGGGGGGACCACCCCACCTCCGATACTCAGGCCCCGGAGCAACCGAGGCATCCGATGCAGGAGAAGGGCACTTCGTGGAGATCGCGCTCACCGTCCCGCTTCGATGGCATGCACGCAGCCCCCGCCGGCTCGTCGCGGTGGCCCTGGCCGTCGCCTGCCTCGCCGCGTCCGCCCTCGTCATCCGGCAGCCCGGGCAGCCCGCCCCGGCGGACCCCGGGCTCCTCCGGCTGGCCAGGATCGCGCCGGACCGGGTCGTCCCGGTCATCGTCGCCGAGAACGTGCCCTCGTCCGACGCGGCCGAGGCGGCCGTCCGGACGGAGGGTGGGACGGTCACCCGCGAGCTGCCGCTCATCCACGGGTTCGCCGCCCGGATCGACGCGGGCCGCGTGCCCGGCCTGCTGAGCTCTCCCGCCGTGTCCCACGTGTGGGGCGACGCCCCCCTCCACATGCTCACGATCCAGGGCGGGAAGTACGACAGCTGGGCCCCGAACACGCTGTGGCGGGCGTCCATCGGGCTCGACAAGCAGAAGTACACGGGCGCCGGCGTGACCGTCGCGCTCCTCGACACCGGCGTGACGCAGGTGCCCGACCTCGGCACCCGCGTCCTCGAGCGGGTGGACCTCACCCCCGACCACGACGGCTACGACCGATACGGCCACGGGACGCACATGGCCGGGATCATCGCCAGCGACGGCAGCGGCTCGGGCGGGAAGTACCTGGGGGTGGCGACGAAGGCCAACCTCGTCTCGATCAAGGTCGCCGGGTGGGACGGGGCGACCGACGTGTCCGTGGTCATCGCCGGCCTCCAGTGGGCCGTGTACCACAAGGCCGCGTACAACATCCGGGTCCTGAACCTTTCCTTCGGCACGGACGGGACGCAGTCCTCCTCCATCGACCCGCTCGACTACGCGGTCGAGCAGACCTGGTTCGCCGGGATCTTCGTCGTGGTCTCGGCGGGCAACCGGGGGCCGACCACGGGGACGATCAACAAGCCGGGCGACGATCCGTTCGTGGTGACGGTGGGCGCCATCGACAACAAGAACACGGTGACCCTGACCGACGACCTGCTGGCCGACTTCTCGAGCGTGGGTCCGACGAAGGACGGCTACGCGAAGCCGGACGTCGTGGCGCCCGGGATCAGCATCGTCTCGAACCTCGCGCCCGGCAGCACCGTCGCGGCCCAGCACCCCACGGCCATCATGCCCGGCAGCTACATCAAGGGCAGCGGGACGTCCCAGGCCACGGCCGTCGTGTCCGGCGTGGCCGCCCTGATGTTCCAGGCGAACCCGACCATGACGGCCGACGTCGCGAAGGCCACCCTCCTCAACACGAGCAAGAGCATCAAGACGAGGACCGGCGTGGGCCGCGGGGAGATCTGGGCGCCCGACGCGACGAACGCCGCGCTGAGGAAGACCTACGCGACGAAGCCGGCCAACCTCGGGCTGAAGCCCTCGACGGGCGACGGCAGCCTGGACGGGAGCCGGGGGACCTACTTCGTGTACGCGGACACCGACAACGACGGCATCCCCGACACCCTCATCTCCGGCGACATGGACGCGCTGGGGATGGTGTGGGACCGCAAGGGCTGGAAGTCCGATGCGTGGCTGACCTCGGACTGGCTGCCCCTCACGTCCGAGGACGTGGCCTGGGACAAGAAGGGGTGGAAGGGCGCCAACTGGAGCGGCATGCAGTGGGACGACGCCACCTGGACCTCCGCCACCTGGAACGGCACCGCGTGGGACGCGACGGACTGGACCGCCAGCCCGGCGACCGCGTCCACGGACTGGGGCTCCTCCACGTGGGCATGGGTGTCGTGAGCCGGCCCCGCCTTCCCCGCACCGCGTCCGCGCTCATCCTGGCCAGCGCCCTCGCCGGGGCCGCCGTCGCCGGGTGGCGGCTGCGGACCGCGACGACGTGGACGCTGAGCGACCTCCTGGCCTTCGCCGCGCTCGTGGTGGCGGGAGTGGTCCTGGACCAGTTCCCGATCACCTACCGGCACGGGGAGGAGAAGGAGATGTTCTCCCTCACCGACGTGGTGTGGGTGGCGGGCCTGGTGCTCGTCCGGCCGGACGTGCTGACGCTCGCCGTCGGCACCGGGACCGTCATCGGCCAGAGCCTGAACCGCGTGGCCCGGCACAAGGTGGCGTTCAACGCGGGGCAGGACCTGATCGGGATCACGCTCGCCATCACCGTGGCGGCCGCGCTTCGCCCGGCCCATCCGTCCCCCACCGAACCGCTGATGTGGGTCGCGGCCATCGCCGGCATGGCCTGCTACTTCGCGGTGAACGAGGGCATGATCGCGCTCATCATCTCGGTCGTCGAGGCCAGGCCGGTCGGGCAGATCCTGTTCCCCACCCTCGGGCTGTCGGTCGTGCAGTGGGCGGGCAACGTCCTCATCGGGCTGCTCGCGGCGTTGGTGTGGAAGGAGGGAAAGGTCGGGCTGCCGCTGCTCGTGGCGCCGGTCTCGCTGTCGTATTTCGCCTACCGGGCCTGGCTGGCCGGCATCCGCCAGAGCGACCGCATGCGAAGCCTGTACGAGGCGGGACGGGCGCTGTCGGGCCCGCTGGCCTCCAAGGCCGACTACCGGTCCTTCCTCGGAGCTGCCGCCCGCGTCCTCGAGGCCGTCTCGGTCGAGCTCGTGGTGGTCGAGGACGGACAGGTCACGATCCACGGCGACCACGGAACGACCGCCCTCGCCTCCAGGGCCGACGGGGCCGAGGGCGGCGAGCCCAAGGAAGCCCGCGCGTACGTCCCCATTCGTCCCGGCCTCGCCCTCGAGGTGGCCGCTGTGGCCGGCCCGGAGGCCACGGAAGCCTTCCTGGCGGTGCACCGCGAGCAGGCCCTGTCGGAGACCGAGCGGTCGCTCCTCGACGCCCTCGCCTCCCAGGTCTCGGTGAAGATGGAGAACGGACGGCTGTTCGTGGAGACGCTCGAGCAGCGGACCCAGCTCGGCGACATCGTGGCGAACACGTCGGACGGGATCTTCACGGTCTCCCCCGACGGCCGCATCGCGTCGTGGAACCCGGCCATGGAGCTCATGACGGGGTTCCCGGAGGAGGAGGCCAACGGCCGGCTGGTCGAGCACGTCCTGGGAACCGGGCTGGACGGGGAGCGCGGCCAGGAACAGGAAACGGAGAGAGGCCAGATCGGTGACGCCGAGGTCGTTCGGACGGACGGGACCCGGCGATGGATCCGCTACACCCGCAACGCCGTCCCCGACCGCGCCGGCGAGATCAAGGCCGAGGTCGTGGTGGCGCGGGACGTGACCGCCGAGCTCGAGGTGGAGCGGGCTAAGGCGGAGTTCGTGGCCAACGTCTCCCACGAGCTGCGGACGCCCCTCACTCCGCTGAAGGGCTACCTCACCTCGCTCGCCCGCGGCGCGATCCCGGACTCCCCGGAGACCCGCCAGGAGTACTACGAGATCATGCTGAACCAGGCCACGCGCCTGGAGCGGCTGATCACCGACCTCCTCGACGTGTCGCAGATCGAGTCCGGCAAGATGTCGATCGCGGTGGAGGAGGTGGACATCGAAGAGCTCCTCGTCTCGCAGGTCGAGGAGCTGAGACACCAGCACCCCGGGCGGGAGATCCGCTTCCACCGGACCGCCGACCGCACGATCGTGCGGGCCGACGCGTTCAGGGTCGGGCAGGTGGCCGCGAACCTGCTGTCGAACGCGCTCAAGTACGCACCGGCCGACCGGCCCATCGAGGTCGAGCTGTGCTGCGCCCGGGGCCTGGCCGTGGTCTCGGTCCACGACCGCGGCGCCGGGATCCCGCCCTCCGAAGGGGAGCGGGTCTTCGAGCGGTTCCATCGGGTGGACAACGGGTCCACCCGGACCACCGGTGGCGCCGGGCTCGGGCTGTTCATCGCCCGGCGGCTGGTCGAGGGGATGTCGGGCCGGCTGTGGCTGGAGCCGAGGCCGGGCGGTGGCTCGATCTTCTCGTTCAGCCTGCCGCTGGTCCTGGCTCCGGCCCGTCCGGCCCATGTCGGCGACGGCTCGCGGTCCCCGGTGGCGGACGGCGACGATTACCCGGTCGGAACCCTCGCCAGGTAGACGTCCTCCTCCGGGGTCGGGTTGCCCGAGCCCACGACCCCCCGGGTGTCCGCCCACACCACGACCACCTGGCCTCGAGTGAGGACCAGGTACATGTAGTCGCCCAGGAAGCCGGCCTCGAACGGGTTGTTCGTCGGCACCAGATTGGGCATGGAGCCGGTCGTGATCCGTCTGTACCTCCAGCTCAGCCCGGCGTTGCGCGACGTCGCCAGGGTGATGTCGTTGCACCCGCTCCGCTCACAGTCGCCGTACTGGCGGTCGTAGTAGGCCACGTACAGCGTTCCGTCTCGCCCCACCGCGCCCCAGGGCTGCCACTGGGCGGCGGGGTCGCTCCCGCTTCCGCGTTTGCCGGTTCGGGAGGACACCAGCCGGGGCGGGCTCCACGTGAGGCCTCCATCCGCCGACACCGACACGAACACGTCGGCGTTGTGGTCCGCGCAGGGCTCGGTGATGATCCCGGCCGAGGCGTCGCAGGGGCCGCCGTGGCGGAAGTCCGACCACACCACGGCGACCTTTCCGTCCCCGGCCGAGATGGACGGATAGTCGCTCAGCCGGTACCCGTTGGGTTCCAGGCACTGCCGGAATGGCGGACAGCCCGTGGTGAGGTCCTGGAGCGGCGAGAAGTTGATGGGCTCCGTCGCCACGTCCACGGCCGCCAGCACCGGGTTCGACCAGCTGACGCCGCCGTCGGCCGACGTCACGACGAGCTGCTGGCACCGCCCCGGCAGGCCGTGGACCGACCGTCGTTTCGTGTTGCAGTTGTTGAACGCCACGTAGATCTCGCCGTTTCGGTCCACGAACGGCGCCGATCCCTGGTCGAAGTCGCAGTCCGACGGGCTGCGGCCCGAGTCGAACGTGTCCCCGAAGCGGCAGATCGCGGGGTTGGCGCCGCTGATCTCCCGGGGGTCGCTCCACGACAGGCCCCCGTCGAGGGAGCGGGAGAAGAAGATCGCGCTGGCGCAATAGCTCGCTCCGGCCGACCCGCAGTGGAAGTCGAACAGGGTCCAGGTCACGTAGACGTTGTTCACGAACGGGCTCACCGGGCTCGAGTCCGCCGCGATCGATTCCCGGTCGTTGTCGAGCTGGAAGTCCACCCCCCGGCCGGGTCCGGCGGTCTGGTCGCAGTTTTCGGCGACGATGCCCGGGTTGGCGTCCAGGCGGCCGGCCGGGTTGTGCAGGTACGAGCCCTTCGACACCACATCCGCCTTCCACACGAACAGGCCGCTGGTGGCGTCGCCGAGGTCGAAGCCGACCGCGGCGAAGTACATCGCCCCGTTCGCGTTGAAGGTGACGCTGGGGTCGGCGAACGCGTCGTAGCCGATCCCCTGGCACGACAGGAACCGGGTCCCCGGCTGGAAGTCGCGAAAGTGTTGTCCGCCGTCGAGCGTGTAGTCGAGCCCGGTCTGGTTGAAGCCGATCCGGGAGTCGTTCTGCCCGATGACCAGGTTGTCGGGGTCGGTCGGGTTGACGGCGACGATCTCCTCGGCCTGACGGCGGAGCGTGCAGTCCTGGTTGGCCCGGAGGTTCGGCGGGAACCCGGGTGCCCGGAACACGTGGCCACAGCCGTGGAGCCCCGGGGCGGTGGCGGCGACGGAGGTGTGCTCCCTCCCGAGCGACCGGAGCTCGGCCACCGTGGCCATGACGCCCCCCGAGACCTGGGGGACGAAGGCACCGTTGGGGATGCGCTCGGGAGCCCGCAGGGCCGCCCGGATCGCGGCGTTCATGGCGTGTCCGGGCCGGGCCTGGCCCGTCGATCCACCGAAGGCCGCCACCAGCAGGATCGCCGACGTCGCGGCGATGGCCACCCGCTTCATCGCACCCCCTTCCCACGACTTTCGCTTTGCTGCCCGGATTCCGGCAGCACGGGCCTGTCTAGGTGTACGGAACCGCGCCGGCCGGTGCGCGAGAGATCATGCGCCGACCGGGAACGAGTAGCTCGCCGGGATGGGCCGGGGGAGCTCGGACGTCGTCCCGTACGTGACCACGATCTCCTGGTGCAGCGCCAGGATCAGCAGGCGCGGATCCCGTCGGATCAGCTTCCCGCCGACGTAGACGCGGAGCCGCCGGTCCGCGTCGTTGCAATACCCACCCAGGCAGTCCGCGGTGAACCGGACACCCCACACGTCGAACACCTGGCCGAGATCGAACTGCCGGTCGACGTTCGACTCGACGTGGATGAGGCCGCTGGTGTCGTGCGTGTGGATGGGCGAGATGAAGCCCGCGCCTGTGTTGATGCCGATGCTCGCAGGGACCGTCACCCGCTTGCCGTTCACGAAGACATCGAGGTGCTGGTGGATGTGCAGGGCGCTTCCCTCGGACGGCAGGGCGGGGAACCCGATCGCCTCGAGGCGGGCCCGCAGGGTGGACGTCTCGATCGACCACGGCGCCGGGCCGGTCTGGAGACCGGCCAGGGCCGGCTGCGACAGGCTGGGGGCGGGCGACAGGAAGGTCGGCGGGGGGGCCGGGCGGTGGGCCTGGTGCAGCCCGTACAGCTTGATGCCGCCCAGGACCAGGCCGACCACGACCGCGGCGAACACCAACCGGGGAAGCCGCCTCCGCCACTCGGGCACCGGCGGCGGCTGCGCCCGAGAGGTCCGCTTCGACGGAGGGCCGGACTTCGCCGATACGCGTGGCTTCGAGGCCGCGCTGCGGGGCGAGGCACCGCCGCCGTCCGGCGGGCCGCTCGTGCGGGGAGCGGCCTGCGAGGGCCGCCGCGGAGACCCTCGCCGTTTCCTGGTCTTGGCCACCCTGTCCCTTCGATTGCCACTGGCAGATACGGCGGGGCGGTGTGCCCCGATCCCGGCGATGCGTCCCAGGCCGCCGCGAGCCTATCGCGCGGCAGCACATCGCGGCCCCGGCTACGGTTCGGGCACCCCGGGCAGCGTGGGCCGGGGCTCCGCCCGGGACGGGGAGGACGGCCGCGACGCCAGGCGGATCATGTGCGAGTAGGCGATCGCGGTCGGGGGCCGGCGGGCGGGGTCCTTGGCCAGGGCCTGGAGCACGGCCCACGACAGCTCGGCGGGCAGCTCCGGCCGGCCGGTGCAGGGGTTGCCGGGCTCCTCGTTGAGGTGGGCCATCGCCACCTGGAACACCCCCCGATCCGCGAAGGGCGCCCTTCCGGCCAGGCACTCGTAGATCACGCAGCCGAACCCGTAGATGTCGCTGGCCGGCGATCCCTGTTCCCCCTTGATGAGCTCGGGGGCCAGGTAGTCGAGCGTCCCCATGACCTGCCCGGGACTGGTCAGGACGGTGTACGCGGGGCCCTTGGCCAGGCCGAAGTCGGTCAGCGACACGGAGCCATCCTCCGCCAGCATGATGTTCGAGGGCTTGATGTCCCGGTGGACGAGGCCCCTCGCGTGCAGGGCGTCGAGTCCGGACCCCGCCTCGGCAGCGATGTGCAGCACGTCGTCCAGCGGCAGTGCGCCCTCGGCGTCGATGCGGTCCCCGAGCGATCGTCCCGCGACGAACGCCACGGCCAGGAAGTGCTTCCCGTCGGCCTCCCCGGCCTCCAGGATCGGCACCAGGTGCTTGTGCTGGACCTCGCTGGCGGCTCGGGCCTCGTGGACGAACCGCCGCTGGTACACGGGATCCGCGGACAGGCGCTCCTTCAGCACCTTCAGGGCGACGACGGCCCCGTCGGTCTCCCGGACCGCCCGGAACACGACCGCGACCGCCCCCTGCCCCAGGAACTCCTCCAGGCGGTAGGGGCCGATCCGCTGCCCGGGCCGGAGGTCCGTGTCCTCGGGTCCAGACGCCATGGTGGCCTCAGCATAGCCACCGGCGGGGCCCCGCTCAGGCTCGGTCCGGGGCTCGGCGCAGGCAGGGGGGCCCGTGTATCGTCGTCGGTCGATGACGGCGGTCATCGGAACCTTCTCCCTCGGACTGGCCCTGGCCGTGTCGTTGTACGGGGCGGCGGCGTCGTTCCTCGGTGCGCGCCGGCGCAACCCGGTGCTCGTGGAGAGCGCCCGCACGTCCGCGTTCTCGCTGGTCGCCCTCGTCGCGGCGGCGAACGGCGCGATGTTCGCAGCCATCCTGACGAACGACTTCGGCGTGAAGTACGTGGCCGAGAACTCCAGCCGCGCGACGCCGCTGTTCTTCAAGGTGCTGTCGCTGTGGTCGGCCGACGAGGGATCGTTGCTGCTGTGGAACCTGGTGCTGGCCGGCTTCATCGCCGCGGTGGCCATCCGGTTCCGCCGGCAGCGGCCTGAGACGTTTCCCTGGGCGCTCGGGACGATGTTCGCCGTGTCGGTGTTCTACCTGGCGCTCGTGCTGGGCCCGACCAGCCCGTTCGCCACGCTGGCCCACGCGCCCGCCGACGGGCGGGGGCCGCTCCCGCTGCTCCAGAACCACCCGCTGATGGCGATCCACCCGCCGATGCTCTACCTCGGCTTCATCGGGTTCACGGTGCCGTTCGCGTTCGCGGTGGCAGCGTTGTTGACGGGGCGGCTGTCCGACCAGTGGATCCGCATCACCAGGCGCTGGACCATGGTCGCCTGGATCTGCCTCACCGCCGGACTGGTCCTGGGCGCGCTGTGGTCCTACTCGGTGCTCGGATGGGGCGGGTATTGGGCGTGGGACCCTGTCGAGAACATCGCGCTCCTCCCGTGGCTGACGGCGACCGCGTTCCTGCACTCCGTCATGGTCGAGGAGCGCCGCGGCATGCTGAAGGTCTGGAACCTCTCGCTCGTCGTCGCGACGTTCGCGTTGACCGTGTTCGGGACGTTCCTGACGCGCGGGAGCATCCTGTCCTCGGTCCACTCGTTCGCGCAGTCGGCGGTGGGCCCGCTGTATCTGGCCTTCCTGGTGGTGGTGCTGGTGGGCGGGTTCGGGCTGATCGCGGCGCGCTCCCGGCTGCTGCGCTCGGAGACCGTGCTGGACCGGCCGCTGTCGCGGGAGGGCGTGTTCCTGGGGAACAACCTCCTGCTGGCCGTGCTGGCCTTCACGGTCGTCATCGGGACGATCTTCCCGCTGCTCGACCAGGCGCTGACCGGAGCGCGGGTCTCGGTGGGTGGCCCGTACTTCGACCGGACCACCGTGCCGGTGATGCTGCTGATCCTGTTCCTCATGGGGATCGGGCCGCTGCTGCCGTGGCGGGCCGGGTCGACCGGCCAGCTGGCCCGTCGGCTGCGGGCGCCGGCCTGGGCGGGCGCGCTGACCGTGGCGGGGCTGGCGCTGTCCGGGGTGGGACATCCGGCCGCCATCCTCGCGTTCGGCCTGGGGGCGTTCGTGGCGACGGCCACCCTCTCGGAGATGGCGCGCGGGGTCCGCGCGCACCGGCGCGCGCTGGGGGGCTCGAGGACCCGCGCGGCGGTGGGGGCGTTCGGGAGGAACCGCAGGCTGTACGGCGGCCTGGTTGTCCACCTCGGACTGGTCCTGGCGGTCACGGCCATCGCGTGGTCGCAGGCGTATCGGCAGCAGGCGGAGGTCTCGCTTGCGAAGGGCGCCACGACGCAGTTCGCCGGGTACACCTTGCGCTACGACGGCACGCGGATCGAGAACCAGCCCTACCGCACGGTGTTCGTCACCTCCCTGTCGATCCTGGACGGGGACCGCGTGGTGGGGGTGCTCATCCCCTCCCTGAACTTCTATCCGTCGTCCACCGATCCCATCGGGACGCCGTCGATCAGGAAAGGGACGCCGGCCAACGCGTTTCGCGACCTCTACGCCTCGGTCCAGTCGATCGAGCCCCTCGGCACCCAGGCCACGTTCCGCCTGTACCTGAACCCGGGCGTGCTGTGGCTGTGGGTCGGCGGGGCCATCATGGTGCTGGGAGGGATCGCGGCGGTGTGGCGCCCTCGCCGGCGTTCGCCGGCCAGGGCCCTGGCGCCGGAGCGGACCCGCGAACCGGCGGAGGTGGCGCCGTGAGCCCCGAGTCCCCGGACGTCGGGGCCGGCCGGGGGGCTGGCCCGCGGCGGTGGCGGTGGATGGTGTTCTCGCTCGTCCCCGTCGTGGCGCTGTCGGCGCTGCTGGGCTTCGGGCTGGGCCGGGACCCCACCGCGTTGCCCAGCGTGCTGGTGGGGAAGCCCGCGCCCCCGTTCGCGCTGCGCGACGTCAAGACCGGGCGGGAGGTGCGGCTGGCCGACCTGCGCGGCCACGTCGTGGTGGTGAACTTCTGGGCCAGCTGGTGCGTGGAGTGCGTGCAGGAGCACCCCAGCCTGATCGCGGCGTGGCAGCGCTACGGGGACAGCGGCGTCGTGTTCCTGTCGGTGCTCTACCAGGACACCCCGGAGGCAGCGGTCGCGTTCGGCAAGCGCTACGGCCAGGGGTGGCCGGACCTGCTGGACCCCGGGGGGAAGACCGCGCTCGACTTCGGGGTGTCCGGGGTTCCGGAGACGTTCTTCATCGGTCCCGACGGACGCATCGCCGCGAAGCAGGTGGGGCCGTCCGGTTACGGCCTGCTGGTGTCGAGGATCCGGGCGCTGCTTCCGAAGGGGAGCGCGTAACGTGCGCGCGATCGCGGTCGGCCCCTCACGTCGCCGGCTGGGCCCGGCGCTGGCCGTTGGCCTGGCGGTGGTGGTCGCCGGGGCCGCGCTCGGGGTGGGACTGTCGGTGCGGGGCTCCGGTCCCCCCTCGTTCCAGGACCGCGTGCAGCGCGTCGCCGCCGGCCTTCGCTGTCCCGTGTGCCAGAACCTGTCCGTGGCGGACTCCCCGTCCCAGCTCGCCCAGCAGATGCGGTCCGAGATCGCCGCGCGGCTGCGGGCAGGGCAGACCCCGGAGCAGGTCCGGCAGTTCTTCGTGGGGCGCTACGGGGACTGGATCCTGCTGTCTCCGCCGAGCCACGGGCTGGGGCTCGTGCCGTGGCTGGCCCCGGCGGCCGCGCTCGTGCTCGGGGCGTTCCTGGTGGCGGTCGTGCTGGCCCGGCGGCGGAGCTCCACGGAGCGGGCCGGGGAGCCGGCGGCCACCGCCGAGGAACGGGAGCGGATCCGCCGCGAGTTGGAGGGGCTGGAGGAGCCGGAGTGAGTTCCATCGTGGTGGTGCTGGTCGTTGCGCTGCTGGCCCTGGTGGCGGCCCTGGGCATCGTGGCGCCGTACCGGCGCGGGCGGATCCCTGCGCTCGAGCCCCTGGCCGATCCGCTGGAGGACCGCAAGCTGGCGCTGCTGCTGGCGCTGCGGGACCTTGAGTCCGCGCGGGGGTCGGGGGCACTCGAGGAGGCGGACTACCTGCGGCTCCGGGACGAGACCGAGGGCCGCATGGCCAGGGTGTTGCGGGCGCTCGAGGAGCAGCCGCGCCCCGGCGTCGCCGTCTCCGCCGCCGAAGCGGAGGGGAACGGCGGGCGCCCTCGGGTTCGTTCCCCGAATCGCTTTCGCTGGGCGGCCATCGGTCTGGTCGCGATCCTGGCGCTGTCGGCGGCCCTCGTCCCCGCGCTCCTGCGGTCGCTCGACCACCGCTCGTCCACCCCGAACGACCTGCTGGGGGCGACCTCCCTGTCGTACTTCGAGCAGCGGGTCCGGGACCACCCGCACGACGTGGCCGCCCGGCTCGACCTGGCCCACCGCTACCTGGACGCGGGCCTGCTGGGACGGGCCTTCGACGAGTACCGGGCCGCGCTGCTGCTGGACCCGCGCGACGTCGACGCGCTGGCCCACATCGGGATCCTCCTGCACCTGTCGGGGAAGCCCAAGCCGGCGCTGGCGGCGGAGGACCGGGCCCTGGTCGTCGACCCCACCTACCCGGAGGCCCTGTTCTTCAAGGGAGTGATCCTGTTCAAGGGGCTGGACCGGCCGGCCGAGGCCATCCCGTTCCTGGAGCGGTACCTGAAGGGATCGCCCTACGGGTCGGAGGGCCCGGAAGCACGGCGACTGCTGGCGCGGGCTCGGGAGGCGACGGGGTGACCCGCTACGCGATCATCGGCGACGGCGCGGCCGGGACGACCGCGGCGTTCTCCATCCGCAAGGCCGATCCCCGAGGCGACATCCACGTCCTGTGCGACGACCCGAACCCCGCCTACTACCGGGCCGCGCTGACGAACTACCTGATCGGCGAGCTGCGCGAGGGGCAGCTGTTCGCGGTTCCCCCCAACTTCTACTCCGAGTTCCGGGTGCAGCGGCATCTGGAGCGGGTCGCGGCCGTCGACTCGCGGCAGGGCACCCTGAGCTTGGCCTCCGGCGGCGCGCCCTTCCCCTACGACCAGCTGCTGATCGCGGCGGGGGCCAGTCCGAACCTCCCCCCGTTCCCGGGGGCCGAGCTGCCGGGCGTCATGACCATGCGCACCCTCCAGGACGCCCGCACGGTGATGGACCTGCTCCGGGCGGGCCGGATCCGCCACGCGGTGGTGATCGGCGGAGGGCCGCTCGGGATCGAGTGGGTGCAGGGCCTCCGGAGCCGGGGGGTCGAGGTCACCTACGTCCTGCGCGGCGACATGTTCATGGAGGGCGTGTTGGATCGGCGGGGGTCCGACCTGGTCCTGTCCCGCCTGCGGTCGGCCGGCGTGGACGTCCGGCTGAACGAGGAGGTCGCGCGGGCCGCTCCGGGAAAGGACGGCCGGCTCGGGGCCGTCGAGCTGAAGGGAAGCGGCCGGGCCGTGCAGTGCCAACTCGTGGGCGTGGCCATCGGCATCCGGGGCAACGTGACGTTCCTGGCCGGCTCGGGGATCGAGGCGGACCGGGGCGTCCCGGTCGACCCGCAGATGCGCACGAACGTGCCGAACGTGTTCGCGGCCGGCGACATCGCTTCGGTCTTGGACCCGGCCACCGGGAAGCGAAGGGGGCTCGGGCTGTGGGAGCCCGCCCGCCTCCAGGGCCGCACGGCCGGGATCAACATGTCGGGCGGCACCGTTTCCTACGACCTCGGCGTCCAGTACAACGCGACGCGCCTGTGGGACCTTGACTTCGCCGGCATCGGCAGGACGATCGAGGCGGAAGGTGACCGCGTGGTCGTGGACTTCCCCACCGCCGGCGGCCGGATCCGCTACCGGAAGCTGGTCCTGTCCGGGAACCGGCTCGCGGGCGCGCTCCTGCTGGGGCAGCGCACGGAGGCCGTCCGGGCCCGAGGACTCCAGCTCCTCCGGATCGTGGAGATGGGCGCGGACGTGTCGGGCGTGGCGGACCAGCTGCTCGACGCGGACTTCGACGTGGTCACGTGGATCGAGTCGCTCGAGGAGTCGGTCCCGGAACGCGAGTCCAGCCGGGCGGCCGCGCTCAGCCGCGCCGGGACACCCATTCCAAGCCGGGCAGCCGCGGCCGCGGCCGTCCCCAGCCGTGCGGAGCTGATGCGGCCGAGCCGGGTGGTGCGGCTTCCCTCGCTCCCGGTGGCCTCGACGCCGGTCGCGCCGGTGGGCCGCCTCACCGTCGAGCAGACCGGCCAGCGTGTCGACCTGCGGGCGGTCACGCGGATCGGCCGGAGCCCCGACAACGACGTGGTGCCCGCCGACGATTTCGTGTCCGGCTACCACGCCGAGGTCCGCGCGGGGGCCTCCGCCTTCACGGTGGTGGACGCCGGGAGCAGGAACGGCACGTTCGTGAACGAGGCCCCCATCATCTCGGCCACGCCCCTTCGAGACGGGGACGTGATCAGGGTCGGCTACACGAACCTGGTGGTCTCGCTCCCGCAGGACGCGGCGCCGTCGGCCGGGTTCGGCCACGGGCCGCAGCCCGAGGCCCTCCCGGCGGGCTCGGCACCCTCGATGCCCCGGTCGGCGCCCCGGCCATCCGCGGTCTCCCTCGGGCCGCTCGGCCATCTGGAGCTGGGAGGGAGGCGCTTCGAGCTGGGGGCGCAGGTCTCGAGCATCGGCCGGGACCCCCAGTCGGACGTCCCCGTCGACGACTCCAGCGTGTCCTACATGCACGCCCAGGTCACCCGGATGGGCACCGACCTGTACCTGCGGGACGTGGGCAGCAGGAACGGGACCTACGTGAACCGAAGGCTCGTCACCGTCCCGCACCTGCTGGTGGACGGCGATGTGATCCACGTGGGCGAGACCGATCTCGTCTTCCACGGGATCGCCGGCCTCCCCACGGCGCCCACCCCGTTCCCGAGCAGGCCCGGGCCCGCGCAACCTCCAGCTGCGCCGGCCCCGGCACCCCCGCCTCCGGCCGCCCCGAGGGAGCATCCCCACCTCGTCGTCAGGTCCGGGCCCCTCGCCGGCGCCTCGTTCGCGCTCGGCGCTCCATCCGCACGAGTCGGCCGCGACCCTTCGGCGGACGTCGTCCTGGACGACGACACCGTGAGCCGTTCCCACGCCCGGTTCGACCTCCGGCCCACCGGCTGGACCGTCACCGACCTCGGGAGCACGAACGGGACCCACGTCTCTGGCCGGCGTCTGGGCCCGAACGAGGAGACCGCCATTCCGTTCGGTGCCGTGGTCCGCGTCGGCGAAGTCGAGCTGACCCTGGAAGCGAGCTGACGGTGGCGGTCGACTACTTCGAGCAGCTCCGGGGCGAGGTCGAGCGCGAGGTCATGGCGTGCATCGGCTGCAACGACTGCATGCTGGCCTGCCCGCTGCCCGAGAAGCAGTTCGTGACCATCGCGCAGCTGAACGCGGGGGTCCTGGCCGAACGGATCGAGGACCCCGCGGTCGTCGAGTTCGTGAAGGCGTGCACACAGTGCCAGCAGTGCGTGCCGGTGTGCCCGGCCGACCTCCACCGCGCCGACATGGTGCTGTGGAACAAGGTCCGGGTCGAGGACGTCGAGCCGGACCGCGTGATGCCGATGCAGGTCGGCCCCGACGTGTACGCCTCGAACTGGACGCTGGACTCGCTGGCCGGGCACCTGGCCGGCCTCTCCCTGTTCCACGCGGTGGAGCCCCGCCACCTGCGGAGGATCCTGCTGTCGGTGACGCTCCGCCGCCTCGCCCCCGGCGAGGTGCTGTGCCGGGAGGGCCAGTTCCACGAGCGCCTGTACGTGGTGCTGGACGGCGCCGTGCAGCAGTCCACCACCACGGCCGACCGCGAGCAGGCCAAGGTGCTCGTGCTGGGGCCGGGCACGTTCCACGGCGAGATGGCCGTCCTCGGGAACCAGGAGGAGCTGTTCACGATCACCGCGCTGTCGGATTCCCTCGTGGTCGAGTTCACGAAGGCCGCGGTGCACCGCCTGATGCAGGAATCGATGCCCTTCGCCACGACGATGCAGGAGATCTACCGGCGCCGGGCCGTGTGGACACAGGTCCGGAACCATCCGCTGCTCGCGGCGCTGCCCGAGCAGGAGGTGGAGAGCCTGCTGGCCGACGCCACCCTGCGGGTCCTCCGGCCCGGCGGCGTCGTGTACCGGGAGGGCGACCCGCCGTCCGACCTGTTCCTGGTGCGGGCCGGCTTCCTGCGCGTGGCCCGGCGCTTCGGCGCCGACCAGCGGGTGCTCCAGTACTTCCGGGACGGCGACGTGTTCGGGGGGACGGCCCTGCTGTTCGGGGCACCCCAGACCACCACGGTCAGCGCGAACACGCGGGCGGAGGTCATCGCGATCCCGAACGCCGCGGTGCGGGCGACGCTGGCGCGCCACCCGGAGCTCCATGGACAGCTCGTCGCGCAGGCCGTCAAGGGCGAGGAGCTGCTGCTGTCGCCGGACCTCCAGCCCCGGGCGCGCGAGCCGCGCTCGAGGGAGGGCTCCGCCACGTCCTTCGTCATGTCGCTCGAGGGCCTGCTGGACAAGGGCGTGATCCAGGGCCACGAGGTGCTGGTGATCGACACCTCGATCTGCACGAACTGCAACAACTGCGTCGACGCGTGCGAGCGCCGCCACGGATACGCGCGCCTGGACCGGCGCGGCCTCCAGCTGGGCTCGATGCTCTTCCCCACGGCCTGCCGGCACTGCGAGGACCCCGTGTGCCTGCTGTGCTCCGTGAACGGGATCGTCCGCGAGCCAGACGGCGAGATCCGCATCGTGCCGGACAACTGCATCGGCTGCGGCGCCTGCGCGGAGCGGTGCCCGTACGGCAACATCCAGATGCACGACCGCGACGCGAGGCCGGTCGACTCCGGGTTCAACCTGTTCTCGCTGCTCGGGTTCGGCCGCAAGCCGAAGACGCCGTCGGGGGAGCCCGGGCACGCTCGGGAGCGCATCGCCGTGAAGTGCGACCTGTGCGCCGGCTACCCGTATTACGCCTGCGTGCACGCGTGCCCTGTCGGCGCCGCCATGCGCATCGACCCCGTGGCCACGTTCAACCGCTCGGACCTGCTGGTCGGCCTGGAGATGAAGAGGGAACCGCGATGAGCTCCGGGGACCCGGATCTTGGGCGTCCCAAGCGTCCCGCGAAGCTCCCGGAACGCGCGTGGCTGTGGGCGCCGGTCGCGGCCGGGGTGGCCGTGCTGTGCGTCGCGGCCGCCCTGCTCTTCCTGAAGCACATCCGGGACTCGGGCGGCGCCCGCGGGCGCGGTGCGTTCTGGCTGGTCACGACCCTGGGGGTCGTCGCCGCGCTGCTGATCGGGTCGACGTTCTTCTACACGCTGCGCAAGCGGCGGCGGAGGTTCCAGGAGCGGATGCCCGGCTCGATGATGGCCTGGTTCAAGTCCCACATCTACCTGGGCGTCCTGGCGCTGGTCGTGGCGCTCGTCCACGTCCTCACCCGGCCGTGGACCTCGCCCGTCACCACCGGGAAGATCACGCTCCTGGTCCTGCTGGTGCTGGTGGTCTCCGGGGTGGCGTGGCGGGTGGTCTACCTCGTCGTGCCGCCGCGGGTGGCCGGCGCCGTGGGGAACCTGGCCATCGTGGACACCGACAAGCGGCTGGAGGAGGTCGGCGTCGAGCTGGACAAGCTCACCGCGGGGGCCTCGCCGGAGTTTCGGGCGCAGGTGGCCGCCCGGCTGGAGGGGAAAGCGGCGAACGCGGCGGCGCTCCCGCCGCACGAGCAGGCTTTGTGGCCCCAGGTCGAGCACCTGGCGTCCCGCCGTGAGCGGTACCTGCGCCGGGAGGCCCGCCAGCGCGGGTACGCCCGGTTGCTCCAGTGGTGGAAGCTCGCGCACATCCCGCTCGCCACGATCCTGTTCGGGCTCATCGCGGTCCACGTGCTGGACGTGTTCGGCGCGGGCCGCGCCGCGTTCGGTGGCGACGCCAAGCAGTTCCCGGCCTCCGCGTCCTGCGCGAGCTGCCATTCCGTCATCGCCCGGCAGTGGCACCGCTCGGTGATGAGCCACGCCGTCACGAGCCCCGTCATGATCGCCCAGACCGCGTTGGCCCTGAAGATGAACCCGTCGCTCGGCCAGTTCTGCGTGAACTGCCACGGTCCCGTCGGCGCGACCATCACCGGGAACACCACGCTGCCGTTCGAGGTGGGGGTGGGCGATCCGACGGACCCGCAGGGAGGGAACCCGCACGACCTCATCCTGGCCGAGGGCGTGAGCTGCGTGGTGTGCCACGCGCTGGACGCGGCCCCGGCCGTCGGGTCGGGCGCGGCGCCGTTCCGCGTCAACACGTCCGGGCTCACGTCGCTCGGCGCCTTCACCGGGCCGCCGCTCACCGACCCGCCGCCGGTGCCGGTGCCGGACCACCAGATCGTCTCGGGCGGATACATGGCCACGGACGCCGCGTCGTCCCAGCTGTGCGGGGCCTGCCACGTCGTGCACGTCGACCTGAACGGCGACGGCGCCTTCAGCGTGCAGGACGACCTCGTGTTGCAGACCACATTCCAGGAATGGCGGCAGGGGTACGTGAAGTTGGGTGGCACCGGAACGTGCATCAGCTGCCACATGCCCGACTCGAGCGGTCCGATCGTGAACGGCGCCCCGTTCCTGGGATCGGCGCCCGATCGCGAGATCGCCGACCACTCGTTCGTGGGCGTCGACTACGACCTCACGCCCGGGCATCCCGGCCAGTCGGACGCCGACTTCGGCCGGGACCTGTCCCAGCGCGCGGTGCTCCTGCGATCGGCCGCTTCGCTCCAGGTCGACACGCGGATCGAGCAGCAGAACGGAGGCCGGTTCCTGGTCGCCGACGTCACCGTCACGAACGTGGGGGCAGGACACCAGCTGCCCACGGGCTTCGCGTTCGTCCGGCAGATGTGGCTCGAGGTGTCGGCGACGGACTCGAACGGGAACGAGGTCTGCCTGTCCGCCGTGATCCCCGGCGGCGCCCCCGTGCCCATCCGGTCCTCGTGCGCGTCCGGCCGGCTCGACTCGCCGCAGGAGGACCTGCGGTACTGCGATCCGCTGGCGGTCGCGCGGGCCGAGGGATTCGGCGTCGATCCGGCGCACAACTCGGACGTGCGCCTGGCCCGGGGCGCGGCCGCGGGGCTCGACGACTGCGACCCCTGGCTGGCCGGCTGGCAGAAGATCCTGACGGACGGACCGCCCCTGGACGGGAAGGTCCGCCGTGAGGTTGGGTACCAGTCGCCGGCGGCGAACATCGTGGAGACGCGGGTTCGGGTGGCCGATCAGCAGGTGATGGGGCCCATGGACCCGTTCGGAGCCAGGCAGTCCGAGACGTTCCCCTACTTCTTCGGGCTGAACGGGATCGGCGGGGAGGAGGTCACCGTGACGGCGACCCTGCACTTCCGGCACCTCCCGCCGTACTTCCTGCGTGAGCTGGACGGGTTCTACCCGCCGGGCGTCACGGTCGGCGGGCTGCTGCGAGGCCTCACCGTCGTGGACATGGCCACGGCCCGGGCGCGGGTGGCGCTGTGAGCCTTCCGTTTGGACCGCCGATCGAGCCGATGCTCGCGAAGCTGTCGCGCGAGATGCCCCGGGGGGACGGGTGGTGCTACGAGCCGAAGTGGGACGGCTTCCGGTCCATCGTGTTCCGCGACGGCGACGACGTGTACGTCCAGAGCCGCGACCTCCGGCCGTTCAACCGCTACTTCCCGGAGCTCCTGCCGGCGCTCCGGAGAGCGCTGCCGAAGCGATGTGTGGTGGACGGCGAGATCGTCCTCCCCGGGAAGGACGGGCTGGACTTCGACGGGCTCCAGATGCGGCTGCACCCGGCGGAGTCGCGTGTCCGCAAGCTGTCCGCGGAGTCCCCCACGTCCTTCGTGGCGTTCGACCTGCTCGCGCAGGGCGACCGCGACCTGCGGGGGAAGGGGTTCGCGGAGCGCCGGGCTGCGCTCGAGAAGGCACTGGGGTCGAAGGTCGCGGAGGGCGTGCCCGCGGCGGGCGGGACGAGCGTACTGCTGACGCCGCAGCTGACGGATGCCGACGAGGCCGAGGCGTGGTTCGAGCACCTGGCGCCGCTGGGGCTGGAGGGCGTGGTGGCGAAGCGGGGGGACCTTCCCTACCGGCCCGGCGAGCGGGTGATGGTGAAGGTCAAGAGGGTGAAGACCGTCGACTGCCTGGTCGGTGGATACCGGGCATACCGGGCGGGCCCCGGCGTGGGCTCGCTGCTGCTGGGCCTGTACGACGACGCGGGCGTGCTGCACTACGTGGGTCACACGTCTTCGTTCAAGGCCCGCGAGCGCGTCGAGGTGCTGGAGAAGCTCCGCCCGTTCGAGGGGAAGAAGAGCTTCAGCCGGGCGTGGGAAGCGGAATCGTCCGGGGGGCGGACGCCCGACTCGATGAGCCGGTGGACCGTCGGCCGGGAGCAGGCTCCGTGGACGGAGGTGGAACCCGTCCTGGTGTGCGAGGTGACCATCGACAAGATGCAGGGCGACCGGTTCCGCCACGCCGCAACGTTCCTCCGCTGGCGCACCGACAAGCCCCCCGAGGCGTGCACGTTCGACCAGCTGTAAGTGTGGGCATGCCGAATTGAGGAACTGGAACCCCAATAACGAAGCCTTATCGTTCCGTTTCGTTCTCGCGCGCGTTCTCGGATCGATCTTGCGTGCGCTGGCCACCCTCAACTTCAGTTGCCTCGGACGCAGGCAGAGCTTCTTCCGCGATTGATTCCTCAGGCACGTCGAGCACCGCCGCGATCTTCTCCTCCGCGGGTTCCGGAACACTCCTTAGCTTCGGAGGTGAGGGCTTCCATGGGCGGATGTTTTGCAGTACTTCCCGGTAGAACTCCTCTGTGGTTGAGATGACGCTCTGTACGAATGATCCGCGGCCACTGTCCCGCTTGAGACCCATATTGCGGCTCAGTGCCACAACGAACTGTCTGATGTCCCGGGTTCTATCCGGGTACAAGACCTGTGGTGCCTCTCGCGCTTGGCGAAGAGTGCTCGCGAGGGAAGACGACAACCGTGTAACCCGGGCTTCGATCTTCACGATGTCGGGCGATCCCTCCAGTTGCCGAAGTAGCCACGAGACTCTACCCCTGGATGTGCCGAGAGCCGGGGCCTCGATTCGTGCCGAAGCCGTTATCTGGCGGGCCCGAAGGTCCGCAACGACCTGTACGGGGCCAGCGGCGTTCGGAACCCGCAGCTCTGCGTAAAGGTGGCCAGACGAGGCCAGAGAAGCGACGAGTGCGTTTCGCCTCGCCGCAGTCGTTCGCTCGCCTGGCGCCAGCAATTGCCTTACGTCCTGCCCAAGTTCCTTCGTCAGCTGGAGTCCGAGATACCGGACCAGGTCGTCCCACCGGGCCGCCACGGCCGCAACCGGGATATCTCCTCGCCGAAGCGTCTGGTCCCTGGCGCCATCCCGGACCGACGTCCACTCCGGCCCCATCCCTTCGAACGAGGCGGCACCCGATCGTGGATCGCTCAAATACCGAATCAATTCGCGAAGGATGTAGGCCTGGTCTGGGTCACTGACGCCGCGGAAATCCTCCTGAACGACGGCCTCGGTCAAGATGTCGATCCAAGACCAGTGGTGCAAGGCGACGCGTCGCATCTTCCGCTTGTCAATTTCCACTGGGTACTCGGTTGACGAGGAGACGTACTGGTTCGAGATCGATAGGACCGCATCGAACTCCAGCTCCCGGGCCAGGTCCAGATAGGTCTCGATCTGCTCGGCGGTAAGTTGTCCCGCGCCTGTTTTTGTCTCGACCAACGCGGTCCACGTCTTGCCAGCCCTGCTTGCCTTGATGATGCCGTCAGGACGAACCGGCCGATTTCCATATCTGAATGGGACCTCGATGAACGTTTCCACTCGACCCGTGGGTGCTCCAAGCGGCTTCAACAGGGCTCGGGCGAACTCAGGCACGGCATGCATGACCGCCAGGAGAGCAGAGGCTGCTCGTCTCTCCTGGGCCTCGATGCCTGATGCGGACGAGATTGGGATGAGCCGTGCCACTGGCCATTGGTCATCTCGAAGCATGTTCCCTCCATAGCCGCTGCCATCCTATGTCTTGAAGTCCGCTGGGGGAATGTGGTGGCCGACGCCCAGGTGGAGGTAACAGTGGCTTCGACGAGTTTCTCGTACGCCCGTTACGGGGGGAGACCATGCTCCTGTGAGTCGGTATGTCTGTCACGCATCCCTGTCATGCTGGCTGGCCCATCGGGTGGAGTTTGAATGGCGAAGGTTGAGATCGAGCGGCGGGGGGCGGTCACCGTGGTGACGGTGAACCGGCCGGAGGTCCACAACGCGATCGATGGTGAGACTGGAGGGCTCCTTCGCGACGCCATCCGGTCGTTCGCGCACGACACCGACGCCCGCGTCCTGATCCTGACCGGCGCCGGTGATCGCGCGTTCTGCACGGGGGCGGACCTGAAGGACGTCGGTGGGCTGGCGAACCCGCCGCCTGCGGAAGGCCCGCTTCGCTTCTCGCGACTCGATCCCGGCAAGCCGACCATCGCGGCGGTCGAGGGGTATTGCTTCGCGGGCGGGCTGGAGCTCGCCGCGTGGTGCGACTTCCGGATCGCGGGTGGTTCGGCCGAGTTCGGCGTGCTGAACCGGCGGTGGGGCATCCCGCTCGTGGACGGCGGGACGCAGCGGCTGCCCCGAATCGTCGGCCTCGCGAACGCGCTGTGGCTGATCGAGACCGGCATGCGCATCGACGCGGCCAGGGCGAGGGCGATCGGGCTCGTGCAGGAGGTCGTCCCGGCGGGCCAGTCGATGGCGCGGGCGCTCGAGCTGGCCGAGCGGATGAGCGCCTACCCGCAGGCCAGCCTCCGCGCGGATCGCGCGTCCTCGATCGCCGCCCTGGGCGGGTCGCTTGCCGACGGGTTGGCAGGCGAAGAGCGCCTGGGCCTCGCGTCGCTGGCGGACCCGGAGATCGGTGAGGCGCTGGCGCGCTACGCGTCCGGCGACCGGCCGGAGCCTCCCGTCCCGGCGGACTGACCGTCCTCACAGGTGCTGCTCATCGGCCTGTGAGGCACCGCGCTCATCGTCGGTCGCCATGAGACGACCGCGATCCCGAGGCTGGCTGCTCAACCTGGTCCTGGCCGCCGTCGTCGTGGCGGTCGTCGGCGGGGCATACCTCTCGCTCGGCGGTTCCGGCCAGGCCGATGCGTCCGTCCAGACGGCGACCGTGACCCGGGGGACGGTGCAGGAGACGGTGTCGGCGTCCGGCACCGTCGCCAGCGCGCGTTCCGTGGCGGTCAACTTCTCCGGGTCGGGCACGGTGAAGAGCATCGCCGCGCACCTCGGCCGGCACGTGAAAGCGGGCCAGGTCCTGGCCCGCCTGGACGACACGGCCGCGCGCCGGCAGCTGGCCGCCGACACGGTCAATCTTCGTTCCGCCCGGGCCAGCCTGGAGAACACGGAGGACAACCTGGGGTGCTCCGTCGCCGCCGACTGTTCCACGTCGGGGGCGGTGCAGCTGTTGTCGGCCAAGGCTTCCCTGGCCTCGGCGAGGCTTCAGGTCCAGCAGGACCTGGAGACGCTCGCGGGAACGCGCCTGACCGCGCCCATCTCGGGGACGGTGGTGTCCCTGGACGGCACCGTCGGGGACACGGAGCCGGCCGCCGACACCAGCACCGACTTCCTGGTCGTGGCCGACCTCTCGCACCTGGAGGTGACCGCGAACTTCTCGGAGACCGACGCCGCGAAGCTGAAGGTCGGCCAGTCCGCCACCGTCACCCTTGACGCACTGCCGAACACGCAGGTCGACGCCACGGTCGTCCGGATCGACCGGACGTCCACCGTCGTGAACAACGTCGTGACCTACGAGGTGACCCTTCGCCTCCGCGGCCATCCCGCGGGCATCCGGCTGGGCCAGTCCGCGAGCGTCACCGTGGTGACCGCGGAAGCGCAGGACGTGCTGACCGTGCCATCCGCGGTCGTTCAGACCGCCGGCGGCCGGAGCGTCGTGACCGTGCTGCGGGCCGGGAATCAGGTCCAGGTCCCGGTGCAGGTCGGGCTGGAGGGCGACCAGACCACGGAGATCCGGAGCGGCCTCGCCGAGAACGAGCAGGTCGTCATCCCGACGTCCTCCTCCGGCACCGGCTTCCCCTCGGAAGGGTTCCCGGGCGGCGGTGTGCTGCAGGTCGGGGGCCCCGGCCCGGGCGGTCCGTAGGTGGTCGCCGCATCGCCCGGCCCGGCCGCGCCCGCCTCCGGAGCATCGGGGGCAACCGGGGCGGTGCCGGTGGTCGAGCTCCGCGACGTGTGGAAGACCTACGGCGAGGGTGAGACCGCGGTCCACGCCCTCCGCGGCGTGTCGCTGTCCGTGGACCGGGGCGACTACGTCGCGGTGATGGGGGCCTCGGGGTCCGGGAAGTCGACCCTCATGCACGTGGTGGGGTGCCTCGACGTCCCCACGGCCGGGGACTACCGGCTGGAGGGCCACGACGTCGCCGGCCTGAACGAGGGGCAGCTCGCCCTGCTCCGCAACCGGCGGATCGGCTTCGTGTTCCAGTCGTTCAACCTGCTCCCGCGGTTGACCGCGGTGGGCAACGTCGAGCTCCCACTCGTCTACGCGGGCGCTCCGCGGCCGGACCGGCGCCGCATGGCCATGGAGACGCTGGCCGGCCTGGGGGTGGCGGACCGCGCGCACCATCTCCCCTCGGCGCTGTCCGGCGGGCAGGAGCAACGGGTGGCGATCGCCCGGGCCCTGGTCTTCGCACCGGCGCTGCTCCTCGCCGACGAGCCCACGGGCAACCTCGACTCCCAGGCCACGGCCGAGATGCTGCGCATCTTCGACCGGCTGAACGGGGGCGGGGTCACGTTCATCGTGGTCACGCACGAGGACCACGTGGCCGCCCACGCCAAGCGCGTCGTGCGCATCGCCGACGGGCGAGTCGTCGACGACGACCGCGTCGCCGCGGTCGAGGACCCACCCCCGGCGCTGCTCGCGGAGGAGGCGGCGTCGTGAGGATCCGAGACGTCCTCCGGTCGGCGACGCAGGGGCTGGCCGCCAACAAGCTCCGGTCGGCGCTCACCACCCTCGGCATCCTCATCGGGGTCGGCTCGGTGATCCTGCTGGTGGCGGTGGGCAACGGATCGGGCAAACAGATCCAGGCCGACATCGAACGCCTCGGCACCGACACCCTGACCGTGTTCGGCGGCGGCTTCGGGCGCCAGGCCTCCTCGGGCTCCGGGCTCCAGAGCAGGGACCGCAGCCTGACCGTGCGCGTCGCGGCCGCCCTCGCCGACTCCGCCGGGGCCCCGGACATCAAGAGCGTCTCCCCCGTCGTCACCACCCAGCAGACGGCGACGTACCAAGGAGCCAGCCACACCGTCAACCAGCTGGTCGGCACGTACCCCAGCTACTTCGAGGCCACCAACAGCCCGGTCGACCGGGGGACGTACTTCACCAACTCGGACGTCGAGGCGGCCCGCAAGGTGGTGGTGATCGGACAGACCGTGGCCACGGACCTGTTCGGGACGGAGGACCCGATCGGGAAGCGGATCAACATCGCCGGGGTGCCGTTCACCGTGGTCGGGGTGCTGGCCGACAAGGGGAGCTCGGGGCCGGCGGGCGACGCGAACGACGCCGTGATCGCGCCGCTCAGCACGGTCCAGCAGTCCCTGACCGGGTTCGGACCCGTGTCGTCCATCGTCATCCAGGCCACCGGCCCTGACACCGTCGACGCGGCCGAGGCCGAGGCCACCGCGATCCTCGACCGGCAGCTCGACATCGCCGATGCCAGCCAGCGGACCTACCAGATCCTCAACCAGGCGCAGCTGCTCACCACCAGCTCCCAGACCACCCACACGTTCACCGTCCTCCTGGGAGCGGTCGCGGCCATCAGCCTGCTGGTCGGCGGCATCGGGATCACCAACATCATGCTGGTCACCGTGACCGAGCGGACCCGGGAGATCGGGATCCGCAAGGCCATCGGTGCGGAGCGGTGGGCCATCCTGACCCAGTTCCTGACCGAAGCGACGCTGCTCAGCCTGTTCGGCGGGGCCCTCGGCGTCATCGCCGCGCTGGCGGGCAGCCGGTTCACCATCGTCGGGATCAAGCCGGTGATCGTCCCGGCGTCCGTCGTGCTGGCGCTGAGCGTGTCGGTGGCGGTTGGCCTGTTCTTCGGCAGCTATCCGGCGAACCGCGCGGCGACCCTCCGGCCCATCGACGCGCTGCGCCATGAGTGAGCGTCACCGGTCCAACTCGCGAGGAGGAAGAGAACGATGAGCGATGGGCTCGAACAGACCGAAGAAGGCCCCGACGCCACGACGCCGGGAGGACCGCAGGACCCGGATGAACGAACGCCTCCTGTGCCCCGGGGCGACCTGGAGGGCGCCCTGGCGGCTCGGTCGAGCAGGCAGGGGCGACGACCCGTCACGCTGGTCCTCGCGGCCGTGGTCATCCTCGGGCTGGGGTTCCTGCTCGGCGGGTTCGTGCAGCGCCACGCGAGCGGGGGCACCACGCCCGCCGCGGCCGTGGGCCCCGGAGGCTCGCAAGGATTCCCGGTCGCCGGCGGCCCGGGAGGTGGAACCGACGGGTCCCTCACCCCCGGAACGGTGGAGCGGGTGGACGGCGACACGGTGTACGTGAAGGAGGCGGACGGGACCATCGTGAAGGTCGACACCGACTCCGGCACCACGGTCACGCTCTCGAGGAAGGGATCCGTGAGCGACCTCCGGCCCGGCCAGAGCGTGCTGGTGATCGGCACGGAGGGCTCGAACGATTCGGTGGACGCCTCCCAGATCACCGAAGGCGACCTGGCCGCCCGCGGCCCGGTCGGGTTCCCCGGGCCGGCCGCCACGACGGGATCCTCCGGCTGATGCAGGAACTGCCGGGCGCGGGCGCGTCAGGCCGAGAGCTCGATCGGGGTGATCTCGATGGTCAGGGTGCGGCCCTGGCGGAAGACGCGGATGGGCATGGTCCGGCCGATGGCCGAGCCGTCCATGAGCCGCTGGAGGTCGTCCATGCCCGTCACGGGGACGCCGTCCACCTCGACGAGGAGGTCCTCGGCCCGAACGTCGGCGCGAGCGGCGGGGCTTCCCGGCACGACCTCCACGATCTCGATCCCGCGCTGACGGTCCACCTCGGCGGCCAGCCGGGGCGGGAGCGGCCGGGGACCACCCGCGATGCCGAGGTAGGCGCGGCGCACCCTTCCGTCGGTCATGAGCGCCGCAACGATGCGTCGCGTGGCCGCGTTGATCGGAACGGCCAGGCCCAGGCCCTGCCCCATGCCGGGACCGATCACGGCGGTGTTGATGCCGACGAGGCGCGCGGAGCTGTCCGCCAGCGCGCCGCCCGAGTTCCCAGGGTGGAGCGCGGCGTCCGTCTGGATGACGTTCTCCACCAGGCGTGTAGCCGACCCGACGCGGGTGGGGAGGGACCGGCCCAGCGCGCTCACGACACCGGCCGTGACCGAGCCGGCGAAGCCGAAGGGGTTCCCCATGGCCACGACCAGCTGGCCGACCCGAAGCACGGCGGCGTCGCCCAGCACGGCCGGCGAGAGGTCCGAGCCGGAGGTCCGCACGACGGCCAGGTCCGACAGCGGATCGGTGCCCACGATCTCGAGGTCCAGCTCGCGGCCGTCGACGAACGTCGCAATCCCGCGATCGGTGCCACTCACCACGTGGGCGGACGTGAGCAGGAACCCGTCGGGCGTGACGGCCACGGCGCTGCCGCCGCCCTCGATCCGTCCCCGACCGCCCAGCCGCTTCCACACCCGCAGGTTGGCCACGGAGGGGGACAGCAGCTCGGCCACGCGAACCACCACCTGCGAGTACGCGTCCAGCGCCTCACCGTCGACCGCCGCCACACCGTCCGGCGGAGGCTGATGCTCGCCGAGGATCGCGTCCAGGAACCGGAGATCAGTCACGGCTCGAGGCTAGCACGTAATCATGTAATTCCCGCGGCCTCCAACGCCTCCGAGCGCGTGGGGTAGTCCTGCATCTCGACGACCTTCCCGTCGCGGAAGGTGATCATGGTCGCGGTCTCGTCCGGCCACTCGGGGCCGCCGACCTCGCTGGGGTGAGCGACGACGACCACGCGGTCCTCGCCCGCCTCGACGAACTCCAGCGCCCCGCGGTTGAAGCCCTGCTCCAGCCGGTCACGCAGCGTCCGCATCACGTCGTGCCTGTCGTGACAATCCCATTCGCCGGGCTCGAACGAGCCCCACTGCACCGCGGGGTCCAGCATGGACTCCAGCCCGTCGAGGTCGCCCCGCTGCCAGGCGGCGAAGCCCTCGCGGGCCAGCTCCATCGCCGTTCCCATGTGCGTCACCCTCCTTCCTGCTGCGGCGGCCCGTGGCGCGTCGTGAAGCCCACGTACCAGTCCTCGTCCGACTCGCCGTCGATCGTCAGGCGCCATACGAACCTGCTGTCCGGCGCCAGTGGCAGCGGCGGGACGTTCACGGCGATGGCGAAGTCGAGCGGCGTGCCCGGCTTCAACCCGGGCGGCCGTCCCACCTCGAACTGCCCCTCCACCTGGACCGGCTGATCGCCCGTTCCGCCGGGGAACCGCACGGGCCGCTCGTCCGCATCCACCAGTGACAGGCCGAACGTGTGCTGGACGTTGGCCTGGTCCCACGGCACCTCGATCTTCACCGCGATGCCCATCTGGACGGCGCCCGGCCCGGTGATCGACCACCCGCCGCCCAAGATGTACAGCTTGCCCTGCACGGCCTGCACGAAGTCCGCCAGCAGGAGGGTCGCTCTCAAGGACGCACCCTCAACTACGTCCGAGCTCCTCGCGGGCCAGGCGCAGCGCCTCCTCGTACACGTCGCGCGCCGGGACGCCGGCCTCCCGGGCCGCACGGGCGCAGTCCTCGTACTCGGGCGCGACGGTGATGGCTCGGCCCTCCATGAATCCCACCTTCACCGCCACGGGGCCGTGGCTGGTCTCCACCTTGAGCAGCTCCCGCTCCAGCGCCTCCTTCGTCACCGGGGTCGAGCGAATCCCGAGCGTCCCGGTCTCGCGGAACAGGATGCCCCGCACGGCCTCCGCCCGCTCCGCGGAGCACAGCACGGACACCGTGACCGCGGGCCTGCCCTTCTTCATGACGATCGGGGTCAGCCACGCGTCCTGCACGCCGCCCTGGAACAGCCGCTCCAGCACGTACTCGTACAGCTCCGGATTGAGGTCGTCGACGTTCGTCTCGAGCACGACGTCGCCGCCGGCCGGCTCGAGCGACGGCGCAGTGCGGTGGCGTTCCTCCTCCGGCCCCACCAGCACCCGGAGCACGTTCGGGAAGTCCAGCCGGTGCGAGCCCGCCCCATAGCCCACCGTCTCCACGCGCATGAGGGGCAGGTCGCCGTAGCCTTCCGCCAGCGCAGCCAGGATGGCCGCCCCCGTGGGCGTCACCAGCTCGACGGTGACGCCCCGCGAGTAGAGCGGCGCCCCCCGCAGCAGCTCCACGACCGCGGGACCGGGGATCGGCATGGCGCCGTGCTCCGTCTTCGTCATGCCCAGGCCGGTCGGGACCGGCGAGGCGAACACGCGCTCCACGCCGAGCGCGTGCAGCGCCACGGCCGTCCCGGTGATGTCCACGATGGAGTCCACGGCCCCGATCTCGTGGAAGGTGACCAGGTCGACCTCCTTGTGGTGCACGTGGGCCTCTGCCTCGGCCAGCCGGCGGAAGACGCGCTGCGCGGTCCGCCGGACCTCCGGCTCGATCTCCGCGGCGTCGAGCAGCGCGCGGATGCTGGAGTACGTGCGGATGATCCCGGTGATGCCCGCGTGCACCGAGACGCGGGTAGCCCGGAGGCCGAACGTCTCCACCTCTTCCAGCTCGAGCTCGAAGGGCTCGACCGGCAGCGTCGCGAGCTGTGCCCGGATCTGCTCGAAGTCCGCCCCCGCGTCGATGAGTGCACCGAGGGCCATGTCGCCGGAGATGCCGGCGATGCAGTCGAAGTACGCGACCCGCACGCTATGTCCGATCGGGGGGTCCGCTCGCCGGGCCGCCCTCGCCTCGAGCCGCTCGGAGCGAGCCACCCCACCGAACCCCCCGGGCCACCCGCAGCCTGAGGATCCGGTGGGCGACCTGGGCTGCGCCGAAGCCATTGTCGATGTTCACCACGGCGACCCCCGGCGCACAGGACGTGAGCATGCCGAGCAGCGCGGCCAGCCCCTGGAAGGACGCCCCGTAGCCCACGCTCGTGGGAACGGCGATGACCGGCCGCGACGTGAGCCCGGCCACGACCGACGGGAGGGCTCCCTCCATCCCCGCCACCACGATGGCGCAGTCCGAGGCGTCGATGCGGTCGCGGTGCTCGAGCACGCGGTGGACGCCCGCCACGCCGACGTCGGTGATGGCATCGACGTCCATCCCCAGCGCCGAGGCCGTGACGGCGGCCTCCTCCGCGACGGGAAGGTCGCTCGTCCCGGCGGACACGACGGCGACCGAGCCCAGCGCCGCACCGTTCGAACTCCGCTTCGCGACCACCAGCCCGGAGCGCTCGTGGTAGACGGCGGCGGGCACGACCTCCAACACGGCGGCGAACTGCTCGGGCGTGGCCCGGGTCACGAACACCGGGCCGGACGTCCTGCGGACCAGCGCCGCGGCCGCCGCCCGGACCTCGTCCGCGGTCTTTCCCGGCCCGAAGACCGCCTCCGCCTGGCCGGTCCGGAGCTCCCGGTGATGGTCGATCCTGGCCCCGTCGACCTCCTCGTAGGGGAGGTCCCGGAGGGCCTGGACGGCGTCGTCCACGGTCCGCTCACCCTCAGCGACCCCGCGAAGAAGTTGCGCCAACGATCGTTCGTCCAAGGAAGGCGCCATTGTATACTTCGGGCTTCAGGGCAGGTAGATGCCCATTTTTGGGATCCGAAGGCAGCCGACGTTGGCCTTTTCCTCGAAGACCCTCACCCTTCTCGTCCTGGTCGCGCTGGGGCTGGACGTGCTGGTGCTGTTCGTCCTGTCGGCGATCGCCGGCCGGCGCCGCGCGCCGCGTCAGCGGACGGCCATCGTCATGGACGAGACGCTCCGGGGGATCCTGGAGGGCCACGCGAGGACGCTGCAACGGCTGGAAGCGGCCATCGCGCAGCTGTCCGCACAGGACGCCCGGCTGGCGGACCACCTGGCCGGGGTGGTGCAGAACGTCTCGCTCGTGCGCTACGACGCGTTCGAGGACGTGGGCGGCCGCCTGTCGTTCTCCTGCGCGCTCCTCGACGCCCAGGGCGACGGCGTCGTCGTCACCTCGATCAACGGCCGGCAGGACACTCGCGTCTACGCGAAGCCGGTCCGCGCCGGCGCAAGCGAGTACAACCTGTCGGAGGAGGAGGAGCAGGCCATCCGAGGCGCCCTGACGGGGCGTGGGCAGATCCGGGAGGCGGGATGATCTTCAGGCGCGACGAGGGGGCAGCGGGGACGGAAGCTCCGGCCTCGACGATCAGGGAACGGGAGGTTCGGACCATGGCAGAGGGAGAGGTCACGGTGGTCGGCCCAGGGGCCAAGCTCGAGGGGACGCTCGTGTCCGCCGGCTCACTTCGCATCGACGGCCAGGTGAAGGGCCAGATCAACGCCGAGGGCGACGTCATGCTGAGCCCCCAGAGCCAGGTCGAGGCCGACATCCGCGCCGACAGCGTGACCGTGGCCGGCCGGTTCAAGGGGAACATCTTCGTGAAGGGAAAGGCCGAGCTGGCACGGGGCGGCCGGGTCGACGGGAACATCACCTCCAAGGTCCTGGTGGTCCAGGAGGGCGGCGTCTTCTGCGGCCAGAGCCTCATGGACTCCGAGCGTCCGCCCGGACAGGCCTCCGCCGCACCCACGGGGGCGGCGGGCCAGGCGTCGCCGGCCGAGGGGGCCAGGGGATCCACTCCCGAAGGTTCGGCCGAGAGAGCCAGGGCCGCTTCGACGTAGCGCGGGCGGCTCGGCCCGCCGGCACGCCTTGTTCAAGTAGCTCCAAGACATGAGCCTCGGGGTAGGGGCTGCTCGCCTGGCCCCTGCCCGCATTGACCTCGGGCAGGACCCTAATAACCGCAGGAGACGTATTCTAGTATCCACGTCCGGCGCTCATCTGGCCCGCAAGCTCGCCTCTCGGCGGACCGGAAGTAGTATCCGCAAGGCGGTCCCTGGGGAATCCACCAGCTGGTCTCGCGGCTCGACTGTCTGGGAAGCAAAGGTCACAACTGCGCCACCGGATCGAATCCTCAGCCTCGCCACCCAGGCTAAATACGAGACGCTTCAGGTAGAAGAGTCCGTAGCCACGTATGCGATCTGGGTCTGGCTGCGAGGTAACCCGCTCCACAGTTGAGGCCAACACCAGCTCAGAATCCAGGATGCGCCTGATTCTGTCCTCTATGAGCTCCTGCCCTCCACGGGCCCGTCCGCTGGGCCGGACTTTATCGCGCAGCAAGTCCCACTCTACCCTGGGCGACAATGCATCCTCAGTTCTCCCGGGGCGAGCGCCCCAGTTTCTCTTTGCCCCCAATCGAGTTGCGCGCGGAGAGGAGCTTCTACATGATTTGGTGCGGCAAAGGACTTTGCTTCTCCCCCGGAGGAGCCAGCCTATTCGAGGCCAGCTTGCGAAAGGAACGGAGGGGGTCATGCGGGTACGCACTGCCAGTTCTGGTTTTCCTCTTCGCGGTTTCTCTGGGCGCGCCGCGTGCATCAGCTGCGCCGTCCCCACTCTACCCCGCGGGATGGACGACAATGTCGGTGACTGCCCAGCAGGCCGATGGATCACCCCTGCCCAACGCCCAGGTAACCGTCTACTACTGGCCCTTTGACCCGCCCGGAGTCCAGTTCTCGCCTCAGGTCATGGCTTCAGGGACGAGCGACGCCTCAGGCTTGTTCGCGGGGCGGTTGGACGACACCATGGTTCAGCTGTCCGAGCTGGGAGACACCGGCGACAGCGAGTCAGGCAATCCGGACCGTTTCAACGCATTGATCGTAGCCACCGGCAGTGATGGACACTTTGGGGTCCAGCAGCAGATCGCCAAGTACGCGGGGGAAACGGCGACGACAGTCATCGCCAGCGAGACGGGCGCGCCCGGCGCGACCGGTCTGACGGTAACTCCCATCGGCTACGGCTACCGGTACATGCAGGTCTTGGCCTGGAATAACGCCTACGGGCTGAAGTCCACCTTCACGTACTCCTTCAGCTCATCAGAGCACCGAGAGCTGAATGCTCAAGTCGCCATCCAGTACTCAGGGAAGCCTTGGTCCGTTGGCGGCTACCTGCTCGAGGAAGCCAAGCGCACCACGACTGCGGCGCCGTTCCAGACCATCGGATACCACAAGTACTACTGGGCGAACTACTATTGGGTGGAATATCAGATCGAGTCTTGTTCCCCGACGGTGCCTCCGGTCTGCAACATCTGGTCCGATTGGCACGCGAACGCCTGGCAGGGGACGCTTAACGACTACAACCCGAACAGGAACGCCAGCGGGGTCACGATCGGGACCCGGCCCTACTACGTCCCCCCGTTTGACACCGACCCGAATCACTGGGTGATCATGTATGCGAACAGTGGCCCGTGGGCACGGGGCCTCGGCCAAGCTCAAGCGTATGGTTTCAACCTCAGTCTTGCTGGGTTCATCGGACTCTACGACAAAGCTACATACGCAAAGGAGACATGGATCCAGTACGAGTACAAGGACGGTTGCGGGCAGAGCAGGGTCATCTGGGGAAATGGGACCTACCCCGCCGATCAGAGTCTAGGGATTGTCCAGGCGAGTTGCGTAACGCTGCCGTGACCCACCCAAGACCGGAAAAGGAACAGAGCTTGCTCACGCGCGCTTGGGTGGTGTCAGTGGCGTCCGTCCTTCTCCTGTCCACCGGCGCGTGCGGCTCCGGAGGGGTGACGGAGGGCTCCGCCTTCGGACCCCTCGGCCCGACAAGGTACGGTGTGGCTCCCTTCCCTCCCGATTCACGTGTCGGCATTTTGGCGCTGGACCTTGTCAACAACTCTACCCAGTCCCTCACTCTGGAGAGAGTCGAGGTGGTCGGTGCGGGTATCGGGGATGTGGCACGGGTGTTCAAGCAGGAGGCCGCTCCTCTCGCTGCTGGCACCCATGCCACACCTGGCGGCGTCTATGACACGGATCCACCCGCCGTTCGTCTCAACGACGCCTGCCACATCCAGGATGTGCGGCCGCTGGCTGGCTATGAGGTTCCGCCTGGAGGCGGCCTTCGGATCTGGACCGTTCTCCAGTTCCTCGGCCCCGGACGATTCCTCGTTCAGGAGCAGCCAGTCTGGTACGAGCAGAACGGGACCGAGTACCGCCAAGTCATGCCAATCAGCTATAAGGGCGCGGTAATTGCAGGGATGCCGGTCCCGAAGCCAGACCCCCACCAGCTCGCGTGCGTCCCGCCCGCCCGCCTGTTGAACCAACCTGGCCCCGCTTCCGGCGAAGGGGCAGCGGCGCGGACCGGGTAGTCGGCCGTTCGCCCAACGGAGGCGCTCGCTCGCCGACCCAGGGGGGTAAGTGGGTCGATTGATTTCACGCCTCCCGTTCTCGCCGATGAAAGATGATTTTGGTTATCGCAAATTGACTAGTCAGGCAGCTGTATCGAACTTCTGCGCATAGAGCTGGCGTGTGAACTTCTCCGGGAGCCGGTGCAGTGTCTCCTCCACGGCAACGCGAACCGCGGCCCTAGTGCTCTGCTCCTTCCGCCAGTCGAGCACGATCTTGTCGCGTTTCGGCACGGCCAACAGCTCTTCTGCGGCTCTCTTCACCTGCGCCTTCTCATCGTCAGAGAGCTCGGGAGCAGGGCGCATCAGCAAGTCGAAGATGGCGAGCTGCTCCTCAGTCAGTCCCTCGGACAGAGATCGAGCCTCCGACCCGACCGGTCCCGTCCCGCCGTTCTGGCATGCTGTGATCTCCCATGCTCGACCTGAGGGCCATCCGTGAGGATCCCGAGCCGTTCCGGGCCGGCCTGGCCCGCCGCGGCGCGGCCGGCGAGGTCGACCGGCTGCTGGAGCTGGACCGTGAGCAGCGGGCCCTGAAGGTCCAGGTCGAGGAGCTGCGGGCCGAGCAGAACCGGATGTCGAAGGAGATCGGCGCGGCCTCGGAAGACGAGCGCGCCACGCTCATCGATTCGCTCCGCGAGGTTTCGGAGCGGCTGAAGGACCTGGAGCCACTGCTCCAGAGCGTCACCGACGACCTGGAGGGGCTCCTGGCGCGCCTGCCGAACCTCCCGCACCCCTCGGTCCCCGACGGGGAAAGCGACGAGGACAACATGGTGGAACGGGTGGTGGGCGACCCGCCCTCGTTCGGGTTCGAGGCGAAGGATCACCTCGACCTCGGCGAGCCGCTCGGCATGATCGACATGGAGCGGGGCGCCCGGACCTCGGGCTCGCGGTTCGCCTACCTGCTCGGCCCGGCCGTGTGGCTCCAGTTCGCGCTGGTGCGCTACGCGCTCGACGCGCTCGTCCGGCACGGGTTCACGCCTGTCGTCCCGCCGGTCCTGGTCCGGGAAGAGGCGCTGTTCGGGACGGGGTTCCTCCCCGGCGGCGAGGAGCAGCTGTACGCGACCAGGGAGGACGACCTGTACCTCGTGGGGACCTCCGAGGTACCGTTGGCCTCTTTCCACGCGGACGAGATCCTCGAGCCGGACCGGCTGCCGGTTCGCTACGCGGGGTACTCGACGTGCTTCCGCCGCGAGGCCGGGACGTACGGCAAGGACACGAGGGGGATCTTCCGCGTCCACCAGTTCGACAAGGTGGAGATGTTCTCGTTCGTCCCCGCGGAGTCCTCCTGGGACGAGCACGAGTTCCTGCTGTCGGTGGAGGAGGAGATCGTCGGCGGCCTGGGGATCCCGTACCGGGTGGTCAACGTCTGCATCGCCGAGCTGGGCGATCCGTACGCGAAGAAGTTCGACATCGAGGGCTGGCTGCCGGGCCAGGGCCGGTACCGGGAGATCACGTCGTGCTCGAACGCCACGGACTTCCAGGCCCGCCGGCTGGGCGTTCGGGTCCGGACGGCCGACGGGAACCGGCCCGTCCACACATTGAACGGGACCGCCGTGGCGATCGGCCGCATGCTCATCGCGATCATGGAGAACAACCAGCGCGAGGACGGGTCGATCGAGGTCCCGGAGGCGCTGCATCCACACCTGCCGGAATCGCTGCGGGTGGTCCGCCCGGCCGGCACCTGACCCCGGAGGCGGCTACCCCACCGGCAGGTGGTGGGCGACGGTGAGGGCCAGGAACGCGACGGGCAGCCCGATCTCGTCGATCGCGGCGTCACGCCACCGCAGGGCCAGCCCCAGCGTGGGGCCCTCGATGCGCGGGAAGTCCGTGATCAGGTCCCCGAGCGTGAACCGGCCCGCCGTCCGGTTCATGTCGATGAGGGCGAAGGCGTCCACGGTGCCCGTCGTCGGCGGGCCGGCGGCGCAGGTCCCGGCCTTCGGGCATCCGGCGTCCAGGCTCACCACCATGCCGAGCGTCGTCGTGCCGTCGGCCGCGGTGGGCTCGCCGGCGAACCCGAGCTGGCCGTGGACCCCGCCGTCCGCCAGCTTCTGCCAGTCCTCCGGCGTGGCGGGCGCGACGAGGTGGTCGTCCTGCACGACGGTCCACGCCACCACCCATCCCGGGACCGGCCCGTTCTCCGGAAGCTCGATCCCGGCCAGGCCGCCGCACGCGATCGGCTCTCCGGGCATGGAAGAGTCGAACCGCAGCGTGGCCGTGTAGCTGTAGCGGCCGTCGGGGTCGGCCGCCGAGCGTGGCGCGCGGATGCGCTGGCCCACCGAGGCGGAGGCGCCGAAGTGGATCCCCGCCAGCAGCAGGATGTCGGCCACCAGGTCGCCCTGGGCCGTGAACAGGTCGCGGTCCCGGAACACCCCCCGGATCACGGCGGCCTCGTGTCCCAGCACGGCGGCGAGTCGCATGCGGGGGTCGACGCCGGCCGGGACCGGTGAGGCCACCAGGCCGGCGCACGTTCCGGGCGTCGGTGTGGGGAGGGCCTGGACCCGCCCCACCCTGCTCATGGCCTGCGCCGCGAGGATGGCGAATTGCAGCGGGTCCACGCGGAAGCTGTTCGGGTCGAGGTGGAAGAACACGTTCTGGGGCGGCGCGTGGACCTCGCTCAGCTGGCGCACCACGAGGGCGGGGAACGCGCCCGGGGCGTTCGGGTCGGCCAGCGCGTTCTGGATCCAGTCCTGGAGCGCCCGGGCGAACCGGTCCTGGCCGAACATGGGCTTCGCCACCAGTGGCATGAGGAAGTCCGGCACGTCCCACAGGTCCTCCAGGAACCACGTCCGGTTCGACCTGATGGCCTCGGCGAGCATCGGGACCTGGATGTCGTAGACGTAGGAGTCGATGAAGGTCGGCGTGGCGGGCTGGTTGACCAGCGAGCCGTCGCGGGCCGAGACGATGGGGATGCCGGAGAGGGTCAGGATGCGCGCGACGGCGTCCGGCCCGGTGGTCGGATCGAGCGTCTGGAGGGCCAGGCGCTCGGCCAGGGCATCCTGGTCGAGGGTCTCGGTCGGAGACGGGGTGGTGGGGGAGGACGGCGGCGGGCGTGTGGAGGGCCGGGTGGTGTCGACGGTCGGATTGCACGCCTGGAGGAGCACGGCAACCATCGACGCGAGCGCGACGGCTCGCGCCCCCGATCGGAGCCTCGGAACCACCATCGCACCCTCAGTCTTCGGCACGGGTCCGGGCCCGGTGAAGGGCTAGGCCGAACGACCCCGGAAGCCATCCCCGCTTCGCGCCATCCACGCTCGGGCCAGGTTTGCCCGTTCGAGGCGCTCGGGTACCAGTGACTCGAGATGTGGTCTGACGCGATCACCGGCGGCCTGGAGCGGTCCCGGGCCCTCGATCGGGTGGGGAAGGCGCTGGGCCGGGCCTTCTCCGGCGTCGTGCGTCCGGGCCGCCTCAAGGACCTGCTGAGCGGGACCTGGCTGGCCCACCCGCTCCATCCGATGCTGACGGACGTCACCGTCGGGGCCTGGACCGGCGCGCTCCTGCTCGATGTGGTGGGCGGCGAGGAGTCCCGGGCGGGCTCCGACCGCCTCGTCCTGCTGGGCGCGCTGTCCGCCGTCCCCACCGCCGTCACGGGGCTGTCGGACCTCGCCGACGTGGTGAACCCGGAGGACCGAAGCGTCGGAGCGGTCCACGCCCTCGGCAACGTCACCGCGCTCGCGCTCTTCGGGATGTCCTATGTCGCCCGCAGTCGAGGGAACCGGCGCGCGGGACTGTTCCTGTCGACCGCGGGCATGGGCGTCGCCACCGGGTCGGGGTTCCTGGGCGGTCACCTCGCCTACCGGCTGGGGATCGGGGTCGACCAGACCCGGTTCGAGGCCGGCCCGTCCGAGTGGACCGCCGTCCTCGGCGACGGGGAGCTTCCCGACGGTCGGCCGAAGCGGGTGGCCGTCGGCACGACCACCCTGATGCTGTACCGGCACGATGGGCGGGTCCTGTGCATCGCGAACCGGTGCAGCCATCGAGGCGGGCCCCTCCACAAGGGCCGGGTGGAGGGCACGGTGGTCCGGTGCCCCTGGCACCTCAGCGAGTTCGACCTCCAGGATGGGGCGGTGGTCCGCGGCCCCGCGACCGCGCCGCAGCCCGCGTACGAGGCCAGGGTCCGAGAGGGGAAGATCGAGGTCCGGGCCGCGCTCCGATCCCAGCTCGGCCCCTAGCCGGCCTGGCTCAGGCGCTCCTCTGCCTTCCTGCGCCCCTCCTCGGGGAGGTCGTCGATCTGCTTGCCCTGCGGCTGGCAGCACTCCCCGTCCTCGGAAGCGTGTTCCTGCCATGTGCGCCCGTCACAGCACCAACCCTGGGTGGCATCGACGTGTCCGGTCACCACGGCCTCCTTTCGGATGACGGTCTCTCCATCCTGTCTCTACCCACGCCGGCGGAAGGAAACGCGTGACGGTGGGGACGCCGGTCAGGCCGCGAGGGGGCGCCGGACGTGGAGGCGGAACTTCGTGCCCGTCGGGCCCGGCACGATCTGGAGCAGGTCGACCAGCTGTCGAGCGATCCACAGGCCCCGTCCCGCCTCGAACAGCCCGCTCGGCGGCCGGTACCCGGCCAGCGGGTCCCCAACGCCCTCCCCGACGTCCTCGATCTGGCACAGGAACCGCCCCTCCTCCGTCCAGGTCGACACGGCCGCGGGGCCGTCCGCGTGCACGAAGGTGTTGGTGAGGACCTCGTTCGCGGCGATGCACAGGTCCGTGGCCCGCTCCGGGCCCAGACCCGCCTCCAGGGCCTGCGCCTCGAGGAAATGGCGGGTGGCCCGGAGCTCGGCCGGGATCTCGACCTGCGTCGCCCACGGCGGGGGAGGTGTGAGGTCGGGGTTCACCTGCTCCAGGAACTCGGCCGGATCGAGGAAGTCCGAGCTGGGGCGTCCGTCTCCGCCCGCCACGACGGGATGAGTCCGGCGTGCGCTCGCCGCGACGGCGGGGTCGAGGCGCGCGGCGGGGTAGGTGCACACCAGGGTGACCGGGAACGGCCCCAGGACCTCGTTCAGCACGGACTCGTAGCGCTGCCACTCCACGACCATCTCGGGCGGGCCGGCCGGCCACGCCGGCTCGCCGACCAGCCGTACCGTGCGTGCGCCATCCGCGAGATCATGCTCCGCCAGCTCGTAGAATGCCCGGAGCCTGCTCGCGGTGCTCGGATGCCACTCCCAGGTGTCCGCGAGCGTCAGGCCGGGGCGGTTCGGCCCGAACGCCGCGCGGAGCGCGGCCAGCTCCTCGGAGCCCACCGCGGCCACGACTGGCTCGCCGCGGGCGACCCCCTCGGCCACGAACGGCACCATGTGGTCGAGGAACTCGTCCAGGCTGTCGTAGACGAGCGCCGGGTGCTCGAGGTGCCTCGTCGCGGTCTGTTCGGGCCCTTCAGTCCCCATCGTCGCCCTGTCGCTCGATGACCAGGCCGGGCTGGCGGTCCAGGCCCAGGACGTCCGCGATGCGGCGCATCACCGGCGGCGCACCCCGGAGCACGAGCACCCGGCCGGGACCGAGGCGTCGTGCCGCCTGGACGATGAGCCCCGCGCCGTGCACGTCGATGAACGCGACCGCGGAGAGGTCCAGCACCGGCTGCGGGAACGCCCCCCGGACGAGCTCGTCCAGCGCTCCCTGGAGGGTCGCCCACGTCGCCAGGTCGACCTCGTCGGTCAGCGCGATCGCTTGCCTCGCGACCGTCTTCGGAAGGCCTGTCCCGGGCATGTCCGCGCATTCAGGTACCCCCGTCCGGGCGGGCTCAATCTCGCGGGGCCCTTCCAGCGCGCCGAATTCCGGATCGGCGGGTCAGTGGCAGCCGTCGAACGAGAAGTGGCCGGGGTCGGTGGCCGGTTGGGACTGGCACCACCCGGCTCGCCGCATGGCCTCGATCACGCCCGGCGTGTCCAGGCTCCCCTGCGTGAGGTCGACCGCGGCCCCGAGCTGGTGATACGAGGTCCCCGGCGAGGCGCACCGCCCCGGGCAGCCGGTGGGGTCGCCGCAGATTGTCCGGCAGGCCTGGGCCTGCTGGCCGCACGACCGGTAGCTCTGGACGACGAAGATGGGCCCCGGGGACAGGCGCACCGCCTTCCGAAAGGCCCGCATGGCCACCGGCTGAAGGGTGACGCCGTGCCAGGTGCTGAGCGGCGGCCGCTCGGCGCAGACGTCGTCGGGCCGCACCAGCGGGTCACGGGTCGCGATGCGCCATCCCAGGACGCCGATCGCCACGAAGGTCACGGCCGCCAGCACGCCGGCCAGATACCGTCCTCGCCTCGTGAGCCTCATCGACATCCCCTCGCCGTCCATCCGGCGGGGCGGGGTTCGCGCATGCCGGTATTCCTTCCCCGATCGGCGCGGGGAGGTGTCGAGGCTACCGGAGGCTTCGCCGGGTGGTGGCGGCCAGGACCGCCCAGGCCGCGGCGAACAGCACGACCACGAAGACGAGGAGATAGGCCCAGTAGGTGGTCGTCGCGTGCGTCCCCGCGTTCCCGTATGCGTTCAGCAGGGGCGGCCCCAGCGGCGAGCCCCCGTGGGCCAGCAGGAAGCGGACGTGCAGGCCGTGGCCGATCGCCTCGAACGCCCACCGGACCGGCATCACGGCGCTGATGGCGGCCCCCACGCCCGCCATCACGTGCACCGGCAGGATCGCCCCGGAGAACAGCACGGCCGGGAAGCACAGCATGGGCAGGGCCAGGGTGGCCTGCGCAGGGTTCCCCACGATCGCCGACGTCAGGAGCCCGCCCGCGAGCGCTGCCGTGGCGTCGAGACCGAGCGAGACGCCCAGCCCCACGTACGTTCCCAGCCCGGCCGGTGGCAGCCGGTTCAGGGCCCGCAGCACGGCCAGCATGAGGACCACGACGACGATCAGGAACGGCAGCAGGACGGTGACCTTCGAGGCCAGGTACGCGCCGAGCCGCAGGCCGACCAGGTGCTCGCGGCGGAGGATCGCCCGCTCGGTGACGATCTGGAGGAGGCCGTACGTCAGGCCGAAGAAGAACGCCCCGAACGTGATCCAGAACAGGATCATGGCGATCGCGCTGGGGTTCGGATCGGCGAAGTCGAACGCGCCGGGCCGGAACAGGATGACGAACATGGCCACCACCAGCACCGGGCTCCCCAGGAGGATGGCCAGGGTCAGCCTGTTGCGCACGAGCGTCTCGAACGTCCGCTTCGTCAGCACGACCCACTGCCGGACGAACCCCGGTGGCGGGGGGTTGGGCGGAGGCGCGCCCGTCGGTGCGGCCTCGTGCTCGGCCGCGGCCGCGGCTTCCGGC
>WNFU01001371.1_pt1 | contig 47980 bp, 44 predicted proteins | sample 5400121 | NCBI WGS metagenome assembly WNFU01 (sample SAMN13153360, study PRJNA577476) | soil metagenome | isolation source: 100 cm soil or saprolite under grassland replicate 1 | place: USA:California | collected 2016-06-15 | reverse complement strand
CCCATCCACACGACCTGGTCACGGCCCGGGCCGACCCCGACGAGCCGCACCGGGACGCCGACGTAGTCGCTGATGAAGCTGACGTAGTCGCGCGCTTCGCGCGGCAGGTCCTGCTCGCGGCGGCATTCGCCGATGTCGGCCTCGAACCCGGGCAGCTCCTCGTAATCGGCTTCGGCCATATGGAGGATCGACTGGTGATAGGGAAACTCGTCGAAGACGGCACCTTCGGGATGGCGGTAGCGCACCGCGACGCGCAGCGGATCGATCCCGCCGAGGACGTCGAGCTTGGTCAGCGCGAGGGCCGTCATCCGGTTGAGGCGAACCGCGTAGCGCAGGGCGACGAGGTCGATCCAGCCGCAGCGCCGCTGACGCCCCGTGGTCGTGCCGTACTCGTGCCCGCCCTCGAGCAGGCGGCGGCCGATCTCGTCATCGAGCTCGGAGGGAAACGGCCCCGCCCCGACGCGGGTCGCATAGGCCTTCGCGACGCCCCAGACCTCGTCGATGTCGGCGGGGCCGACGCCGGCCCCGACGCAGGCCGCGCCGGCGACGGGATTGGACGAGGTTACGAAGGGATAGGTCCCGTGATCGAGGTCGAGCAGCGTTCCCTGGGCGCCCTCGAAGAGCACCGTTCCGCCGCTGTCGAGTGTCTCCCAGCACAGCCGCGCGGTGTCGGCGATGTAGGGCTCGAGCCGGTGGCCGTAGGTGAGGTACTCCTCGGTCATGGCGTGCAGGTCGAGCGCCGGGTCCTTGGCGAACGGCCGCAGGGCCTGCGACTTGGGCTCCATGGCCGCCATGATCTTCTTGCGCAGGATCTTGGCGTCGAGCAGGTCCTGGACGCGGATCCCGAGGCGCGCCGCCTTGTCGGCGTAGCAGGGACCGATCCCGCGCCGCGTCGTCCCGATCGAGAGCTTGCCGAGCTTCGCCTCGCCGGCCGTGTCGAGCAGAACGTGGTAGGGCATCACCATGTGGGCGTTGGCTGAGATCCGCAGGCCGCCGAAGTCGATGCCGCGCCGCTTCAGCTCCTCGAGCTCGCCGGTCAGCACGCGCGGGTCGATCACCACCCCGTTGCCGATCATGCAGGTCTTGCCCGGGTAGAGGATCCCGGAGGGGACGAGATGGAAGCGAAACTCCTCGCCGTCGCGAATGATCGTGTGGCCGGCGTTGTTTCCGCCCTGGAAGCGCACGACGGCGTCGGCCCGCTCGGCGAGCAGATCTGTGAGCTTGCCTTTTCCCTCGTCGCCCCACTGGGCGCCGACGATCACGATTCCGGACACGGAGCGAGATTATGAGGCGTCGGCCCGCCGTTCAGCCGCCGCGGGCGCCGAAATCGCCCCCAAACGCGGCTAGCCGACGCGGTATCGCAGGTCCTGGCCGAACAGCGGCAGCGGGTCTCCGCAGATCTCGACGAGGCGCGAGACGGTGCGCATCCCGATCTGCTCCTCGAGCGCGGCCTGGTCGAGGTTGGTGGTGACGACCATCGACCGCTCGGCCTCGTAGCGCTCGTTGACCATCGCGTAGAGCTGCTCGAGCACCCAGTCGGAGCGCTTCTCGGCCCCGAGGTCGTCGACATGGAGCAAGTCCACGGACGTCAGGCGCTCGAAGAACTCGAGGTAGGACTGCTCTCCGTGCTCGGCGTCGTAGGTTCGCCTGATGCGGGCCAGCAGGCGCGGCAGCGAGTAGATCGCGACAGAGCGGCCGAGCTCGAGCGCCGCCTTGGAGACGACCATCGCGAGCGAGGTCTTGCCGGTCCCGACATCCCCCATCAGCCACAGGCCGCGGCCCGCGGATAGGTTGTCGCCGAGGCCGTCCACGAACTCGCGCACGACGCGGACCACGGTCGCGTCGAGGTCGGAGATCGGTGGGCGATCGAAGCCCACCCCGCGGTACTTGGCCGGGATCACCGAGGCGACGCCGCGCGAGCGGGCCCGGGCTACGCGGCGCTCGCGGCACTCGCACGGCCGCGCCACGTCCTCGGGACCGAGGATCCACCCGGAGCCGTCGCAGGCGCCGAACGGGCATGCCCGGGAGTCCGTCGGGAGCGGGTGAACGTTCGCGGCGTCCGCCATCGGCTCGCGGCTGCGCTACGCCTCCTCGGCGGCGTCGAGCATCGGCGGACCCTCCCCGGGACGCTGCTCCTGGGGCTTCTCCTGCCGCGAGAGGTTGGCGAAGCTGGGGTAGTGCTCGAGGAACGCGAGGCGGACGGTCCCCGTCGGCCCGTTGCGGTGCTTGGCGATCAGCAGCTCCGCCACGCCCGGGTCCGGTGATTCCTCGCGGTTGTAGTACTCGTCGCGGTAGATGAAGGCGACGAGATCCGAGTCCTGCTCGATCTGCCCCGACTCGCGCAGGTCGGAGAGGATCGGGCGCTTGTCGGGGCGCTGCTCGGGAGCGCGTGAGAGCTGCGAGATGCCGAGCACGGGAACGTCAAGCTCGCGCGCGAGGATCTTGAGCCCGCGGCTTATCTGAGCCACCTGCTCGACGCGATTCTGGCGCGGATCCTCCGGTCGCATCAGCTGCAGGTAGTCGACGATCACCAGGCCGAGGCCCTTCTCGGAGGCATGCAGGCGCCGGGCCTTGGCGCGCAGGTCGAGCATGCTGAGGTCCGAGGAGTCATCGATCCACAGGGGCGCCTGCTCGAGCTCGTTGCATGCCCGCACCACGCTCGGCCAGTCCTTCGTCGCGACCTTGCCGCGACGCAGCCGGTCGCTCGAGATCCTCGCCCGGCACGCGATGAAGCGATGCGCGAGCTCGGCCTCCGACATCTCGAGCGAGAAGAACGCGACCGGCAGCTCCTGACGGCTCGAGACGTGCTCGGCGATGTTGGACACGATCGAGCTCTTTCCCATCGAGGGACGAGCCGCGATCACGATGAGGTTGCCGGGCTGGAAGCCACCGGTCATCGAGTCGAGGTCGCGGAAGCCCGACGGCACTCCGGTCAGGGCGGCGTCACCCATCGCGAGCTGCTCGAGCTTGTCGATCTCCTCCTCGAGGATCGAGGCGACCTTGCGGAAGTCGCTTGCCCGGTCCTCGTACGCGACCCGGAACAGCAGCCGCTCGGCGTCCTCGACCAGGGACTCGGGCTCGCCCCCGCGCTCGTGGACCGACTGCTGGATCGTCTGCGCCGCGCCGAGCAGGCGGCGCAGCAGCGCGTTCTGCTTGACGATCTGGGCGTAGTGGCGGGCGTTGCCAGGCGCCGGGACGGTCGAGGAGAGGGTGGCTACCTGGTCCTTTCCGCCTACCCCCTCGAGCTCACCGTGCTGTGCGAGGAACTCGGAGACGGTGAGCGCGTCGATCGGCTCCGAGCGCTCGTAGAGGGAGCGGATCGCGCCGAAGATCGTGCGGTGGCGGTCACGGTAGAAGTCCTCGGCATGCAGCCGGACGTCGAGGATCACCGGCGCGATCGACCCCTCGGCGACCATCATCGCGCCGAGGACCGACTCCTCCGCTTCGAGGTTCTGCGGTGGGACGTGTGCGGTTTGTGCCTGTGCCATGTGTGCTGTGGCCCCGGCGGACCCGTGCGCCGGGCCTACCCCTATGAGGGCCCGGGTCCCAGGATTAGCCCCGCCCCGGACGGAGCGCTCAGCCAAGCACACGCCGCCGCGCGGTGCACGAGGCGTTCCGGCTATTTGCGGGGAGCAATGGGCCGAGCGCCGCTAGAAGTTCCAGCGCGCTGCGCGCTGCGCGAGCGGCCGCTACTTCTGCTCGGCGACGATCGTCTTGACCTTCGCCGTCGTGCCGCCGCCGAGCTCGACCTCGACCATGTAGGTGCCTACCTCGCGGATCGGGTCATCGAGCCGGATTCGCTTGCGATCGACCTTCAGCCCGCGCGCCTCGCGAATCGCGTCTGAGATCTCCTTGCTGGTCACCGAGCCGAACAGCTTGCCGTCCTCGCCGGCGCGGTGGCTGATCGTCAGCACGGTCTTGGCAAGCAGCGACGCCGTCTCCTGGGCGCGCTCGGTCTGCTCGCGCTCGGCGCGCTCCGCGGCCTCGCGGCGCCGCTGGGCGTCCTCGAGCGCCCCCTTGGTCGCGGGCTGGGCGAGGCGCCGGGGGACCAGGTAGTTGCGCAGGTACCCCGGTGATACATCGACCGCCTCGCCGGCCGCCCCGAGATCGTCAACGTCCTTGAGCAGGATCGCCTGAGCCATCGAGCTGCGGCGGCCTAGCGCTCGCCGACGTAGGGGAGGAAGGCCAGCTCCCGGGCCCGCTTCACCGCGAGCGCGAGCTGCTCCTGGTGGCGGCGCGACAGGCCGGTGACACGGCGCGACCGGACCTTGCCGCGGTCCGAGAGAAAGCGCCGCATCGTGTTGAGGTCCTTGTAGTCGATCTGCTCGACGTTGATCCGCGTGTACTTGCGCGGCCGCATGCGGTCCGACGGACCGCGACGCCGGCGAGGGGGCGCGCCCTCGCCTCGCTGCTTTGGCGGCATCAGGCGCTCCCGTGGCGCACGCGCGCCCCTGCGATCTCGTTCGAGTCCGTGGTCACGAGCGGGGCATGATAGCCACTGGGGCTCGGCGCCCCGCGTGGCCATAAGCCACGACGTGGCCCGTGCTCAGGCGCTCACGGCCCCGCTGTGACGCGAATCAGAACGGGATGTCGTCGTCCGAGCCGCTGGCGACGCCGGCCTTCTCGCCCTCGAAGTCCGAGGTGTCGGCCGGGACGTCGGAGCGCGCCTGGATTCCGTCGCCGCCGCCCGGGTTGTCGTCACGCGAGCCCAGGAACTGGACCGACTCGGCGATTATCTCGATCGACTGGCGCTTCGACCCGTCCTGAGCCTCCCACTCACGCCAGTCGAGGCGCCCGTCGACGGCGACGGGGCGGCCCTTGAAGAGATAGTTGGCGCAGTTCTCGCCCTGCGCGCCCCACACCGTGACGTCGAAGTAGTTGGGCTTGTCGACCCACTCGCCGCTCGTGCCGTCCTTGCGCCGGCTGTTCACGGCAACCCGGAGCTTGCAGACCGAAGTCCCGCCGGGCGTGGTGCGGAGCTCGGGGTCCTTCGTGAGGTTGCCCGTGATCGTGACTCGGTTGATGTTCGTGGCTGCCATGGTCAGTCCCCTCTCGATCGTTGAATCCTTCCGGATTCTAAGTAGCCGATCGGCTTGCTTTCGCCCCCCCGCGGGGGAGAGAGCAGCGCAAAGCCGCAGCTTGCGGGATCGCGCGGGACCCGGCGACTAGCCCTCGGAGGGCTCTTCCTGCTCGCCGCCCTGCTCCGCGGCGGCCTCGGCCTCCTCGCCCTCGGCGACAGGCTCCTCCACCTCGGCGGCGGGCTCGGCGGGCGCCTCCGCCGGCGCTTCGCCCTCGTCGGCTCCCGTTTCGGGCGGTGGGGCGCCGCGGTCGCGGCGCGGGCCGCGGCGCGTGTCGCGCGCATCCCGCCCTCCGCGCGCCGGCTGCATCGCGGCGGCGGGCACGATCACGGGGGTCGCCGCGTCGACCTTGAAGATGCGAAAGCGCAGGACCCCGTCGGTGATCTTGAGCGTGTGGTTGAGGTCGTCGAGCACGGGGGCCTCGGCGACGAAGCGGTAGAAGCGGTAGTCGGCCTCGTTTCGCCGCTCGATCTCATAGGACATCTTTCGCACGCCCCAGTTGTCGGCGTGCTTGAGCTCGCCGGCGGACTCGATCCGCTTGCGGGCGCCCTCGGCGATCTCCTCTCGCCGCTTGTCCGGAGCCTCCGGATCGAGCATCAGGACCATTTCGTACTCGCGTGCCAAAACGGCGGACCACTTTAGCGGGCGGCCCTGGCCGGGGAGAATTCGGGCGCCTGACGCCTAATTGATGACATGCGAGGCCGCCGCGTCAGATGGGGCAACGTCACACGCCTGTGCGCGTGCGTGGCGACAGTTGTTGCGGCGGTCGCGATCGCGCCATCGGTGCTGGCGAGCCCCGATCCGCCTCCCCCCGACCCCGACGTGGGTCTCGCACTGGCCGCGGAACCTCCGCCCACGTCGACGGCCGATCGTGCCGGCGACGCGGCCGAGCACGATTCCGAGCAGCCGCCCGGCTCGAAAGCTGGACCGGCCCCGGCGTCAAAGCGCCACCGCCCCGGCAAGGCGAAGGGCGGCGGCGGTTCGCCCGGTGATGATGGCCCACCCGGCGGTGGAGGCCAGCCCGGCGGCGGGCAAGCGTCAGCTGGCGGCGATCACGAGGCTGGCGAGAGCCAAGGGGGATCCGGCCCGCCCCAGGCCCCGGCTGCGCCGGGCCCGCCTTCGCCGCCGGCTTTCGACCCACCGCCCGCCCCGGCGCCGCCCGCGGCGCCGGCTCCCCCACCTGCCGATCCCGCGGGCGACGAGTTCGGCCTCTAGGCGACGATGAATCGACCCGCTGTCCTGCATTCGCCTCGCATACCGGGGCCTAAGCAGGACAGCCGCCGACAGTCGCCTATTTCTTCTTCTTGACCTTCCAGTCGTCTGACGCCGGCGTGGCGTCGACGTTTCCGGCGGTGTCGCGGGCCCTCACCGAGAAGGTGTGCTTTCCCTTCTTTACCTTCACGGTGTCCGGGGAGGTGCAGGGTACGAACGGCTGGCCGTCGAGCGAGCACTCGAAGCTCACGTTGGCCTCCGACGAAGAGAACTCGAAGGTCGCCTTGGCCCGCTTCTTCTTCGTTCGCACCTTGTCCTTGGGGTGCTTGGTGATCTGGGTCTCGGGCGCAGCGCAGTCGACCGAGGGGTCCTGGGTCTCGTCGCCGAACCCGTCGGCGTCGCAGTCGGGCTCGAGGATCGCGGCGACGTTGAGCAGGCTGGGGCTCGTTGGCAGGTCTCGGGTCTCGCCGGGGGCGGGATCGCTGGAGCCCGCGGCGTCCCGGCCCGCCGTGCCCAGGCCGGCTCCTCCGGGGAACTCGCACGCCGCTCCGGTCGCGCCGGGGCCGACGCGAAACCCGAGCAGGTCGCCCGGCCTCACCGGGATCCTGATCGCGAACTGATTCACCACCCCGGCGGTGAACGGCGTCAGCTCACTGCGGCCGACGAGGGTGAAGCTCGTGCCTCCCGCCGGCCTCCAGACCTGAAGCCGACCGGAGCTCGCCGGCGTCGGGCGAGCCTGATGGCTCCACGAGGTGATCACCCCCGCGCTCGGCACCTCGTATGGCGTGCCAGAGTTGGCCGACACCTGGACGTAGTCGGTGTCGCCGGGGCAGTTGGTGGGCGAAGGCGCGAGCTGGCCGAGCTGCGTGGCCGCGCCGGCACTTGTCGGGGCAAGCGACCAGCTGCCCACAACCGCGCCGAGGCACAGCAACACGGCCGACCGGGCGCCACCCCGCCGCCCCATCACCCCACCCGCTCGCGCCCGCCCTGCTTCGCCCGGATGTCGGCGAGCTGCTCGTCGACCCAGTCTCCGGGGTCGCGGGCATCGACGATCACGCGCAGTCGCTCGGCGCGCAGGCGGCGCTCCTCGTCGTCCATCGTCAGCGCGCGATAGATCGTGTCCGCCTGCTCCTGGATGTCGAACGGGTTGACGGTCAGGCTGCAGTCCCCGAGCTCCTCGTGGGCGCCGGTGTTCTCGGACAGCAGCACGACGCCATCGCGCGTGTTGACCGCCGGCGCCTCCTTGGCGACGAGGTTCATGCCGTCGAAGATCGGGTTGACGATCAGCAGGTCGTAGTGCTTGTAGCGCGCCACGGCCTCGTAGAAGTTGTCGTAGATCCGCAGGTCGATCGGCATCCAGTCGGTGGTCCCGTGGCGGTGGTTGACGACGGCCACCAGCGCCTCGATGCGCTCGAGGTACTCCTGGTACTGCGGCACGTCCTGGCGCGAGGGCTGAAGGTGGGCGACGAACGTCACGCGCTCGCGGAACTCCGGGTGCTGGTCGAGGAAGACGTCGAACGCCGTGAAGCCGCGCAGGACGTTCTTCGACAGGTCGGCGCGGTCCACTCGCAGGATCAGACAGTCGCGGCGCCGCGCCAGGACCTCCTGCTCGTAGTCGGCGACCGCGTCGGAGGCGGCGGCGTCGCGAAGCCGCCCGGCGTCGATCGCCAGCGGATAGGCGCGAACCCAGGTCTCGCGCCCATCCTGCACCACCAGGCGGCGCTCGTAGTCCACCTCGAGCTCCAGCAGCTCCTGGCAGCAGGCGAGGAAGTTGCGGCACGACGAGTTGGTGTGAAAGCCGATGATGTCGTTCGCCAGCAACCCGCGGTAGATCTCCTCGCGCCAGCTCCCCGGCAGGATGCGCCAGCTGTCGGACTGCGACCACGGGATGTGGACGAAGTGGTGCAGGAAGGCGTCGGGGCGGGCGGCGCGGATCACCCCGGGGGCCGTGTAGACGTGGTAGTCGTGGAGCAGCACCAGCGGGTTGTCGATGCCCTCGATCTGACGCAGCACCGCGTTCGCGAGGTCCGCGTTGACGACCTTGTACCCGTACTCCCAGGCGTCCATCTCCTCGCGCCGGATGTCGGGCGCGTTGGAGAGGTCCCAGAGGTAGTGCTGGATGAACCACAGGATCGGGTTCGCGATCACGTTGTAGAAAGCGTCGTAGGCGTCCGCATCGCTCTCGACGAGCAGGACCTCGTAATCGATCCCGCCGATCGAGATCCGCACCGGCCCGCCCGCCTCGGAGCTGACGGCGACGTCCTCGTCGGTCATCGCCGAGGCGATCCACAGCGCGCTGCGGTGCGAGACCAGCCCGCTCAGCGCGGTCACCAGCCCGCCCCCGCCTCGGGTCACGACCCGCTCGCCTGCCTCGTCGAGCTCGAACTGGGCGGGCCCGCGGTTGGAGACGATCACCAGCCGGGGGTCGGAAGCCTCCATCACACCTCTTCCACGGCCCTCGCTGCGGGCAGCTCGGATGCGAGGTCGAGATCGCCGAACAGCCCCAGCCAGTCGCGCAGCAGCCGCGGGGTCAGGAAGTGCTCGCGTGCGTGCTCCTTCCCGGCGCGTGCCAGCCGCTTGCCGAGCTCCGGATCGGAGAGGATCTCGCCGCAGCGCCGCGCCGCCTCCTCGGGCGACGAGACGAGGTAGCCCGTCAGCCCGTCGGTGATCTGAAGCGGGATCCCGCCGACGTTCCCGGCGACGGTCGGCCTGCCCTTCCACAGCGCCTCCGTGACCGTGAGCCCGAACCCCTCGCGAATCGACTTCTGGACGACGACGTCGGCCTGCGACTGGAAGGCGTTGACCTCGATCGCGCCGACGTTGTTGAGGTTGTTGAGGATCTTGATGTCGGGATCGCCGCCCGCGTAGCGATACGTCCTGTGGAAGAACTCCCAGCCCTCGGGGTCGTCGGTCGCCATCGAGCCGACCAGCGCCAGCTGAACCTCGGGGAGCTGCTCCTTGACCAACCGGTAGGCGTCGATCACCCCGATCGGGTCCTTCCACGGGTCGAAGCGCGACACCTGGCAGATCAGCGGGCGATCGACGTCGATGCCGAACTGGTTGCAGACGAACGCGGCGTCCTCCGGCGACAGCGCCATGTTCTTCGGTGACAGGGGGTCGATCGCCGGCGGGACGATGTGGACGCCGGAATTGACCCCGGCGGGCACGTACTGCTCCATGTGCCAGAGGCTGGCGTCGTAGCCCTCGATCATGGGCAGCAGCCGCGACAGCGTCGCCGCGTTCGGTGTCGAGAGATCGATGTGGCAGCGCCAGATCCAGCGCTTGGCGCGGTCCGGGGCGTTCTGTCGCACCGCGGTCGGCTGGGGGTCGTGGATGATGATCGCGTCCCAGTCGCTCTCGAGGCCGCGGGCGTTCATCGCGTTGTAGCCGAAGAACACCTCCCACTGCTGCTCCGTGAGGCTCTGCTCGTCGCCCTGGAGCGAGTTGTGCATCAACTTGGTGACGTTGAAGAACTCCTCGCGGCCCAGGATCACGTGCCAGTGGGCGTCGAGCCCGACGTCGCGCATCAGCGGCACCAGCGTGTAGAGGATCTCGGAGACCCCGCCGCCGAAGGCGGTCGCGCTGACGTGCAGGACGCGGGCCCCACGCAGCGGGGTCGCCATCTCCCTGATCTGCTCTACGAGCCCTCGCCCGACGAGGTGGGTGTAGTCGGCAAGCGACCGCTGTCCCAGGCTTACCTCTTGGAGCACTGCGTCAGGCTAGATCATTCAGGGCGCTCCGACGGACAGTCCGCTGCCAGGCAGCCCGATCATCGCACCTGGGCCAGCCGGTCGATGCCGCTGTCGATGGCTTCGACTATCGCCGCGTGGAGGTCGCGGTTCGCCGCGGCCACGCACGAGATCTGGAAGTCGGCGCCCGAGCCGAGCAGCGAGCGCTCTCCAAGCGGGCGCCCGTAGGCGTCGCTGACTACCGCCCCCGCCTCCTCGAGGCAGAGGACCGCGGCGGCGAGGTCATAGGGGGAGTTGTTGAGCACGGCGCCGCCGCCGACGCGCTCGAACTCCTCTCGCATCCCCGGCACGTCGGCGACGATTCTTGGGCCGGGCTCGATGTATGCGTCGAGCTGTCCCGTCGCGATCCGCGTCATGGCGAAGCACGCCGAACCGAGGTCGAACGTGGCTCCGCCGACGGACGACGCGTCGATCACCTCGCCGAGGACCTCCGCGATTGCGCGCACGGGGCGCCCCCGCAGCCCGTACGCCCAGAACATCCGACGCATGTCGCGGTTGGCCGACAGGCGAGGGGCGGGCTCGACCCCTGCACCGCGCTCGGCGCGAAACGCGATCCCGGACTTGATCTCGACGACGCACGCCACCTCGACGTCGCGTATCCGGGGCTCGCCATCGAGCGGGGCCGCTGCGACCGAGACGCACGCGGACTCGAGACCGGCCATCGCGGGCCGGGTTCCGTCGATCGGGTCGACCACCAGCACCCAGGCCGGCTCGGAGCCCGGAACGACCATCCCTCTGTCCTCGGAGTAGAAGGCGACGTCGGGCGCCCGCCGGGCGAGGAAGCGCTCGAGAAACGACTCCGCGCGCTCGTCGATCGCGAAGGTCACGTCGCCTCCGGCGGATCCCTGCGCGGCCCCGCTGACGTGCGCGCGACCCTCGGGGCGCCCCAGCGCCGGCAGCACCTCGTCGCGCAGCGCGAGGCCGAGCTCCCCGGCCAGCCCCGCCAGGTCCTTGCGATCCACTGGCCCTCCCTACTTGGGGGTCTGCAGTGGGCGCTCGCCGAGGGTCACGTCGACATCCTGGGTGTCGCCGTCCCTGACGACCTCGAGGGTCACGCTGTCACCGGGCTGCTTCTCCGAGATGTAGCGCGCCAGGTCCGCCTCCTCGACGAGCTCCCTGCCGTCGACCGAGACGATGACGTCGCCCCCCACCGTGACCTGCGCGCCCTGGAAGCGGATCTCCTGATCGCCGCCCTCGAGCCCCGCCTCGTCGGCCGGGCTTCCCGGCACGACCTCGGCGATCAGCGCGCCGTGGTCCGCGTCGATGTCGAGTCGGTCGGCGAGCTGCGGGTACAGCCCCTGGGTCGTCACGCCTATGTACGCGTAGTGGGCCTCGCCCTGATCGCGAAGCTGCTCGATCGACCGCTCGACGAGGTCGACCGGCACCGCGAACCCGACCCCCTCATCGGCTCCCGAGGCGGTGCGGATCTGCTGGTTGATCCCCAGCACCCGAGCCTCGGAGTCGAGCAGCGGCCCGCCCGAGTTGCCGGGGTTGATGGCAGCGTCGGTCTGGATCGCGTCGTCGATCTGAAAGTCGGTCAGCGACTCGACCGAGCGGCCGCTCGCCGATATGACGCCGACCGACAGCGAGTTCTCCTCGCCGAACGGGCTGCCGATCGCGGCGACGGGCTGCCCGACCTCGATCTCGCTCGAGGACCCCAGCTCCAGGGGGTGGATGCTGAGGCCGTCGGGGTCCACCTTGAGCAGCGCCACGTCGGCGAACGGGTCGAATCCGAGCACCTCCGCCTGGACCTGATCGCGATCGGGGAACTCGACATAGACCTCCTTCGCGGGATTGATGTCGCCGCCGCCGCCCGCGGCGGCGTCCGTGACCACGTGCGCGTTGGTGACGATCTCGCCCTCGGAGCTGATCACGAACCCGGAGCCCTGGCCGGCGGCACGTCCGCCGCCGAGGATGCCGGCCGCGCTGGACCCGCCGAAGACCGAACGGATCGTCACGACCCCGGGCGCCGCCTCCTCGTAGACCTGGCGTGCATCGAAGCCGCCGTTCGCGGGGACCACGGCCGCATGACCGTTCATCGTCGTGGTCGTGGTCGTCACGTCCTGGCCGTCGCTGTTGCAGGCAGCGAGCCCGCCGGACGCGAGCACCGTGGTCACGGCCATCGCGCAACGGAGCCGAACCCCCGCCCCCGCCGATGCGCCGCTCATGCGGTCACCCTCGAGGAGGACGACTGTCCGGCCGACGGCGGCGGCGCGAAGGCCGGGAGCTCGAGCACGAAGTCGGTCCGACCGCGGCGCGAGGAGACGGCGAGCTCGCCGTCCATGCGGCGCGCGAGCTCGCGCGCGATCGCCAGACCCAGTCCCGAGCCGCCGACCGAGTCGCCCGTGTAGAAGCGCTCGAACACGCGCCCGCGCGAGCGGGGGTCAATTCCGGGGCCGTCGTCGCTGATGATCAGCTCCGCCGTCCCGTCCAGGGATCTCGTGGTCACTGTGATCGCTGTTCCCTCCGGCGTGTGGGTGAGAGCGTTGTCGAGCAGGATACGCATGATCTGAGCCACCCGATCCGGGTCCGCGAGCGCCACCGCCCCGTCACGCTCGGCATTGACGTCGAGCCGCGAGCCGTGGCGATCGGCGAGGGGCCGGAACTCGGACCCGACCTGCTCGCCGAGCGTGCCGAGCTGCACGGGCTCCGCCTTGATCTCGATCGCATCGGCATCGAGCTTGGAGAGGTCGAGCAGGTCCGCGGTGAGCTTGGTGAGGCGCTCCACCTGCTCGCGCATCGTGCGCACGAACTCGTCGCGCGAGGCCTCGTCGGGCTCCTCGTGCTCGAGCAGCTCTACGAACCCGCCGAGCGAGAAGATCGGGGTGCGCAGCTCATGCGACGCGTTGGCGATGAACTCCTTGCGCGCGCTGTCCAGGCGGGCGAGCCTCTGCTGCATCTCGTTGAAGGTCATCGCGAGCTGTCCGACCTCGTCCGATGACGTGACCGGGATGGGAACCGAGAAGTTGCCCCCCGCGATCTGGTCGGCCGCCTCCTCGAGGCGCCGCAGGCGGCGGGAGTGAGCCCGGGCGGCGAGGTAGCCGGCAAGCAGCGCGCAGGCGATGGCGATCGCGCCGGCGATCAGGATCTGGCGCCGGATCAACGCCACGTTGTCGTCGACCTCCTCGAGCGAGTCGGAGAGCACCGCCACCCACCGCGCTTCGCCGCGGGCAGAGAGCGGGATCGCGGTCTGGCCGACCCGCTGCCCGCCGACGAGCTCGACGGCGGAGCTCGCCATGCCCGTGTTCGCGGTGTTCGCCGCGGCGACGTAGCGGGGCTGGACCGCGTCGCGCTCAAACTCGGAGTCGCTGACCACGAACGCCGGCTGGGAGCTGTCGGGGCGGATCCCGATCAGGGTCACCCGCGACTCGGTCTGCTGGGCGACGTCGCGGACCAACCGCCTCAGCCGGCCCTGTGAGATCCCGTGCTCCATGGCCCGGGCCATCCGGGGTCCCTGGTCGGCCGCGGCGGCCTCCAGCCGGTGAAGCTTCTCCGCGGTGAGGCTGGAGCGCAGCTGAGGGACGACGTAGAGGTATACGAATCCCACGGCCGCCACGGTGATCGCGAAGAACAGCAGCACCAACCGGTTGCGAACGCTGTTCAGCGGCAGGCGGCGAAGCGCCGCTCGCCGCCCGCTTCGGGCTGCCGGCGCCGACGCCACCTCAGGCTTCTCCGTCGCGGAAGCGGTAGCCGACCCCCCGCACGGTGAGCAGGTACTCGGGCTCGCTGGCGTCGCGCTCGAGCTTCTCGCGCAGATGCCGGATGTGGACGTCGACGGTTCGCGGATCCCTGTAGCTGGAGTCGCCCCACACGTGCTCGAGCAGCACGTCGCGGGTGTACACGCGGCCCGGGTTGGCGGCCAGCGCCGCGAGGATCTCGAACTCGACGTACGTGAGCCGGACGGGGCTGCCGCGGGCCGTCACGGCGCGCCGCTCGAAGTCGATGCGCAGCTCGCCGGATACGATCGGCTCGCCCGCGGGGGGCCGGGTGCGCAGCATCTCGGCTCTGCGCAGCGCGGCCTTTACCCGGCTTCGAAACTCACGCACCGAGAACGGCTTGGTGATGTAGTCGTCGGCGCCCATCTCGAGGCCGAGCACCTTGTCGATCTCGTCGTCCTTTGCGGTGAGCATGATGATCGGCACCTGGCTGCGGCTGCGAAGCCGTCTGCAGACCTCGATCCCGTCGAGCTTCGGCAGCATGATGTCCAGCACCACGAGGTCGAATCGCTGCGCCGCGAACTGGTCGAGCGCCTCGCGACCGTCGTGGGCCGGCACGACCTCGTAGCCCTCCTTCCGAAGCGGGTAGGTGAGCAGCTTCTGGATCGCCTGCTCGTCGTCCACGAGCAGGATCCGAGCCGACGTGCCGGCCATGCCGGAAGGGTAGTCGCCGCCCCCAACGGCGGCGAAAGGACGAGCGCGGTGGCCAAAGCTGGAAGGCTTGCAGGGTGCTCACCGCCGCGACTCCCGCCACGCTTGGGCGGCTGCGAATCGGCGCCTGGCGTCGTCCTCAGTCGCCCACATGGCGCTGCCATGCGGGCTCCCTGCGTCCTAGCCATGCTTGATTCTCGCTCGCCCAAGCGCGACCTGAGTCACGACGGGGAGCACTCGTGATCGACCCGCGGATCTATCGCGCCGGCTTCCTGCCCGCCCTCGTCGCTCTCGTCGTCGTGATGTTCTCGGTCCAGCCGCTGCCCGAGCCCCTCGAAGCTCCGATCTCGCCGGCCGGATTCGAGACCGGGCCGGCGGCGCACGCCGCGCAGCAGATCGTGGATGCCGCCCCCAATCGGGAGCCCGGCTCGGAGGGCGACGCGGCGGCAGCGGACTTCGTGACCCGGCGCTTCGCCGCGATCGAGGGAGGTGAGCTCTCCGAGCAGCCGTTCCAGGGCAGCTTCGACGGTGACGAGGTCGATCTTCGCAACGTGATCCTCGTGCTTCCGGGCGAGTCGCAGCGGCAGGTGGTGGTGCTCGCCAGCCGCGACTCGGCCGAGGGGGTGGGGCTGGCGTCGAGCGCCGCCGCGACGGGCGCCCTGATCGAGATCGCCGAGAGCCTCGGCGGTGCGCGCCACTCCAAGACCCTCGTGATCGTCTCGACGAGCGGCGGCACTGACGGGGCTCAGGGTGTGCGCGAGTTCGCAGAGCACTACCCGGAGCTCGATCAGGTCGACGCCGCGCTCGTGATCCAGGCGCCGGGCGCCCGCGAGCCCGAGCCCCCGCACGTGCTTCCCTGGTCGAGCGGGGACGAGAGCACCTCGATCCAGCTCACCCGGACGGCGGAGCGCGTGGTCACCGAGCAGACCGAGCAATCCGCCGGTGGCGAGGGGCTGCTCAGTGGCCTGCTTCGTCTCGCCCTGCCGAGCGGGTTGGGCGAGCAAAGCGTCCTGATCCCCGACGGGGTCGACACCGTGGGTATCACCTCCGCGGGCGAGCGACCCCCTCCCCCGTCGCAGGACGACGCCGACTCGCTGTCGGTCACCACGCTGGGGGACTACGGGCGCGCCGCGCTGTCTCTGATCGTGACCCTCGACGCCGCAACCGCACCGCTCGAGCACGGGCCCGCAGCCTACGTGACCTTCTCGGGAAACCTGATTCCCGGTTGGTCCGTGGCACTGCTTGCGATCGCCCTCGTGCTGCCTGCGGCGCTCGCCGCAGTCGACGCGGTGGCCCGGGCGTGGCGCCGCGGCGAGGGACGACCCCGCGACCTCGTTTGGGTGATCAGTCGCGCGCTGCCCTTCGCCGTGGCGCTCGTGTTCGCCTACCTGCTCGCTTTCACCGGCCTCGCGCCCAGCCCCGACTACCCGTTCGATCCCGGGCGCTTCGAAGTCGGATGGCGGGCGGCGATCGTCCTGGTGTGCCTGGTCGTCGTGCTGGTGCTCGTCTGGGAGACGATCAGGCCGCTTCGCGTTCCGCGCGGCGCGGCACGAGAGGGACTCGCGGCCGCGGCCGGCGTGGTCCTGTGCGCTTGCGTCGCCGCGCTGTGGCTGGTCAATCCCTACCTGTCGCTGTTCTTCGTTCCCGCTACCCACGTGTGGCTCGCGGCGACCCGTCCGGCCGGCCCGGTGCGCCGCGCCGGGATCATCGTGGCGCTGGGCGGTGCGCTCGTGCTGCCGCTGATCGTGGTCGCCGATCTTGCCGCCCGGCTCGACGTCGGGCTCACCGTCCCGTGGCAGCTACTGCTCATGGTCACAGGCGGGCAGATCTCGTTTCAGGGCGCCGTCCTGTTGTGCCTGATTGCCGGGGCGCTCGTCAGCCTGATCGCCGCCAGCCTCGCCCCCGAGGGGGCACCGGGCTCACCGCGAATCGCGGTCAGCGGCAGGCGGTAAGGGCGCATCGCCGCGGTCGGCTGACTGGCCAACTTGGACAGATCTCGTGACCAATCGCGCCCTGGAGCTAACGAAAAAGGGGCGAGATGACGATCAAGGGGACTGGAGCTCGGAACGGAAGCCGAGAGTCCCCTTTTCCCGGAGGCAAAGATGAACGCCAGTCCAGACCTCGTTGAGCTGCGCCAGAGCATCGCCGCGGGCTGCTACGTGGTCGATGCTGAGCGCGTCGCCGGAACGATCGCGCGCAAGCTCGCCGAGGTGGAGCGCGTGCTGCATACGCTCATCGAGCGTCGAGATGGTCGAAGCCGCGGACAGGACGGCGGCCCCCGTCAGGCCCGCGTAGCTCGACTCCCTCACCCCGACTCACCTCGCCGATCACGGTCAGGCGAGTCCCGGTCTGCGTCGCAGCGGCGGCGGCCTGGCTGACGCGCTCCGGCGGGATCGCGGCAAGCAGCTCGTAGTCCTCGCCGGCGGCGGCGGCGAGGTCGAGCGGGTCGAAGCCCGCGGCCGCGGCGACCTCGCCGACCCCCTGCTGGACTGGAAGGGCGTCGAGCTCGATTCGCATCCATGCGGTGCCGGCCGCCGCGAGCTGCTCGGCGTCGGCGCCGAGACCGTCGCTGAGATCGATCATCGCCGCGGCGCCGGCCGCGGCCAGTGCGGCGCCGGTCGCCAGCCGGGGTGTCGGGTCGACCTGGCGCTGGACCAGCGCCTCGGCTGCGGCGTCGTCGATCGCCTCGCGCAGGTCGGGCCGCTCGAGCACGAGCAGCCCCGCGGCAGCGCCCCCCAGCTCCCCGGTGACCGCGAGAGCGTGCCCGGGGCGCGCACCCGCGCGCCTGACGAGCCGTTCCGGCGACGGCGCGTGGCCGACCACCATCACCGCGATCGCGAGCACGGGCGACGTGCTGAGGTCGCCCCCGGCCAGCGCCGTGCCGGTTTCCGACGCGACCTCCGCAAGCCCCCCGTAGAGCTCCAGGCAACCCGCCTCGTCGAGGTCGGGGGGGATGCCGATCGCAACGTACGCTTCCCCTGACTCGGCTCCCATCGCAGCGAGGTCGGAGAGCGCTACTGACAGCGCCTTGCGTCCCACGAGCCTGGAAGACGCTGTGCTGCGCCGGAAGTGGACCCCGTCCACCAGCATGTCGACGGAGGTCGCGGTCGCCCCCGACGGGACGCTGACCGCGGCATCGTCTCCGATTCCGAGCACGAGTTGCTCGCTCCCCGAAACGCCCGACTCGCCGATCCGCTCGGCGAGCCTCGCGATCAGCTCGAACTCCCCGCCCGGGCGCATGCGCGGCCTATCCATGCCTGGATTGAACCGCTTAGCCCGGCACCCCGTTGGGGAGCTGGAAGGCCGACAGCGCGAGGGTGCCGCCCGCCAGCCACGGGTCGCGGGCGACCGCGGCGAGCGGCAGTGCCCAGATCAGGTACCAGGGAACGAGCCACGCCGTCGCGACGAGAAGGCCAAGCACGGCCCACCCCGCGGCGCGCACCCAGTCGCCGCCTCGCGCCGTCCACACGAGAAGGCAGACCACCAGCGCCGCGAAGCCGGCGAGGAAGGCGAAGCGCACGGGATCGATTCCGATCCCGGTCAATCTCGAAACGGTGCTCGGGATGCTCCAGTAGCTGGTCTTCGCCTGGTTGCCACCCGCCAGGCCGAGTGCCTCGGCGGCCTCACCGCCGAACGCCGCCAGCGTCGCGACGCCGATCAGCGTCGCGGCCGCGAGTCCGCCGGCCACGATCCTGGCGCGTCGCTGTGAGCCCACGAGGGCGAACGGGGCAGCGAACGCCCCCGACACCTTCACCGCCGCGCCGCTGACCAGCGAGACCCCCGCCAGGCCGCCGCGAGCGGCGAGCGCAGCCGCGACCCCGGCGAGCACGACCAGCATCATCACGGCGTCGTTGTGCGCCCCGCCGATGACGTGGACCAGCACGAGCGGATTGAGCGCTACGAACGCGGCCGCGGTGGTGGGACGGACGCCGCGCGCCGCGGCGATCCAGGCCGTCAGCGCACAGATCCCGAGCACCGCCAGCGCCGAGGCGGCCTTCAATGCCCACAACGCGACCGGCACGCCGACCAGGCCGAGCGGATAGCTCGCCAGCGTGAACGCCGGGCCGTAGACGCTGACCGCGAAGCGCCAGTCATCGACGCGCGAGGCGGCGGGGTCGGAGGGCAGGTCCGCGGGTGCGGAGTCGTACGGGTTGAGACCGTGCTCGGCCCCGAGCCGGGCGTAGGTGATGTAGCTGAAGACGTCAAGCGACAGCAGCGGACCCGCGAGCCCGAAGCCGGTGACGAGGATCGCTATCGACACCCAGACGAGCCGGGCGCGAAGGCGTGCCGCGGTGGCGAGCACTCCGAGGTAGGCGAGGAACGCGATGTAGAGCAGGACGCCGTAGATCGGCCCGTCGAGCCCGAAGCCCTCGCCGAACGGGCCCAGCACCCAGCGCGGCGCATCGCCCGCCGCCCCGGGTATGAACTCGTGCCCCGGCGCGGCGAGCGGGATCGACGCCGCACCGAGCGCCAGCAGCGCCACGGGGCCGGCAAACGCTCGGCTCACGGCCTCTCTCGGCTCAGTTGCCGTCGTCGTCCGGCGACGGAGCCGGCTGCTGACCCGCGCCCGGCGCGTAGTACTGAGGGTCGTATCCGCCGGTGTCGCCGGTCGTCGGCGTGGTCGTCGTCGTGTCGTAGCTGCTCGAGCTGCCGGAGGAGTAGTCGTCCTGGACGTCGCCGCCGCCGTTCGCGTAGTTGCCGTAGAACGGCTGGTAGTCGATCGGGTCGGTCGGCTCCGGGAAGTCGCCGCAGTAGTCGCCCTTCGCGACCTCCATGTAGTCGTGCCAGATCGGCGCGGCGAGCGTGCCACCGAAGGCGTTGTAGCCGAGCGTGGAGCGCGCATCGGGGTGTCCGACCCACACCGCCGTCGCGAGCTTGGGCGTGTAGCCGACGAACCAGGCGTCGGTGAAGCTGTCGGTCGTCCCCGTCTTGCCCGCCGCGGGGCAGCCGATGTTGGCCGCCGTCCCGGTGCCGCCCGAGATCACGGTCTTGAGGATGTCGGTCTCGGTATAGGCGACCCCGTCGGAGAACACGCGCTCCTCCTTGTTCTCGCCCGGGACGTCGACGTCGCCATTCGGAAAGTCGACCTTGACGATCGCGCTCGCCTCGCGGTGCACCCCGCCCCTCGCCAACGTCGAGTACGCGTCCGCCATCTCGAGCGGCGTTACGCCGATCCGAAGCCCGCCGATCCCCTCCGCGGGGAGGCCGTCGAGCGGGCTCTCGATTCCCATGTCGTGGGCGGTGTCGGCGACGTTCTCGGGCCCGACGTCGAGGTCGAGCTGGGCGAACACCGTGTTGTCGGACTCACGCGTGGCGTCGGCGATCGTCAACGCGCAGTTGCACTCGCTGCCCTCCGCCGTATCGACGACCCAGTTGCCGTACTCGGGCAGGTTGAGGTCGAGATGCCGCGAGGTGTAGGTCGTCGAATATGGATCGATGCCCTGGCGAAGCGCGGTCGCGAGCACGTAGGCCTTGAACGACGAGCCGGCCTGCCGATGACCCTGCGCAGCGAGGTTGAAGTTGCTCTCGTTATAGCTGCGCGACGAGGCCATCGCGACGATGTGGCCCGTGGCGACGTCGATCGACGCGACCGCGGCCGTCGGGTCCGAGGCGTAGCCGTGGCTGTAGATCGCCTGGCGGGCGGCGCGCTGGAGATCGGGTCGGATCGAGGTGTAGACCTTGAGCCCGCCCTGGCGCACGGTGTTGACCCCGTAGCGGTCGATCAGCTCCTGCTCGACGTAGTCGAAGAAATAGGGCTCCTTGATCCGCGTGTACTTGTAGCCGCGGTCCAACCCGAGGCCCTCGTCGATCGCCTTGTCGTGCTCGGCCTGGGTGACGTAGCCCTGGTCGAGCATCGCGTCGAGGACGTCGTTGCGGCGCGCCAGCGCGGCGTTGGGGTCGAGGAAGGGGTTGTAGGCCGAGGGCGACTGCGGGAGCCCGGCGAGCAGCGCCGCCTCGTCGAGGCTCAGCTCCTTGGCGGACTTGGAGAAGTAGGTCTGGGCGGCGGCCTCGACGCCGATCGCCGATCGTCCCTCGAGCGTGCCGTACGAGGCCGTGTTGAGGTACTGCTCGAGGATCCACTCCTTCGTGTGCTCCTGCTCGAGCTCCTCGGCCAGCTTCGCCTCGACGATCTTGCGCTCCAGGTCGCGCTGGGGGTCGGCGATGTAGAGGTTGCGAACGAGCTGCTGGGTGATCGTCGAGCCTCCCTGGACGGTCTCGCCGGCCTCGATGTTCTCGATCAACGCACGGAAGATCGCGTTGGGGTCGACCCCGCTGTGCTCGTAGAAGCGCTCGTCCTCGATCGCGACGGTCGCCTCCTGCATCGTCTCCGGGATGTCCGCGAGCGGGATCGGGGTGCGGCTCTCATCGGAGCGGATGAAGCCGAGCCGCGTTCCGTCCGCGGCGAAGATCTGGGAGTTCTCCCCCTTGTCGATCGGCTTTAGCTCGTCGATCGGGGGTGCCTCTGCCGCCACGTCGAGCGCCCAGATACCCACGCTCAGGACAGGGATCGCGATCATCGCCGCGACAACCCCGAGCCCGAGAAGGATCTTGCTGCGCTTCTTCGTGGAGCGGCGGTGCCTTCTGCGCGCCCGCTGCGTCATCTGATCCGTAAGGGTAGCCAGGCGGCCCGAGGGGCAGGCCCGCACCAAGGCGTCAGGCGGATTCGTCCCGCAGCAGGCCGGCCTCGCGCAGCGCGCCGAGGGCGCGCTCTCGCAGCGCCGCCTCCTCTCCCCCGACCCGAGTCCGCGCCGACTCGGGAGTGGTCCGCAGCTCGACCCGCACACCCTCGGGAGTGACCTCCTCGACGGTCACCCGCTCGGCTCCCGCGGCGTCGAGCGCGCGGCGGGCCCGGTCGAGGTCGATGTCGGTCGGCAGCCACACCGATGCGGCGACCGGCGCCGACTGGTCGCCCGTCGAATGGTTGAACACGACGCCCGCGGCGAGTCGCTCGTTGGGCACCACCATCAGGCGGCCGTCCCCCGGGTCGATGTACGTATAGGAGAGCGTGATGTCGTCGACGCGCCCCGTCTGGTCCTCGAACGTGATCCGGTCGCCGATCCGGATCGGCTGCGCGATCGCGAGCATGATGCCGGCGACGAGGTTGCCGATCGTCTGTCGCGCCGCGAAGCCGAGCACCAGCCCGAGCACCGCGCTCGAGGCGAGGATTCCGGCGGCGAGCTTTTCGAGCTTCGCGAACTGGCTCAGGGCCAGCGCGGCGCCGATCACGAGGATGACCAGGAAGACGAGGCGCCGAACGAGCTGAAGCCGCGTCTGGGCCCCGCGCGAGACGGCGCGGTCGCCGATCCGCTCGGCGACGTGCCGGGCGCGGGCGAGGACCAGCCGATCGACCGCGACCGCGATGGCGAACGCGATCGCCATCGTGATCGCCGCTGAGATTACGTCTCCGTTCTTGTCCCAGAAGGTCTCCTCGATGCCGAGGACACTAGTTCCTCAGAATTGATCGGGATGTCCACGAGCCGCGCCGTCTTCCTCGACGCCCTCGGCACACTGCTCGAGCTCGAGCCGCCGTGGCCGAGCCTGCGCCGAGCGCTCGGCGACGACATACCCGAGGAGCGCCTGATCGCCGCGGTCCGCGCCGAGATGGCGTACTACCGCGACCACAGCCACGAGGGCCGCGACGCCTCGTCGCTCGCGGAGCTGCGGGAGCGCTCCGCGGCCGTCCTCTCGGAGACACTGGGCCGGCCCGTTGACGTCGAAGTCCTGATGCGGGCGATCCACTTCCGACCGTTTCCCGACGCGGTCCCGGCGCTCGAGGCACTGCGAGCCCGTGGACTGAAGCTTGTCTGCGTCTCGAATTGGGACTGCGCGCTGCCGGATGTGCTGGAACGCACGGGCCTACACGATCACTTCGACGGCTCGGTGACGTCGGCGGGAGCGGGCGCGCGCAAGCCCGACCCGGCGATATTCCGCCCCGCGCTCGAGCTCGCGGGCTGCGATCCCGACGAGGCGCTGCACGTCGGAGACACCGCGGAGGAGGACGTCGCCGCCGCGCGGGCGGCGGGCATCAGGGCCCTGCTGCTCGATCGTGCGGGCGGCGGGGACATCGCCTCGCTGACCGAGATCGAGGACCATCTGGAACCTTGACCTCATCGCCGACAGCCACGGCCGCTCCGCCGACCGGTGGAGCGGCTCCGCGCTACGAGGGCGTGTGGCGGCGTCTCGCCGCGATGCTGCTCGACAATGCCGTGTGGCTGGTCGCGCTGCTGTGGATCGCGAGCGCGATCCCCGGACCGGCCATCGACAGCGACGCCGCCGCGCTGCTGTTCCTGGCGCTGCTCACCCTGTGGTTCAACTACTTCGCGTTCGCCGAGTGGCGCTGGGGACAGACGGTCGGCAAGAGCGCGCTCGGCATGCGGGTCACGACCGAGTCCGGCGAGCGGCCGGGCTGGAATGCGGCCGCGATCCGCAACCTGCTGCGAATCGTCGACCTGCTGCTGATCGGGCCATTGCTGATCGCGACCTCCGAGCGCCGCCAGCGCCTCGGCGACCGCTTGGCCCACACCGTCGTGATCAGCACGCAGCCGGAGCGAGCGCCGGTGTCCGCTGCGCCGCCTCCCCCGCCGACCATGGCGCCGCCGCCGCCTCCCCCGCCGACCATGGCGCCGCCGCCGCCTCCCCCGCCGACCATGGCGCCGCCGCCGCCTCCACCGCCGGCGGCTTACGAACCGCCCGCATACCCGCCCCCTCCTCCACCACCGCTGCCCGCGCCTCCTCCACCACCTGGGCCCGGATCCTCGCCGCCACTGACTCCCGGCGACCCGGGACCGCGAACGCCGAGCCGGGAGGAGGGGGTCGGGATCCCGTCCCCGAGCTGGACACTCACCCAGCTTCTGATCGCGATCCCCGTCGTGGTGGTCGCGCTGATCGTGCTCACCGGGATCGTCTTCGCCTTCGATCCCGACGGCGAGAGCGAGGTCGCCACGCTCGTCGACCAGGCCATGCTCGCCATCGTCCTGATCGGGGTCGCGATCGCCTTCGCCGCGCCGGGCGCCGCCGGCGAGCCGCTCGAGCGCCTGGGGCTGCGTCGCTTCCGGCTCTCGGGCCTGGGGCTGGCGGTTGCCGCGTACGGCGGATACATCGGCTTCGTGGGCACGTTCTATGCCCCGTTCATCCAGCCCGAGCAGCAGGACATCACAACCGACCTCGGCATCGACGAGAGCACCCTCGCGGCGATCGCGGCAGGCCTGCTGATCGTCGTCTTCGCCCCCATCTCGGAGGAGATCTTCTTTCGCGGCTTCATGTTCGGCGCGCTGAGGACGCGGCTGTCGCTGTGGCCCGCCGCGGCGATCTCGGCCTTCGTGTTCGGCCTCCTGCACCTCTCCTCGGGCGATTTTTCGGTCGTTCCGCCGTTGATGGTGCTCGGGCTGCTGTTCGCGTGGCTCTACGAGTACACGGGCTCGCTGGGGCCGCCGATCGTCCTGCACATGATCAACAACGCGATCGCCTTCACGGTGATAACCGCGACCTAGATGACTGATTCAGCGATCGGCATGCCGGACGCGACGCCCCCCGCCGTGATCGCCAGCGCGCTGACGAAGCGCTATGGCGGCCGCACCGCGGTGAGCGGGATCGACTTCGTGGTCGAACCCGGGATCTGTTTCGGCTTCCTCGGCCCCAACGGGGCCGGCAAGACGACGACGATGAAGATGGTCTACGGGCTCGCGTCGATCGATGCCGGCGAGCTCGTCGTGCTCGGCCGCGACGCGACGCGCGAGCGGAGGCAGATCAAGCAGCACCTCGGGGTCGTGCCCCAGGAGACCAACCTCGACGGCGAGCTCTCCGTTCGCGAGAACCTGCTCGTCCACGCGGGTTACTTCGGGATCGAGCCCGGCGCGGCCGCGGAGCGCGCCGCGGAGCTGCTCGCCTTCACACTGCTCGACGGGCGGGCCGAAGAGCGGGTGTGGGGGCTTTCGGGCGGCATGCGACGCCGGCTGCTCGTCGCGCGGGCGCTGATCAACGACCCCGAGCTCGTGGTCCTCGACGAGCCGACGACGGGGCTCGACCCGCAGGCGCGGCTCGCCGTGTGGGGGGCGCTCGACCGCTTGAAGCGTCGCGGCGTCACCCTGCTTCTGACCACGCATTACATGGAGGAGGCGGCGCGGCTGTGCGACCGCCTGGTGATCATGGACGAGGGCGAGATCGTCGCCGAGGGTGAGCCGCAAGCGCTCGTCGTCGAGCACGTGGGGCGCGAGGTCCTCGAGCTCAAGCTCGCGGCCGACTGCAACCCCGACGCGCTCGTGGCGGCGCTCGACGGTCGCCTCGACGGCCATGAGCTGGCCGAGGACACGCTGATGCTGTTCGCCTCCGACGCCGAGGCCTTGCTGGCCGAGATCGACGCGCAGCGATTCCCGCACGACTCGGCGTGGGTGCGCCGGGCGACGCTCGAGGACGTCTTCCTGCGCCTCACCGGACGCTCGCTCAGGGAGTGACGGGGCGATGACCGCAACCGACTGGCGACGGCTCGCGCTGCTCGTCCTCGGAGTTCCCCAGCTGGGAGTCGGCTTGTGGGCGGTGATCGTCCCCCGGCGCTGGTACGACACCTTCCCGGGCACGGGGAGCCACTGGCTGCCGGCCTTCGGCCCCTACAACGAGCACTTCGCGGTCGATGCCGGGGCGGGCATCCTGGCGGCGGGGGCGATTGCGGTCATCGCCGCGATCTGGCTCGAGCGCCGCGTCGTTCAGGTGGCGATGATCGGGTTCCTCGCGTGGTCGGTCCCCCACGCCGTCTGGCACCTGACCGCGCTCGATGCCCTCGATACCGCCGACAACGTGGTCAACGTGACGCTGCTCGCGGTGACCGTCGCCCTGCCGGTCGTCCTGCTGCTCAGCGCGGACGGCCTTCCCGACGCCGATCGATCCTCCCGGCCGGACTCGAGGTGACGCCGTGAGCGCGATGGCGGAGCGTGGCTATACGGGGCTCGGCAAGCGCGTTCCCTTGCGCGATCTCGTCCCCTCGCCGCGCCACGCGGCAAGGGTTTGGCGGCGAAACGCGCTGGTCTTCTCGAAGGTGTGGCGCGGCGCGCTGCTGCCCCAGTTCCTCGATCCGCTGTTCTACCTCGTCGCGCTCGGCTTCGGGCTCGGAACCTACGTCGCGACGGTCAACGGGATCCCCTACAAGGACTTCATCGCTCCGGGCCTGATCGCGTCGGCGGCGATGTGGGCCGCCTCGTTCGAGACGACCTACAACGTCTATCTGAAGATGAACGAGAACCGCCTGTATGACGCGATCCTCGCCACTCCGGTCGAGATCCAGGACCTCGCGGCCGGCGACATCGCCTGGGGCGCGACGCGCTCCGCCATCTACGGCACCAGCTTCCTGGCGATCGTCACCGCGTTCGGGCTCGTCGACTCGTGGTGGGCGCTCACGATCCCGGCGGCCGCCTTCCTCGGCGGCCTGTGCTTCTCCGTGCTGGGCTACACGTTTACGTCCCTGATCCCGAAGATCGACCTCTACAGCTACTACTTCACGCTCGGGATCACCCCGATGTTCCTGTTCTCGGGGATCTTCTTCCCCTTCGAGCGGCTCCCCGGCTGGGTCGAGGTGGCGGCCTGGTTCACGCCGCTCTATCACCTGGTCGAGGTCACGCGCGGGCTCGCCACGGGTCCGGGGCTCGACGTCCTGGTCCACCTGGCATGGCTCGCCGCCGTCAGCATCGTGCTGTTCGTGATCCCGGTGCGCGCGCTTCGCAACCGCCTTCTGCCCTGAGTCCCGGTGGCCCGCCGGGCCGGTTGGCGCACGGGACCGGTGTGCCAGAATGCCGCGACCATGAACCTCAGGGGGGCACCGTTGATCGTCTTGACGGCCGCGGCGACGGCCGTGGTGTGCGCCGCCGCCGCGAACGGCGCGGCGGCGCAGCTTCCCGGCCAGCCGTCCCCCGGTCCACCGTCGGCCGAGCCGCCGCCGGCCCAGAACGCTCAACTCGAGGTCCACGTCGACGGCGTCAAGAAGGGGCGCGTCGTCGTCGGCCACAGGGTGAGGGTTGCCGGCACGATCACGCCCTTCGCGGCCGGGGAGAACGTCGAGGTCACGCTGTCGCGCGGCGACGACGCGGTCAAGCAGCAGGTCGTCCAGGTCAAGCAGGGCAAGAACGGTGCCGGCGAGTTCCGGCTCAAGAGCCCGGAGCTGGTCGAACCGGGCGCCTACCGCGCCGCGGCGGCGTTCGCGGGCACCGCGGAGCTGGGCGCCGGGTCGGCCGAGTCGAAGAGCTTCTCGATCCGCTACCCGTCCCTGCACAAGGGCGACGGCGGCCACGACGTCGCGGTCTTCAACAACCTGCTCGCCAAGCAGGGCTACGCGACCTCGCACGGCAGCAAGTACACGCAGTTCACCGCCTGGGGTGTGCTCGCGTTTCGCAAGGTGCACGGGATGGCGCGCATCGAGAGCGCGACCTCTCAGATCTTCAAGACACTCGCCGAGGGCAAGGGCGCCTACGAGGTCCAGCATCCGGGCGCCGGGCGCCACGCCGAGATCAGCCTCGCGAAGCAGGTGCTGGTGCTCGCCGATGGCGACAAGCCCCAGCTGACCTACCACATCTCGAGCGGCGCGCTCGCGACGCCGTCCGACCCGGGCGGCTACCAGGTCTACCGCCAGGACCCGGGCTTCAACTCACTCGGCATGTACTACTCGAGCTACTACCACGCGGGCGAGGCCATCCACGGCTACCACTCGGTGCCGACGAGTCCGGCCAGCCACGGCTGCATCCGCGTCCCGATCCCCCAGGCGACGCAGATCTACAACTGGCTCCAGGTCGGGACGCCGGTCTTCGTCGACTGAGGGTGCAGTGAGGGTCTTCCTCGCCGGTGCGAGCGGGGTAATCGGCGGGCCGCTCGTCCCGCGGCTGGTGCGCGAGGGGCACGAGGTCACGGCGATGACGCGCACGCCGGACAAGGCCGGCGCGCTGCGCGAGCGCGGGGCCAACCCGGTGGTCTGCGACGCGCTCGACGCCGAGGCCGTTACCCGCGCGATGGCCGCGGCGCGGCCCGAGACGGTGATCCACCATCTGACCGACCTTCCCCGGGCGATCAACCCGCGGCGGGCCGACCGCGACTTCGCGGCCAACGACAGGGTGAGGGTCGAGGGGACCGCCAACATCGTCGCCGCGGCCCGCGACTCCGGCGCGCGACGGGTGATCGCCCAGAGCGTCGCCTTCCTGTACGCGCCCGGCGACCCGCCGCTCAAGACCGAGAAAGACCCATTGTTCGTCGACGCCCCGCCCCCGTTCGACCGTTCGGTCAACGCGCTCCTCGCGCTGGAGCACGAGGTCACCCGGGCTGCGGGCATCGAGGGGGTCGTGCTGCGATTCGGCTTCTGGTACGGGCCGGGCACCGCCTACGGACAGGAGGGGAGCATCGCCGAGCAGGTGCGCAAGCGGCGCTATCCGATCGTCGGCGGCGGGGGCGGCGTCTTCTCGTTCGTCCACGTCGACGACGTCGTCGAGGCGACCGTCGCGGCGCTCGACGCGCCGCCCGGGATCTACAACGTCACCGACGACGATCCCGCCCCGGCGCGCGACTGGCTGCCCGCCTACGCTGAAGTGCTCGGCGCGCCGCCGCCGCGGCGGGCGCCGAGGTGGCTCGCCCGCCTCGTCGCGGGACGCTACGCCGTCTACGTGATGACCGAGCTGCGCGGCGCCTCGAACGAGAAGGCAAAGCGCCAGCTCGGCTGGACTCCGATCCACCCGAACTGGCGCCAGGGCTTTCGCGAGGCGCTGGGCTGATGGAAGCCTCCCAGGCCAGAGAGGTTCTCATCGCCGAGCTGCGCGAGCACGCGCTCGTGATCGGCGAGGTGACCCTGTCGAGCGGGCAGAAGGCCTCCTACTACGTCGATGCCAAGCGCGCCCTGCTTCGCTCCGCCGCCTTTCGCGCCGCCGGCGAGCTTGTCGCCGCCCACGCCCGCGAGCTCGGCGCGGCGGCGGTCGGCGGGATGACGATGGGGGCCGACCCCGTCGCTTGCGCGGCGCTCGCCGCCGCGGACGGCCGCGACCTGATGGCGTTCTTCGTGCGCAAGCAGCGCAAGGAGCACGGCCTCGAGCGCTGGATCGAGGGACCCACGCTCGAGCCCGGGACGCCTTGCCTCGTGGTCGAGGACGTCGTCACAACGGGGGGGTCGACGGTGCGGGCCCTGGAGCGGCTCCTGTCCGAGGGGCTCGACGTGCGCGGCTCGCTGTGCGTCGTCGATCGGCTCGCCGGCGGCGGCGAGGCGATCGAAGCCGCCGGTGGCGCCCCGTTCAGCGCCCTGACCACGATCGACGAGCTCTATCCCGAGCGCCCGGACCGCACCAATCACTGATTTGCCGGGGTGGCCGGTTTTTGCCGCGCTATGCACGGTGAATACAGGCCACGTCTTTAGCCGATCGGACGCCCGCGCAGGGTGCGGACCATGCGCAGGGCCTCGTCGGCGTAGTAGCCGGACTCCTGTTCGGCGTTGCCCGCCACCAGCACCGCGTAGGTGGCGAGCTGGTCGCGCCGCATCGCGATGAACAGCAGCCGCTGGTGCAGGCCATGCTTGGTCTTGCCGGTGGCCTTCACCGCCTTGGCCTGGTAGTGGGCATCGAAGCGCCGCGGCTTGCCCACGTCGAGGTCCTCGAACCCCGGCAGCGCTTCGGCGGCCTGCCGCGCGTACTCGCCGAGCGGGAACTCGATCGCCTCGCTCGTCCGGTCCGCCGAGATCGAGACCGCGACGAGGCGGTCGGGCGACATCAGCAGCGTGCTGGTGCCGCGACGATCCGCGCGCCAGCCGGGCGGGCGTCCGATCGCGAAACCGGCCCTGTGATTGACGTACTCGTGCCACCCCGCAGGCAGCTTCGGCAGCTTGTCGACGGTCTCGGGGCGCTGCTGGGGCGGCTTGAGCTCGTCATCGCCGCACCCGATCGCCCCGAACAGTCCGATGACGGCGACCAAAGCCGAGACCAGGTGCGGGACACGGGGCCGCATCGCCGCAGTCTCCCAGCCGCGGCCCGCGGAACTACGTCTTGTGCTTCGCCTTGACCTTCTCGGTGTCCGAGACACCGCTCAGGCAGCTTGCGTTCTCGCCGATGCGGGCGCGGTAGAGGAAGATCGTCTTGACCTTGGTCTGGGTCAGGAAGTTGCCCTGGGTGTCGAGGGTGAGCGTGCGGCCGGACTTCGGCGCCGTGGGGGGCTGGCAGGCCGACAGACAGGAGACCCGCCCGGCCCCTGGATCGCGATCAGTCGGTCGAGGCCAGCTCCTGCGTCAGCGCGTCGACGACGGCGGGGTCGAACTGGGTGCCGGCGTTGCGGCGTAGCTCCTCCACCGCCTCCCAGAGGCCCAAGGGGGTGGCACGGTATGGCCGTGGCGACGTCATCGCGGCGAAGGCGACGCAGACGGCGATGATCCGCGCGCCGAGCGGGATCTCCTCGTCGGTGAGGCCGTCGGGGTAGCCGCTGCCGTCAAAGTGCTCGCAGCTTGTCCGCACCAGCTCGGCGACGTGACCCAGCGCCGGTGCGGCGCTCAGGATCTGCCCGCCGACGACGGGGTGCGATCGAATCACCGCCCATTCTTCCTCGGTCAGCGCCGTCTTCTTCTCGAGAATCGCCTCCGGGACGGCGAGCAGGCCGATGTCCTGGAGCTGGGCGGCGCGAACGATGTCGTCGAGGTGATCGTCCTCGACCCCGAGGCGCCGGCCGACCGCGAGCACCCGATAGGCGAGGTCACGCAGATCCCTGCGCAGCTCGGGCCGGCGCGCGCTCTGGACGGCTAGCAGCGCGGCGTGCGCCTGCCAGCTCGCCGAGCGGTGCTGGCGCTGCCTGCGCGTCGCGAGTCGGTGGTTTGCGAGCTTGAACGCGAGGCCTGGATCTGAAGCGTCGTCGGGAAGCGCGACCGCACCATGAGCGGGCTCGATCAAGAGGTCGTCGTCGTCCTCGACGAGCGACGAGGTCGCGGCTATCACGATCTCGCCGGGCTCCTGGCCCCGCGCCGGGACGAGCAGGGCGAACTGGTTCCCGTCGGCGCGATACGCCCGCCCCCCCAGCGGGGCAACTGCATGGGACAGCCTCTGGGCAACGCGCCGCAGTACCGCGTCGGCACCCGCGTACCCGAGACGCTCGTGTTGCGCATGCAGATCGTCGAGCTCGACCAGCACCAGGAGCTGGCGGCCGTGAGGACGCGAGAGCACGCCTGCGACGTCGGTCTCCAGCTTCAGGCGATTGAGCAACCCCGTGACCTTGTCGGTCTGGGCGTCACGGCGCTGCTCCTCGATCAGCGCGGCGCGCGCCCGGTTGCTGAGCACCAGCCATACGAACACCGACCCGATCAGCATCAGCGTTCCCCAGAAGACGGGGGAGCTGACCCTGTCCTGCACGTGGTCGTAGATGAGCAGGGCCAGCGCGGCGATCCAGAACAGCGCAGGGCCCACCACGCCTCGCCAGCCATCTGGACGGATGCCAACGCCCGTCGGCGCCACGGCCTTGCGCAGCCTCGCCCATGGGGATGCGATCCGGCGGGCGTAAGCCGGCGCGGGACCAGGGAGGTCCTGGTCACTCGGCTCTGAAAACGGCACGCGCCCCTGAGCGCGCGATAACGCCATGCACTCCCATCGGCGAGACGAAACGATTCGTGCAGCGGAACGCTACGAACTCAACGGAGCTTCTAGCGCGCCCACCGGCTAGCGGCCGCCGCCCGGAAGCGTCCGCCCCAGGCAGCGAACGTGCGACGGCACGATTCCCCAGCGCTCGTAGAAGCGCAGCGCGTCTTCGTTGCCTGCGACGACAGCCAATGCGATAAACCCGACCCCCGCGGCGGCGAGGCGCCGCTCGACCTGCTCCATCAGTAGCGAGCCGATCCCCCAGCGCCGCAGCTCGGGCTCGACCGATAGCGCCTCGAGCTCGCCCATCCGGTCGTCGGTCTCGAAACCCCAGTCGCCCTCGGTGATCCGGAAGAACGCAAAGCCGACGGGCGATCCCTCGCGCTCGGCGATCAGCAGCCAGGCGTCGCCATCTCGCATCCAGCGGTCGAACTCGCCCCGCCGCAGCTGCCAGGAGTCCTCCGCGCGCCGAAAAGGGACGACATCTCGGACTTCTCCGGCAACCTCGGCGTGGTACTCGTGCATCGCTCGCCACAGCGACTCGACGTCGTCGAGGCGCTCGGGCCCCGCCTCGACGATCTCGACCTCGGGCGGTCCTGTCTGATCTGCGGCCACGCCGCCGCGAGCCTATAGGTGGGCGGTCAATCCTTCACTAGGCGACCGAGGCGATCGCCAGGCCTAAGCACGGGCCGAGCTTAGGGCGGAGACGAGGGTCAGGCGCGGCGCAGAACGGTGATCTTCCCGACCACGCGGTCCACCGTGAAGCCGCTGCCACTCGCCTCGGCAACGACTCGGCGTGGACCGAGCTCGGGATCGATCGAGTCGTCGAGGGCGACGGTCGCTTCGCTGGTCAGGTGCGGTTGCCAGCACTCGAAGTCCCGGCGCACGCCCTCGTAGCGATGGTCGCCGTCGATGAACAGCAGCCCAATCCGGTCGATCCATCCCGCGCATGCAACCTCGCTCGGCAGGTTGACGAGCCGGACCCGATCCGCCGTGTTCGCGCGAAGCATCGTCCGGTAGAAGGCCACCCGATCAGCGGGACCGAACTGCGCGCCGAGCACGCCGGTGAACTGCTCGTGCGGATCGATCGCATAGACGGGCACCGACGCTCCCGTCGCCAGCGCCACGGTCGAGCGCCCCCTGTAGCTGCCGACCTCGACGATGCAGCCCTCATCCACTTGCCGAGCGAGCTCGTGAAGGAGCTCGGCCTCCTCGGTCGAGAGCATGACCTCGCCCTCGGTGTGCGCGAGCGCCTCGTGGAGGTCCATCACGAGCCGATCGTAGTCGTCATCATTCACTGCTCGATCAGCGCGCCCATCTGGCCGGGCCTGATGTGCCACTCTCGACGCCCTAGCGGCAGTGCTCCTCGAGCTCGGTGGCGGTGGCCGGCTCGTTGAAGGTGAACAGCCAGCAGGAGGGCGAAGTCATCTGCCACGCCACCGATCCGGGCCCGCTTGCCGAGCTGAGATCGATCCGGCCACCCTCCGCGGTCACGCTCGCCGCGGTGATCGTCACGTCCTCCGGTCCGTGTGGCATGCGGATCGGCTGTGTGACCGGCTGGCCCTCGAGCTGCGGAGTGCCGCGGTAGCAGAGCAGCGTGTAGGGACGGTCCTTGGTGAAGTGATAGTGGTAGCCCAGCTCGTCGCTCGAATGTCCGTTGCACCCGTCGAGATGACGCGGCTTCGAGCCATCCGGCTCCCGGTAGCCGTAGATCGGGAAGCCATCGAGCGCGTAGCCGGCCAGCGCTCCCTTCGAGCCGAGCTCATGCAGCAGACAAGGCGAGCCGTAGTGATAGTGGTAGTCGTCGGCCCCGCCGGCGTGCCCGCCACAGTCATCGAGCTCGCCGGTCAGCTCAGGGTCGTGCTCTGGGGAGTAGATCCCGGTGCCGTCGGTCGGGTTGAAGATCGGCACGCCGTTGACGGCCACGGCTGTGGCGTTTTGACCGCTCGTCGGAGTCGGCTCCTCCGCGATGTGCGGCCTGAGCGGAATCTTGAACACGTTGGAGCCACCGTAGGGCTGCGGCAGGGGGACCTGCTGGATCCAGCGCGTGATGCCGACCATCACCTCGTGGTTCGGCAGTCCGTTGGAGCCGACCAGCAGATAGCCCCCTTCGCAGCTGAGTGTGAGCTCGCTGCGGAATCGCCGGAACGCCGCCCGGTGCGTGGCGCAACGCGACTTCTTGTCCGCGCCGGCCGCGGCGCTCGCCCCCGTAGCGAAGCCGGGTTCGGCTCGCGGGCCGGACGTCGCGATTGCGAGCACGGCGAAGGCCAGAAGTAGGCCCCCGAAAAGGCCCCGGCTACCGACTCGCGCCATCCTCGACCAACTTTGCGCCAGCGGCGTGTTTGTCGAGCACGAGGTCAGGGACGATAGGGCTATCTTCCGCTGCGCGGTGAAGAAGCACGTCTTGATCCTTGGGGCCGGTTTCGCGGGGCTGGAGCTGGCGACGCGACTCTCCGACTCGCTCGCCGACGAGCTTCGCATCACGCTGCTCGACCAGAACGAGTCGTTCAGCTTCGGCTTCTCGAAGCTTGACGTCATGTTCGGCCGCAAGACCGCGGAGGACGTACGCCTGCCCTACCGCGACATCTCCAAGGACGGGGTCGAATTCCGCCAGGAACGCGTGACCTCGATCGACCCGGAGAGCCGGCGCGTGACGACGGACGAGGACTCGTATGAGGCCGACGTCCTCGCCGTCGCGCTGGGCGCCGACTACGACTTCGCTGCCACGCCGGGCTTCGAGCAGGGCGGGTTCGAGTACTACTCGATAGCCGGAGCCGAGCGACTGCGCGACGCCCTCCCCGACTTCGACGCAGGAAAGCTCGTCATCGCGATCCTGGGCCACCCCTTCAAGTGCCCGCCCGCGCCGTTCGAGGGCGCGCTCCTGCTCCACGACAGCCTGGTCCAGCGGGGGATCAGGCAGGCTACGGAGATCACGGTGTATGGGCCAATGGCGGCGCCGGTGCCGATAACCGGGGACACCGAGAGCCGCGTGGCCCGGCTCGAGAGCGGCGAGACCGTGCCGTACGACCTGTTCATCGGGATACCCGTCCACCGCGTGCCCGAGGTGGTCGAGCGCTCGGGACTCGCCGTCGACGGGTGGGTGCCCGTCGACCACGCCAACCTGGCGACCCGCTTTGCCGGCGTCTACGCCCTGGGCGACGTCGCCGGCGCGCCGGTGGCAAAGGCGGGCGTTTTCGCCGAGGCCGCCGCCCGGGTCGTGGCCGACGACATCGCCGCAGGCCTTCGCGGCGTCGAGCTCGAGCGCCCCTACGAGGGCGCCGGGAGCTGCTATCTCGAGTTCGGCCGTGGGAGCGTCGCAAAGGTCGAGGCAAACTTCCTCGGCGGGCCTAAGCCGACGGCACGGCTGGTCGGGCCCTCCCGCGAGCTCGCAGCGGAGAAGCAGGAGTTCGGCTCCACCAGGCGAGAGCGCTGGTTCGGGTGAGCGCTGCCGGGCCGAAGGTCCCGCCGCCTGCCGAGGAGACGGCGCGCGTCCGCGCCGTCCAAGACAAGCACGCCGGCGGTTATGACCGCCAGATCTCGTTCTTCGAGCGGATCCTGTTCGGCGGCGGCCGCGAGTGGGTCTGCTCGCGGGCCCGCGGGCGCGTTCTCGAGCTCGCCGCCGGAACCGCCCGGAACCTGCCCTTCTATCCGGACGACGTCGAGCTCACCGGGATCGAGCTGAGTCCCGAGATGCTCGAGCTCGGACGCGAGCGCGCGCGGGAGCTGGGCCATCTCGCCGATCTGCGCCTCGGCGATGCCCAGGCGCTGGAGCTCGAGGATGCGAGCTTCGACACCGTCACCTGCACTCTCGGCTTCTGCACGATCCCGGACACGACGGCCGCGGCGCGCGAAGCGTTCCGCGTGCTGCGTCCCGGCGGCGAGCTGCTGATGCTCGAGCACGTGCGCAGCCCCGCCCGCGTGGTTCGCGGCGGCCAGCGGCTTCTGGAGCCGCTCGCCGTTCGCTTCGAAGCCGATCATCTGCTGCGCGAGCCGCTCGACTACCTGCCGGGCGTGGGCTTCCAGATCGACGAGGTTCACCGCTCGAAGTGGGGGATCGTCGAGCGGCTGCGGGCGCACAGGCCACTGAGCCAGGCGTCGTGACCGCAAACCTCTACGCCATGCCCGCCTCGCACCCGAGCATGGCCGCGGCGCTGATGCTCGAACGCAAAGGCGTCGAGTACGAGACGACGTGGCTGCTGCTGCCCTTTACGGGTCCGATCCTCCGCCTGCGAGGCTTCCCGCGGAGAACTGTTCCGGCGTTGCGCATCGACGGTCGCAGGATCCAGGGATCACGGGAGATCTCCGCCGCTCTGGACGAGCTCACACCCGAGCCGCCGCTCTTCCCGCGCGATGAGACGCTGCGGCGCGAGGTCGAGGAGGCCGAGCGCTGGGGCGACGAGGTGCTGCAGCCGGCGGCGCGCCGGATCGAGGTCTGGGAGCTCCGCCGTGACCGCAGGATGGTGGGCGCCCAGCTGGCCGACGCCCGAAGCATCCAGGGTGCGCGGCTTCTGATCAACCCGCGGCTCGCGGCCGCGACCGGCGGCCCCACGGTGGCCTGGTACGCGCGCCTGATCGGTGCCACGGACGAGGCCGTCAAGGCCGACCTGGTGGCGCTGCCTTCCATGCTCGACCGCGTCGACGCGTGGATCGCCTCTGGTCTTCTGGGAGGCGAGCAACCGAACGCGGCCGACTTTCAGATCGCTCCAAGCCTCAGCTTGCTCATGACCGTCGACGAGCTGCGACCGGCGATCGAGGCGCGAGCCGCAGGCCGCCTCGCGCAGTCGCTGGTCCCCGAATATCCGGGTCGCTCGGTCGGGGTGCTGCCCCAGGAGTGGCTGGCGGAGGCGGCGCTGCGTTAACCGCGCCTGCTGCAACTACGAACGCCCCGACCAGGATTCGAACCTGGGACCTACTCCTTAGGAGGGAGTCGCTCTATCCGACTGAGCTATCGGGGCAGGGACCCATTATCGCCACACGACCGCGCACCATCCAGTGCAACGGCTCGCCGGATGCTCAGCCGCCCTGGTCTTCGTCGCCGGGCTCGTCGTAGAGGCTCTCCGATGCGACCTGGTTGAGGCGCCGGTCCCAGAGGCGGATCTCGAGGAAAAGGTCGTCGCCGAAGCCCTTGACGGCGTCGACGGCGATCAGCGTGAAGCGCCCCTCGTGGATCGGGGTCTGGTCGACGACGTCGCTGCCGAGCTCGGCGGTCGCCGCGATCGCGCCGCGCACGAGGGGCAGGCCCCAGACCAGCGTGATCTCGCCCCCGCGTCCGGCGTCGGCGTGCCACGTCCCGATCACGTCCTCGTTGATGTCGATCTTCCAGTCGGGGTTGTCGTCCGCAATCACGTCGGTGAAGTCGGCCGTGGCCCTCAGATCGGCGGGTTCGTCCTCGTCGGTCGGGCGCTCGAACGAGACGTGGCCGAAGAACTCGATCGGCGCGCTGCCCTCCTGCTCGGGAGAGCGCCCCGTCACCGGCAGGTACACGCGGCCTCCCCAGCCGCGCTCGGGAAAGAAGAACAGCGACTCCGCGTCAAGCGACGCGCCGGCCTCGTCGGCGAGCTTGCGGCACGCGGTCTCGAACTCGTCGCGGACCTGCTCCGCCCAGCGCCCGTACGGCAGCCCCTCCTGCGCCGAGTCGGCGACGAAGCGGGGAATCGGGCGAGCGACGGGCGGGCTCACGGCGGCGGAGGCTACTCGAGCGCCCCGCGCAGGTCGGCCGCGGCGCGCTCGGGCGGATAGACGTTGATGTCGACGCCGGTGCCCATCTCGAACCCGGCCCGGATCGTGAGCCGAGGAACGACGTCGACGTGCCAGCCGAACTGATCGGCGCCCCGCGGCGCGGTTCGCACCCAGAGGTTGAGCTGCGGCGGCGCGCCGAAGAGACGCGGCAGCGCGTTGAGCGCCGTGCGGATCATCGCCGTGCCGGTGCCGTCCTCGGCCTCGAAGCTCGGGCCGGGACGGCGCGGGATGACGCGAAGCTCGAACGGAGATCTCGACGCCCAGGGGCAGACGAGCAGCGCCTCGTCGTCGATCGCGACGAGCCGTTCGCGGCGTCGCACCTCCTCGGCGGCGAGGTCGGAGAGCAGATTGCCACCCATCGTGCGCTCGTGGTAGGCGCTGAAGCGCTCGCGCTCGCGGGCCACCGCGGCGGGCACGAACGGGAGGGCGTAGAGCTGAGCGTGGGTGTGCTCGAGCGACGCTCCGGCATCGGGGCCCTCGTTGACGATCAGGTGGAGGTATGCCGCATCCCCGTGAGCGCGCATGCGCTCGCGCCACGCCGCCACGGTGCCGGCGAAGCGCTCGCCGTCGAGGTCGGATAGCGACGCGACGTGCTCGGGGGCGCTGACGATCACCTCGTGGGCGCCCTCCGCGGGCCGGCGCGAAAACAGGTCCGGCGCTCGCTCGCGGGCCGAGGCGCGCAGCGGGTCGGCGGCGCTCGCCAGGCCGGACTCCGCCGGGTCCCCGGCACCTTCGCCGCCGCCCGTGCCCAGCACCGGGTAGAGGTTTGGCACCGCGCGGGCGGTCCAGCCCGGCGTGTCGGGCTCGCCGCCACCCGGCCTCGCCGCCCAGACCTCCGGCGGCGTGCGGTCCTCGCGTCCCTCGCAGAACGGGCATTCGGCGCCGCCCGAGGCCGCGGGAATGCCGGAGCGATCGAACGCGTCGGGGCGCTCGGCGCGCCCCGGGGCGAGCACGGTGCGAAGTCCCGTGAGCTGGTCGAGCCTGATCTCGGGCCCGCTCACGTCACCGCCCCGCGACCGCCTTGTGCATCTGGATGTGCTCGATTCCCTCCTGCATGAACCGCTCTCCCTCCGGGACATAACCGCAGCTCGCATAGAAGGGCTCGGCCCGTGTCTGGGCATGGAGCACAACCTCACGCGCGCCGAGCCGCACCGCCTCCGCCTCGGCGACGTCGAGCAGAGCGCGGCCGACGCCCCCACCCCGCCGCTCGGCGGCGACCGCCATGCGCCCGAGCCGGCACTCCCCATCGTCGAAGATGAACAAGCGGCAGGTGGCGATCACGTCGCCGTCCTCGTCGATGGCGACGACGTGGGCCGCGCGGTCGTCGCGCCCGTCGAGCTCGGCCTCGCGGGAGACTCCCTGCTCGTCGCAGAACACGCGAACGCGCAGCTCGAGCGCCGCGTTCACCTCGTCGCGATCCCGGGCGACCCTGTGGACGACGCGGCTCAGCCCGGCGGCCCCGACCGGGGCGCGCCCCCGCCGCCGCTCGACGCCTCCAGAGCTTTGATGATCGGAGTGACGAGGTCCATCGGCAGCGGGAAGACGATCGTCGAGTTCTGGTTGACGCCCAGCTCGAGCAGGGTCTGCAGGTAGCGGAGCTGCATCGTGGCCGGGTTGCGGCTGAAGATATCCGCGGCCTGGGAGAGCTTCTCCGCGGCCTGGAACTCGCCGTCGGCGGCGATGATCTTGGCGCGCCGCTCGCGCTCGGCCTCCGCCTGGCGGGCGATCGCGCGCTGCATCTCGGCAGGCAGCTCGACGTCCTTGACCTCGACCGTCGTCACCTTGATGCCCCAGGGCTCGGTCTGCTCGTCGATGATCCGCTGCAGCTCGGTGTTGAGGCGCTCGCGCTCGGAGAGCAGTGAGTCCAACTCGGCCTTGCCGAGCACCGAGCGCAGCGTTGTCTGGGAGATCTGGGACGTGGCCAGCAGGAAGTTCTCGATCTCGGTGATCGCGCGGTTGGGGTCGATTACCCGGAAGTAGGCGACCGCGGTGACCCGCACCGTTACGTTGTCGCGGGTGATCACCTCCTGCGGCGGGACGTTCAACGTCACTGTCCGCAGGTCGACCCTGACCATCTTGTCGACGATCGGGATCAGCAGGATCAGCCCTGGTCCCTTCTGCGCGATCAGCCGCCCGAGCCTGAAGATCACCCCGCGCTCGTACTCGCGAAGGATCCTGATCGCGGACGCGAGCAGGATGAACAGGAAGACGACGAGGATCCCGATGATCGCGAGTGCAGCTCCCACTACCCAGCTCCTTCCTCAGCTTCCTCGGCCGTCTTCGCGGCCTCCGTCCCGGCCGGCCGGACGACCAACGTGAGGCCGTCGACCGACTCGACGCGGACTCTATACCCGCGATCGAGCGTGGTGCCGTCGTCGACCGGGCGCGCCCTCCACAGAGCGCCCTCGACGAAGACCTGGCCGACCGGCGCCAGCGGAACGCGCACCTCGCCCACTTCCCCGACCAGCTCCTCCCACCCGGTCCTCGGTCGCTCGCGGTTGGCGAGCACGGCGCGCTGGACCGCGAACGCGATGAAGCCGCCGAGCAGCAGACCAGCGGCGATGACGACGGGGACCGAAACTCCGAGCGCCTCGGAGTCGGTGTCGTAGAGCAGCAGGCCCGAGACGACGAGCGCGCCGACCCCGGCGGCGCCGAGGATCCCATGGGTGGGCAGGTGGGCCTCGGCGACGATCAGCCCCACTCCGGCGACGATCAGTACGACGCCGACCAGCGTGACGGGCAAGAGCGCCGTCCCGTAGGCCCCGAGCAGCAGCGACAGCGCCCCAAGCACGCCCGGGGCGATCGCGCCTCCGCCCGCGAACAGCTCGATCGCGAGCCCGACGAGCCCCGCGATCAGCAGCAGGTAGGAGACGGTGGGGTTGACGAGGATCTGGAGCAGGTCGTACTGGAGCGGCATGTCGTGTTGCTCGATCACGAGGCCGGCCGTCTCGAGGCGCTGGGCCTTGGGGCCCTGGACCTCGAAGCCATCGAGCCGGTCGAGCAGGTCGCGCTCGCTCGGAGCGATGACGTCGATCAGGCCCCTTGCTTCGGCCTCCGAGGCGGTGACGCTCACGGCTTCCTTGACCATCTGGTCGGCGAGGTCGCCGTTGCGCCCGTGGCCCTCGGCGAGCGCCCGCACGTAGGCGCCGGCGTCGTTCTCGATCTTCTGACCGAGAACATCGTCGACGTCGCCGCCACCGAGCGAGACCGGCGACGCGGCGCCGATGTTCGTCTGCGGCGCCATCGCCGCGACGTCGGCCGCCTCGACGATGAAGACGCCGGCCGACGCCGCGCGCGCCCCGTTCGGCGTCACGTAGACGATCACGGGCATCGGCGCCGCAAGAATGTCCTGCACCATCTCGCGCATCGAGGTATCGAGCCCGCCGGGCGTGTCGATGCGCAGGATCGCGACGTCGGCGTCGGCGTCGGCCGCGTCGTCCAGCGCCTCGCCGAGCCAGCGCTGGGTCGCCGGGTCGATCGTCCCCGGGATCTCGATCGAGTAGGCGACGCCGTTCCCCTCTTCCTGAGCCGCGCCGCCGCCCGCGAGACCGAGGAGCCCCGCTGCGACAAGCAAACCGGAGAGGGCGAGTCGAAGCCGCCGCATCGTGACCTGAATTATCCGCTTCGCGGGTCGCTAGCGGGCGTAACGATCGATATCGGCGGCGAGCTCCTGCTCGTCGGCGTAGGCGCCGCGGCGCACGTAGACGAGCTTTCCGTCCGAGTCATAGAACGCCGTCGCCGGGAACTCCGTCGGCGCGTCGAAGACCGCCGCGACCTCCAGCTTCGGGTCGAGGTAGCTCGGGTAGGGCACCGGCAGCTCGTCGAGGAACTCCGTGGCCGTCTCCTCGCCGTCGTTGGAGTTGACGCCCAGGAACGCGATCTTCGTGCCGTGCCTGGCGGCCAGCGACTGAAGCCAGGGGAACTCGGCGCGGCACGGGCCGCACCAGGAGGCCCACTTGTTGACGACGACGGGATAGCCGCGGAGCTCGTCGAGCCTGGACTCGAAGGCCTCGGCGCCGCCGTCGAGCAGCTCGTTTGCCTGGTCGTGCAGCGCGGCGAGCTTCGGGGGCGAGCCGCGCAGCGCCGCATCGTAGTCGGGCGCCGCGCCGCCCCCACCGTCATCGCTCCCGCAGGCGGCCAGCGCGAGCACTGCGGCAAGCGCGAAAAGGCTTGCGGCAACTCGAAAAGAACGGTGTCGAGCGGTCATTCGGGGCGACTCGGTGGGTATAGTTAGTGACGGTCCATCCGAATCTGGACCCGCGGGGACCCCGGATCGGGATTACAGGCGCCCGGCTTCGGCGAATCTCCAGCGAGCTTACTGCGCTCCCCGCCGCTGCATGGATCACTGGCACCGGGGGGCGCCGGACCAAGGCTTCATGGCTGACACCACCGACGTCGCCGCGAGCGCGGCCAAGGCGCTCACCAGCGCCGAGATAGAGCGAGCGAGCGAGTTCGCCCGCGAACCGATCCTGCTCGACGGCGAGAGTCCCGACGTGCTGGCGCCGGGGACGGCGCGGCGGCGCGCCGTCGACGCGGCACTCGAGGAGCTCGCCGACGGCGCCGAGGCCCCGTCGATCGAGTGGCGGCGCGACTTCTCGCTGGTGCTCGGGCTCGAGCGGCTGCTCGCCGAGGACGAGCCGGAGCTCGCCGACGGGGCCAAGCTCGATCCGCACCAGGTCGATGTCCTGTCGGGAACGCTCGCGGCGCTGGTCACCGAGCTCGAGCGCTCCGGCGCCAACGGCCGCTCCAACGGCGCCGCAATCGCCCGCGCCGTCGTCGAGGCGCCGGAGAACGGCGGCGCCGCGGCCGGAGACGGCGAGGTTGACCTCGATTCCGATGAGGTCCTGGCGCCCGACGAGGAGCCGCTCGACTGGGAGGAGCCGGGCGCCGAGGACGAGGAGGTCATCGAGGAGGCTCCCGAGGATCCCGGCGCGGGTCGCAGGTTCTGGTTCGAGCACGCGACTGGGTCCGGGAAGACCGTTGCCGCGATGGGCTTCGTCGAGGCGTCGCGGACCGGAGGCGTGCTGATCCTCACCCACCGCCGCAACCTCGTCGACCAGTTCATCGGTGAGATCTCGGACCGCGGCTACAAGGAGCGCCTCTCGCCGGCGCTGCTCGACGGCGCCGACCACCCGTACGGCCCCGTGACGGTCGAGACCTACCAGTGGTTCGTGCGCAACGCGAGCCGCGTCTCGGACGCCTACTCGATCGTGATCTGCGACGAGGCCCATACCGCGCTCGGCGAGAAGACGAGCGCCTGCATTCGGCGCTGGCAGGGCCCGGTCTTCATCGGCATGACGGCGACCGGGGCGCTGATCGCTCGCCACGTCGCCGACCTCTTCCCGACCCAGACCTCGCGCTTCGACCTCGCCCAGGCGGCGCGGCGCGGTGTGATCTCTCCGCTGCGCTGCATCCGCATCCCGCCCGGCCCCGGGGTGCGCACGCTTGCCAAGGTGCCGCTGCGCCGCGGCGAGGTCGACCAGGACTTCGACCAGGAGGAGCTGGCCAAGCTGCTGGACCAGGGACCGTTCAACGTCGCTGTCGCCGACCTCTACCAGTCGCGGTTCCGAAAGGCTCCGGGCGTCGTCTACACCGCGGGCGTCAAGCACGCCAACAACGTCGCCGCGTCGTTCCGCGAAGCCGGTATGAAAGCGCAGGCGGTCTCCGGCGAGACGCCGAAGCGCGAGCTTGCCGAGATCCTCGCCGCCTTCGAGCGCGGCGAGGTCGACGTGCTCTGCAACGCGATGCTTCTCGCCGAGGGATGGAACTCGCCGCGCGCCACGGTCTGCATGCACCTGGCGCCGACCGCGTCGAAGCGGGTCTACCAGCAGCGCGTCGGCCGCGTGACACGGCGCGCACCAGGCAAGGAGGCGGGCATCGTGATCGACTTCGTCCACCCCGCCACGACCCACGACGAGACGATCATCACCCTTCACAGCCTGCTCGACCGCGACGTCTATCGGGGCGGGGCGATCGTCGTCGGACCCGTGCGGCGCGGGCGCGGACGGCGGGTGCGCGTGGAGCGGCGCGTGGTCCCGGTCTCCTCCGACTCCGAGCGCCGCCTCGCCATTCTCGAGCGCGACCTGTGGCGGATCGCGGTCGAGAACCTCAACTACTCGGAGCAGCACGCCTGGGCGGCGCTCGCCGGGGCGCGCGTCGCCCCCAACGGGTGGCGTCGCGCCAAGGCGATGCTCCAGCACGACCAGACCGGCGATCTGCGCCGCCGCTTCCTGCTCACCTGCGTGCAGCGCAACCGCAACCAGCAGCTGCGGCTCAAGGCGCTGGCCGAGATCGCGGCGCTGCGCGACCCCGACGCTTTCGACGAGGCGAGCGACATGGTGGGCACGTGGCCGCGCGACGAGCGCCGCGCCGGCGCCAAGGCGCTGCTCCAGGCGCTTGCCGAGCGCCGCATCGGGCGACGCGATCAGGCCCAGGCATGGGTCTGGAGGCTGGCCGCATACACCCGCGAGCTACACGAGGAATACGCCGTGCAGCGCTGGCCCGAGACCAAGCGGCTTCTCGGCCTGTTCGTCAACTCCTCAGGCCGAGCCCATGGCCGCAACGCGCGCCGCATCGTCCACGCTGCGCGCAACCAGGACCGCCGCCTCGCCGTGGCGCTGCTCGCCGCCTCGGTGGCCCACACCCCTGAGGCCGAGGAGGCGCTGCGCGGGGCGCGCATGCGGATGGCGCGCAAGCCTTCGGCGGTCGCCCGTGAGCTGCTGCGCAACTTCCCACGCTCGGGCGGCAAGCGGCGGCGGCGCAAGCGCAAGGGTGCGAACGGCGGCCGTCAGGACGGAGCGAGGGCGGCCGCCCGAGCCGACGGAGCCCGGCGCGCCGAGGGCGAACGGGACGGCGACGCGGGCGATGGCGACGACGGCGACGACGCGGCCGGCGACCGCGGCGAGGCGCTGGGCGAAGAGGGCGGCCAGGCCGAGGTCGGCGCCGCCGACGTGGACTAGGCCTCACTTGTCGACTTATCCCGTCTACGCGGGCATAACTCGACAACCTCGTAACTGAGCTTGCGCCTTCGGCCGGCTGCTTACCGCTCGTCGAGCTCGCGGACTCGTACCGCCAGGCCACGCCGCATCTCGTAGATGTCGGTGTCCCTGAGCTCGACGTCGATACCGCTCGCGCGGCCGCGCCCGCGCGTCACGGCGTGGATCACGAACGTCCCGTCTCCGCGGTCGATGATCTCCTCAGCCTCGCTTTCCCACCACTTCCAGGAGCTCACCCAGTGCCTGCCGTACCACTCGAGCACAGCGTCCCTTCCCTTGAGAACCTCGGCGTCGGGAAAGCTCTGAGGGGTATGCCACTCCACCTCGGGGTGAAGCTGCGCGAACGCGGCCTCGAAGTCGCCGCGACTGAACGCCTCGTACGCGGTCCGGAACCCGCGCGTGACGAACATGCGTCGCATGCGGCTCGCGGTCGGGAGGCGAAGGACCGCGGCATTGATCACCCCACCGAGCTTCGGAAAACGCAACAGGAACCGTTGCTCGAGCGTCCGGCGTTGCTTCACTTGGGACAACAGGGTCGCACACTGGTTCTAGCTGTCCACACGCAGGGTGACCTCACCCGCGCCGAGCGCGACTCGCCCATCACCGGACGTTTCGACCACGAGGTTCCCGCGATCGTCGATCCCGCGGGCGACGCCGTTGCCCTCGCCGGCCCCCGCCCACGCGACCTCCCGGCCCTGCAGCGCGTCGCGCTCGCGAAAGCTCGCCAGCGTCTCGTCCGCCGGTCGCACCACCCACCCCGACAGCGCCTCGTTGAGCGACGCGAGGATGCCCGGCACCGTCGCGCCGCGACCGACCGAGGTCGCCGGCCAGCGCAGCTCGGCCGGAAACTCGTCGGGCTCGATGGCGACGTTGACGCCGATCCCGATCACCGCCCAGTCGGGCGGCTGGGCCTCGATAAGCACCCCGGCGACCTTCGAGCCGTCGATCCAGACGTCGTTGGGCCACTTGACGCGACAGCTCAGCGGCGCCACCGCCTCGATCGCCTCGCACACCGCCAGTGGCACGGCGAGCGGGAGCAGCGCGTGGCGCTCGTCGAGGTCGCGCAGGATCGCCGAGTAGAGCAGTGCCTTGCCCGGCGGCGCCGACCAGGCGCGCCCGCGCCGTCCCCGGCCCGCGGTCTGCTCGTCTGCGGTCACCACGGCGCCGCTGGGGGCGCCCGCCTCGGCGAGCTCGCGGGCGCGCTCGTTGGTCGAGTCGGTCGTCCGCAGGTGGTGGCGAGGCCGGCCGAAGCCCGTCAATGTCACGCCGGACGCAGGACGACCTCGTCGTCGCGGCGCAAGCGCAGCAGCTCGGCCGCGCTGCCTCGGTTGACGGCGAGCGCGAGGCCGCGGCTCGAGTCCTCGTAGAGCAGCAGCTCGCCGGGGCCGACGTCCTCGAATGCGCGGGCGAAGGTCGCGCCCACCCGCTCGCCGGCGCTCTCGACGGCGAGCGGCTCACCGAGGCGCAGCGGGCCGCCGGCGAGGTGCTCGTGGTGGACGTTGAGGGCCACGTTGCCGAACCGGTCGGTGCGCACGACGTGGGAGACGATGCGATCGGGCCAGATCCGTGGCGCCGGGATCTCGAGCGCGCTCAGCGCGTCGGTCTCGAAGGCCTCCCCCGCCTCGCGGAGCTCGTTTCCGAGCGCGAGGCTCGCCGCGACGGGCGCGAACAGGTCGCGGCCGTGAAAGGTGCTAGAGGCGGGCTCGAGTCGGAACTTCGACTCGCGCAGGTCCACGGCCTCGACCGGCCCGCCGAGCCGCTGCCAGGCGAGCGAGAGCAGTCCGTTGTCGGGGCCGATCAGAACGCGGTCCTCCTCGGCGACCTTCACCGCGATCGGACGGCGCTCCGTTCCGACCCCGGGATCGACGACCGCGAGGTGGACTCCCGGCGGGGCGAACTGGAGCGAGTTGGCAAGCGCGATCGCGCCCTCGCGCACGTCGTGGCGGCGGATTCCGTGGGTGAGGTCGATCACCTGGGCGTCCGGCGCGATCCTCGCGATGACCGCGCGGCAGACGCCCGCGAACTCGTCGTCGGTTCCGTAGTCGGACAGGAAGGTGATCGGCCGCACGGCCACCTGCTCAATCTAGCCCCGAGCAGCCGGCCGCCGCTTACTTCTTCTTCTTTTTCTTCTTCTTGATCCTGACCGCGTGAGTGAGGATGGCGGACTCCCCGAGATCATCGGTGACGGTGACCGTCAGTGTCGCGGTGCCGGCCTTGCCGGACCTCTTGAGCGCCTTGCGGCCCTTCTTTGGAATCGCGAGCGTTAGAACAGTCGCCGTAGCTTGCGGGACGTCCGCGCTTGCCGGCGTGAGTGGCACCACCTTCTTTTTCGATGCGGCGGCCACCCGTGGTTTCGGCACCTTCGCGATCAGCTCGCCGGTGGCATTCGCGGCCGCGTTCTCGTTGCACAGCAGCGTGACCGTGACGTCGTTGAGGTTCCTCGACTTGCTCTCCCCGGCGAGGCTGCATCCCGGCGGATTGAGCGGCTGCCAATCGACCTGAGTGTCGAAGTCCGAGTTCTGCGTCAGCGCGACCGGGTTTTGCCCATTGGCGTCCATGACGATGACCTCGCCGTCGCCGCCGCCGCCGCTCGGAAACTGGGCGAAAGCGATCTTCTGGCCGTCCGGCGAGAAGACCGGTCCGCCGTCGTGGACGCCCGGGCTGTTGGTGAGCGGCTGCTGGTTCTGCCCGTCCGAGTCCATGACGACCACGTCGCCGGGCATGTCGCCGGGGGGAGCCTGGACGAACACGATCCGATTGCCGTCGGGCGAGAAGGAGGGTGTCGACTCGTCTGTGGATCCGCCCGTCAGGCGGACCTGGTTCTGGCCGGCGGCGTTCATGGTCCAGATGTTGATGCCCGTCCCGTCGTACCTCGAGAAGACGATCCGCTGACCATCCGGCGAGAAGGAGGGCTCGAAGTCCCTCTCCGGCCCGCTGGTGAGCAGCTGCCGGTTCTGTCCGTCGACGTCGATGATCGCGAGGTCCTCATTCCCGGGGGTGCTCGTCTGGTAGACGATCTGCTGCCCGCTGGGAGAGAAATGCGGGCTCGGGAAGCTGCTGGCGTCGTCTGTGACGAGGGTGGGATTGCTCCCGTCCACACCGATGACGACGACCCCCATCTTGCTGCCCGGGAGCTCAGTCGCGAACGTGACTCGCTCCCCGTCGGCCGAGAACGACGACCCGAACTGGTTGCTCGGGGAGCCGTCGGCGAGCAGCGTCTGGTTCTGACCATCGGGATCCATGAGCCAGATGTCGCTGAGCCCTCCGGTCGACCGCGTGAAGGTGAGCTTGCCGTTCGCGCCGGGGAAGGTCGCCACCGCGGTCGCGGGGACTGCGGCGGATATCGCTGTGCACGCAACCGCCAGGGTCAGAAGCCGGGTTCGCCGCACCGACAGACGCTACTTCTTCTTCTTCTTGACCTTCCAGCTGTCGGTCGCCGGTGAGCCGTCGACGTTGCCGGCCGCATCCTTTGCGCGGACCTCGAACGTGTGCTTGCCCTTCTTGACCTTGACGTCGTGCGGCGAGGTGCAGGGCTGGAAGGGGCCGTTGTCGAGCTTGCACTCGAACGTCGAGCCGGCCTCTGACGAGCTGAACTCGAACGTCGCGGTCTTCTTCTTGGTCTTGTCCTTGGGGCCCTTTGTGATGGTGGTGTTCGGCGGGGTTGTGTCGCCTGCTTGGGGCTCGGGCTCGGGCTGCGGCGGCACGGGGCAATTCACGCTGAACTCATCCGCGCCGATGTCCGGCTGGGCCGTTCCATCGCAGTTCCCATCCAGGGTCCGGGGGTCGGCGTCGAGGTCAAATGTTCCGAGCATCGAGGCGCCGGGGTCGCCGGCGTCGATCGTCGGCGAGCTCGCGGCCTGATGGAAATCTCCGCTCGGCGCGTCGACGAACACCGGGGCAGCTTCCTGGTTCGTCGGAGCGGTGGACGGGGTGATCGTCGCCCCGCCCGAGGCGCTCTCGTTGAGGTAGTTCGAGTTGGCGAGGTTGACCGTCACGGTGGCGCCGGTTGTCTGGGATGCGAACACGTCGTTCGTACCGCCGCGAGCGATGACGTTCTTAAGGTCCCACGTCACGTTGACGCCCGATCCTCCGGCTTCCACGTGGACCGCATCGCCGCCTGAGATGAGGGTCGTGTTGCGAAACGTGGCTGTGCCAGTGCTCCCGGTACTGATGCCGGCCGCCAGTCCCGTGGAGGTGTTACGGCAGATCGAGTCCCGGATCACCGTGTTCGACGGGTTGCACGCGTAAGAGTTAGTGGCAGCCGACGACGCCACCACG
>WNFU01002674.1_pt1 | contig 47981 bp, 52 predicted proteins | sample 5400121 | NCBI WGS metagenome assembly WNFU01 (sample SAMN13153360, study PRJNA577476) | soil metagenome | isolation source: 100 cm soil or saprolite under grassland replicate 1 | place: USA:California | collected 2016-06-15 | reverse complement strand
AGGGTACAGATGAGGGTACGGAGCCGAAGAAGCGTCTGAACTGAACTCAGACTGCGTTTGGGACGGCGGGTTCAAATCCCGCCTCCCCGACTTTTTGGACCAGGGTTCGCCGGTACCGCCCGGTTTGTCAGCGCGCAGGGCGGTTGACTACCGTCCCAGACTCGGCAGAATGTGCGGTGACAGAGTCAGCGCGTCACAGGAAGGGGTGGGATCCATGGCGCCACGTAGACGGTCTGCCGTCGGACTTCTCGCCGCTTCCCTCGTCTTCGGGATCATCGGCGCGTCGCCTCAGCCGGCCTCGGCCAACCCAACCTCCGTCACGATCGCGGGCAGCCTCCAGTCCGAGCTCAGCTGCGGGGGCGACTGGGACCCGGGTTGCGCCGTCACCCATCTGACCTACGACGCCGGCAGTGACGTCTGGAGAGGCGCCTTCGTCATCCCGGCCGGCAACTACGAGTACAAGGCCGCACTCGACAACTCATGGAACGAGAACTACGGCCTGAACGCGACGCGAGACGGGGCCAACATCCCGCTCAACCTCGCCGCGTCAACCTTTGTGACCTTCTACTTCGACAACAAGTCGCACTGGGTCACCGACAACCACAACTCGATCATCGCCACCGCGCCGGGGAGCTTCCAGAGCGAGCTGGGCTGCCCGGGCGACTGGGACCCGGGATGCCTGAGGAGCTGGCTCGAAGACCCCTCGGGCAGCGGCAACTATTCGTTCACGACCGACGCGCTGCCCCAGGGCTCTTACGAAGCCAAGGTCGCCATCGGCGAGAGCTGGGACGAGAACTACGGCCAGGGTGGCGTCCCGAACGGAGCCAACATCCCGTTCACGGTCCCGGCCGATCACGCACGCGTCACCTTCAGCTACAACCCGTCGACCCACCTGCTGACGATCGGGGTCGGCTCAGGCGACAACAACATCCACTGGGACGGCCTGCGCCACGACTCGCGCGACACCCTGTATCGAACACCGGGCGGCGCTGTTCCCGCGGGCGCCTCGGTGACGATCCGATTCCGCAGCTTCCACAACGACGTGACGTCGGTCTCGCTGCGGGTCTACGACCTGAACTCCCAGGGCCAGCAGGTACTGCCGATGGCGGTGGCCGCGGCCGGCGTCTCCTGCTACCAGGCCGGCCTCGAGACCACGACGTGCGACTTCTGGTCGATCGTCCTGCACCGAAGCTCGCCCGACAACCTCTGGTATCGATTCATCGTTCGCGACGGGACGGCCACGGCCTACTACGCGGACAACACGCCGGCGCTGGACGGCGGGGCGGGCAACACGACCGCCGATCCCATCGACCAGAGCTTCGCGCTGATGTTCTTCGACCCCGGTTTCGTGACGCCCGCCTGGGCGAAGCACGCCGTGATCTACCAGATCTTCCCGGACCGGTTCCGCAAGTCCGACGACGCGACGGGCGAGTCGGTGAGCCCGACCCGGTACGACGACCCGGCGATCAACCTGTCGTGGGGAACGCTGCCCGAAGGCTACTGCCGCGACTACGCATCGCCCTACGTGTGCCCGTGGCGATTCGACAGCACCAGGACGGGGACCGAGCAGCCTCGGGGACGCGATTACTACAACGGCGACCTGAAGGGCATCACCCAGAAGCTCCCGTACCTGCGGTCGCTGGGCATCGACACGATCTACCTGAACCCGATCTTCCTCGCCATGTCCAACCATCGCTACGACACCGCGGACTACCTGAAGATCGACCCGAGGCTGGGCACGCTCGACGACTTCCGGCACCTGGTCCGCCAGACGAAGGCGCTGGGCATGCGCCTGATCCTGGATGCCGTCTTCAACCATATGTCGTCCGACAGTCCGAATTTCGACCGCTACCACCACTACTCGACGGTCGGCGCCTGCGAATCGGCCTCCTCCGCCTACCGCTTGTGGTTCACGTTCCGCGCCCCCACCGGCACCGAACCGAGCGTGTGCGCGCCGACCACGGCCGGCGGCAGCGACACCTACTACAACGGCTGGTTCGGTTTCGACAGCATCCCGGTCCTGAACAAGGCCAACGCCCAGGTCAAGAGCTACTTCGTGACCGGGCAGAACGGCGTCTCTCGCTACTGGATCGACCAGGGTGCGGAAGGCTGGCGGCTCGACGTGATGGGCGACCCGTCGTTTCCGGACGGCTACTGGGAGAGCTTCCGCCAGATCGTGAAGCAAGAGGACCCCAGCGCGATCATCGTCGGCGAGCTGTGGCAGAAGGACTCCACGCTGCTGCGCTACCTGCGCGGCGACCGCGCGGACACGACCATGGACTACCGCTTCCGCGACGCGGTCGTCGGCTTCCTGGCGCCGCAGAACTTCGATGCCAAGGGGTTCGCCGACAGCGGCCACCCTCTGAAGCCGTCAGAGATGGCGGCGCGCCTCCAGTCGATCCGCGAGGACTATCCGGACGCCGCCTACAACTCGCTGATGAACCTGCTCGACAGCCACGACACCGAGCGCATCCGCTGGACGCTGACCCCGGGCAGCGCGACCCCGGCCGACAAGGAGATGAACGCCGCCAATGTCGCCGACGGCAACAACCGCGTCCGCCTCGCGTCGTTGATCCAGTTCACGATGCCCGGGTCGCCGACGGTCTACTACGGCGACGAGGTCGGCATGACGGGAGCCACCGACCCTGACGATCGCCGCACCTACCCGTGGACCGACACCGGCGGTCACCCGGACGCGGCGATGTTCGAGCACTACAAGACTCTGGCCGCCATCCGCAAACAGTCAGATTCCCTCTCGGTCGGTTACTTCCAGATGCTGCTCGCCGACGACTCCACCGGCGCGATCGCGTATGGCCGCAGGTCAGCGGACCAGGCCTCGATCGTGGCCATCAACCGGAGCCCGAGCGCGAGAGACGTCGCGATCTCGCTGGCCGGATACATCCACGATGGCGTGGTTTTCGACGGCGCATACGGGGTCGGCAACGCTTTCCAGTCCGTCCATGTCACCTCGGCCGGCGGCAAGCTGACGCTGCACCTCAACGCGATGAGCGGCCTGCTGCTCGTCAGCCGGGCCGCGGACTTCGTCGCGCCCGCGGCGCCTACCGGCCTCTCCGTCACCGAGCAGGGGAACGCGCGTGTCGGTCTGACCTGGAATCCGGTTGCCGGCGCGGCGTCCTACCGCGTGTACCGAAGCCCGCTGACCGGCGGCGGCTACGTTCTCGCCGGCTCGGGCGTCGCGAACAGCTTCACCGACACCTCGGTGGAGAACGCGCGCACCTACTACTACGTCGTGCGTGCCCTCGATGCCGCGGGCAACGAGAGCGGGGCTTCGAACGAGGTCTCCGCGGTGCCCCACCTGGCGATCGGCTGGGCCAACCTGCAGTGGCCGCCCAGCCTGACCATCACCATCAGCGCCCTGACCGTGCAGCGCATCTACGGCCAGGTGTACATCGCCGGCCTGACCGACACGACGTCAAGCCCGAGCCCCACGGTCCAGGCGCAGCTCGGCGTCGGACCGACCGGGAGCAGCCCGATCGACAACCCAGCCTGGAAGTGGACCGACGCCGACTTCAACCTGAGGGTCGGCAACAACCACGAGTACGTGGCCACGATCACGCCGGACCAGGTGGGCACGTTCAACTACCTGTTCCGCTACACGGACAGTGGAGGCGCGTTCTGGACCTACGCCGACCTGAGCGGGCCGCTCAGCGGACCGGTCCCGTCCGCGCCGGGTGTGCTGACCGTGCAGGCCAGCAGCGACATCACCCCACCTGCCGCACCAACGGGTCTCAGGGTCACCGCGCATTCCGCCTCGGGCATCTCGATCGCGTGGGACCCGGTGGCAGCGGCTGACCTCTTCAGCTACGAGGTGCTGCGCGGCAACAGCCACGGCGGGCCGTACTCCGTTGCGGCCTCGGTGTCCGCCGGCACGATGTCGTACGACGACACGAACGTCGCCGAGGGCTCGACGTACTACTACGTCGTCCGCGCAGTCGACACCTCCTTCAACAGGTCTGGCTACTCAAACGAGGTTTCAGCGCTGGCGGAGCTGCGCACCGTGACGGTCGTCTTCACGGTGACGGTCCCGGCGACCACGGATGCCACAGGCAGATCGGTGTACATCGCCGGCTTCCTCGACCGGCTGGACGGCGGGCTGCCGCAGTGGGACCCGGCCGGCGTCGTGCTGACCAGGGTTGACGCCACCCACTGGACGATCACGCTCACCGGGAAGGAGAGCACGCAGATCGAGTACAAGTACACGCTGGGGTCGTGGGACTTCGTCGAGAAGGACGGCGCGTGCGGGGAGATCGCCAACCGCCTGCTCACCCTCAGCTACGGCAGCAGCGGCACTCAGACCGTCAACGACAGCGTCGAGAACTGGCGCAACGTCGCGCCGTGCGGCAATTGACGTAAGGGCGCGCTCGATGACGAGCGCGCCTTTGATCTGCTGCTCGGCTTTCAGACCCTGCGTCGGTGGGCCGTCCGCCGGTGCACGTTGAGCAGCTCCTCCGTCTGAAAGGCCTGGCCTTCAGGCCTTCGAATCCTGAGGCTCCGCTTCGTTTGAGCCCTGGCTGCCCGTGAGGAGATCCCAGAACGCCTCCTGCGCCGGCCCCCCACGACCCCGGCGCCGCACGGCGGTGATCGATCGGAGGACAGGCTGCACCGGCAGCTGCTTGAGCACCCCGCTCGCGAGCTCGCGCGCGACCGCGGGCTGAGGAAGAGCCGCAAAACCAAGGCCCGCGATCGCCGCGGCTCGGACGTACTCCGGGTGGCCGAGGTTCAAAACGTCGAGGCTGTCATAGGCCTCGCCCAGCATGCGGCGGACCGTGCTCTCGGCCGCCCATTCGGGACCGCGACCGAGATAGCGGTGGCGGACCAGGTCTGAAGCCGACACCCGCTCGAGCTGTGACAGTGGGTGGTCGCGGCGCGCGACCACGACCAGCTTCTCACGCGCCAGCTCGAACGCGACCAGCTCGGGGGCCGGCTCGCCCTCGATGACGGCGCAGTCCAGGCCACCCGCGAGGACGCTGCGGTTGAGATCGGCCGACGGTTCGACCGTCACGGTGAGCTTGATCCCGGGATTTCTGCGGCTGAACTCGGCAAGGTGCGGCGGCACGTAGTACGTCGCGCAGGTCGGACTCGCGCCCAGGTGAAGGGAGCCGGCGCGCAGCTCCTTGATCGCCAGCGCGGAATCGTCCACGACCTCCACCGCGCGAAGGGCGCCGCGGCACGTCTCGGCCAGGGCCCGGCCGGCGTCTGTGAGGCGGACCCGGCGTCCGTCCCGTTCGAACAGCTGCAGCCCGACGGCGTTCTCGAAGTGCCGGACCTGCTGGGTGACCGCCGCCTGGGTCAGGAAGAGTGCGGCGGCCGCGCGGGAGACATGCTCCTCCTCGGCGACCGCCACGAACGAGCGCAGCTGTTCGAGGGTGAACGCTGGGCGGCGCACGCGAACATATTAGTCAGGCTTATCGAAGTCATAACAAACTATTGCCACGCAATGACCTAATGAATAACCAGGTGCCGCGTTGTACGGGGTACGGTTCACGAACGCTCTCGCGATCACGAGAAAGGAGGTGAGTAATTTGGGCAGCCTGCTTCGCCGCCAAACCGGTCAGGGCATGGTCGAGTACGCCTTGATCCTGGTCCTGGTCTCGATCGTCGTCATCGTGATTCTTCTGACCATGGGCAACCAGATCAACAACGTCTTCTCCAACGTGGTCGCCGCTCTGGGCGCCTGACCTCGCGGATATAGAGATGGGGGCCGCCGGTGCGGCTCCCATCTGACCTTTGCTCGATAGTTACGGGCATGTCCCAGCCGTGGTGGCGCGGCGCCATTTTCTACCAGGTCTACGTCCGCAGCTTTGCCGATTCGGACGATGACGGGGTCGGCGACCTGCCAGGGATCACATCGCGACTCGACTACATCAAGGACCTCGGCGCCGACGCGATCTGGCTGACGCCGTTCTACCCATCGCCGCAGAAGGACCACGGCTACGACGTCGCCGACTACTTCGACGTCCACCCCGAGTACGGCACCCTGGTTGACTTCGACCGCCTGCTCGAGCGGGCGCACGGCCTGCGACTCAAGGTCGTGGTCGACATCGTGCCCAACCACACCTCCGACCAGCACGCGTGGTTCCAGGCCGCGATCAAGTCGCCCCGGAGCGCGATGCGGAAGCGCTACCACTTTGCCAATCCGAAGCCGGACGGCTCACCTCCCAACAACTGGACCTCGTCGTTTGGCGGGCCGGCGTGGTCGAGGGAGCCGAACGGCAAGCAGTCGTACCTGCACCTCTTCGCGCCCGAGCAGCCCGACCTCAACTGGTGGCACCCCGCCGTGCCCAGGGAGTTCGAGCGGATCCTCAAGTTCTGGCTCGACCGCGGCGCCGACGGATTCCGAATCGACGTCGCCGCCGCCCTCTTCAAGCGCCACGACCTCGCCGACCGGCCCACCCTGGTCGACCGCGTGACGGGCTCGCGCCGCCTCGACTCCTCGTTCACCATCCTCGACCAGCCGCAGCTCCACGATGTGTACCGGCGCTGGCGTCAGATCGCCAACGGATACCAGCCGGAGCGCGTGCTGGTGGGCGAGATCTTCGAGGCCCGCCGCCACTCGCGGTATATCGTGCCGGACCAATTGCACATGGCCTTCGCGCTGATCCACAGGCGATGGGACGCGCAGGGGTGGCGGACGTCGATCGAGGTCAGCCGGCGTGCCCTCCAGGGCCCGGGCAGCGACCCGACATGGACGCTCGCCAACCACGACGTGGTCAGGCCGGTGACGCGGCTCGGCGGCGGCTCGGTCGGCCGGGCTCGCGCTCGTGCCGCGCTGCTGTTGCTGCTCGGCCTCCCAGGGCAGGTTTTCCTCTACCAGGGAGAAGAGCTGGGGCTGGAAGAGGTCGACGTGCCGGACAGCGCGCGACAGGACCCGGTCTTCCTCCACTCGGGGGGCCGCGAAAAGGGCCGCGACGGGTGCCGTGTGCCGATGCCCTGGCGCCGGGGCCTTCCCAACGCGGGTTTCTCGAAGGCGGCCCCCTGGCTTCCGATGCCGGCCGGTTGGGACCGGCTGGCGGTCGACGCCCAGGCGGGCTCGGATGCCTCGATGCTCGGCCACTTCAGGTGCGCGCTCGCCGCGAGGCGGCGGATCGCCGGGCGGCTGCCGCTGCGGTTGGGGTGGCGGCCCGCGCCGGAAGGAGTCCTCGCCTACTCGAGAGGGTCGCTGACCGTGGCCTGCAACTTCCAGGCCCAGCCCGCGCGCCTACCTCTTGGGGGCAGGCTACTCATGGCCAGCAACCCACTGGTCGACTCCCGACGAGGCGTGCTGAGCCTCCCGCCGAACTCGGCCGCCTGGCTGGGAGAGTGAGGCCGCCTGGCTATGCGGGGTAGCCAGGCGGTGAGGAAGGCGGTGCATATCACCGGGTTGTGCTCCTTGACCTGGTCGTCGAAACTAGACTGTAGAGTTCCATCGTGGCTATCGGAGCCCACCCCGAGCCCGAGTCTTCGGCTGTTCTCTCGCCCCCCGGGTCCCGATACATCAACCGCGAGCTTTCAAGGCTCGACTTTGATGAGCGAGTCCTTGCGCTGGCGGAGGATCCGAAGCTGCCCATCCTCGAGCGGGTCCGCTTCCTGGCGATCTTCAGCCAGAACCTCGACGACTTCTTCCAGGTCCGCGTCGCGGGCCTCAAGGAACAGGTCCTGGCGGCGGTCGCGGTCGCCTCGCCGGACGGGATGTCGCCGGTCGAGCAGCTCAAGGCGATCCGTGCGCGCGTCGAGGGGCTCGTCGATCGCCAGGTAGGGATCTACAAGCGCGAGATCCTGCCCGGGCTCGCACGGTCGGGCATCGCGCTGGTCCGGGGAGAAGAGGTCGGCCGCAAGGAGCTCACCCAGCTGCACACTGTTTTTCGCGAGCAGATCTTCCCGGTGCTCACCCCGCTCGCCGTCGACCCGGGGCATCCATTTCCGTACATCTCGCACCTGTCGCTGAACCTCGCCGTGATGGTGCGCGACCCGCAGCGCAAGCAGCAGCGCTTCGCGCGCGTCAAGGTGCCTCCGGTCCTGCCGCGCTTCATCCCTCTGGTGGAAGGCGAGCGCTACCTGCCGCTCGAGGACGTGATCGCGCTCCATCTGCCGGCGCTTTTCCCGGGCATGGAGATCGTCAGCCACTACCCGTTCCGCGTCACGCGCGACGGCGACCTCGACGATGTCGACAGCGACGCCGAGGACCTCCTTGCCGCGATCCAGACCGAGCTCCGCCGGCGAAGGCGGCACGCGCGCGTGGTTCGCCTCGAGGTTGACCCGCGAATGTCGGGCGAGGTGCTCGAGCTGCTCACGCGCGAGCTGGAGCTGCAGCCGGCCGACGTCTACCAGCCCGACGGCCTGCTCGACATGGGCAGCCTGCACGGCCTGTTTCATCTCGACAGGCCCGACCTCAAAGAAGAGGTGTGGACGCCGACCACGCAGCCACGACTGCGCGGAGTCGCGGCCGAGGTGCCGGACCTGTTCGCGGTACTGCGCGCGGGTGACGTCCTCGCGCACCACCCATATGACTCCTTCGCCACCTCGGTGGAGGCGCTGATCGACCACGCGGCGAGCGACCCGGACGTGCTCGCCATCAAGCAGACGCTCTACCGCACGTCAGGGCCGGCGAGCCCGATCGTGCGCGCCCTCATTCGCGCCGCCGAGCGCGGCAAGCAGGTCGTCGCGCTCGTCGAGATCAAAGCGCGCGGTGACGAGCAGGCCAACATCGGTTGGGCGAGGGCGCTCGAAGAGGCGAACGTCCATGTCGTGTACGGATTGCTCGGGCTCAAGACGCATGCGAAGGTGACGCTCGTCGTGCGACGCGAGGGCGCGCACATTCAGCACTACCTCCACGTCGGCACCGGCAACTACAACCCGAGCACCGCACGGGCATACGAGGACGTGAGCCTGCTGTCCGCCGACTCCGACCTCGGCGCCGACGTGACCGAGCTGTTCAACCTGCTGACCGGCTACAGCCGGCAGAGCCGCTACCGCAAGCTTCTCGTCGCGCCCACCAACCTGCGCTCCGCAATCGATCAGCTCATCGAGCGCGAGGGCGTGGTCGGCGGCCGGATCATCATCAAGGTCAACAACCTGGTCGACCAGGAGATCATCGATGCGCTGTACGCGGCCTCGCAGCGCGGCGCGCAGGTCGACCTCCTCGTCCGCAGCATGTGCTCGCTGCGGCCCGGCGTGCCCGGGTTGTCGGAGCGCATCCGCGTCCGGTCCATCGTGGGTCAGTTCCTCGAGCACTCGCGCGTCTTCATGTTCGGCAACGGCGGCCGACCGGAGTTCTACCTCGGCTCGTCCGACCTGATGCCGCGGAACCTCGACCGTCGCGTCGAGGCCGTGGTCCCCGTCTCCGACACGAAGCTCCGGCAACGCTTGCAGCAGATCCTCGACGTCTCGCTGGCGGACGACGTCCTTGCCTGGGAGCTCGGTGCAGACGGCACGTGGCACCGCGTGCCCACGGTGCGCGGCCTCAACTCGCACAACCGTTTCAAGGAGCTCGCGCTGGAGAGCGCGCACGGCGATGGGGTGAGCGGCGCAGCGCATGCTTAGGCCCCACGAATCCCGAGCCTTCGGCTTGGATTCGCGGGGACCCCGATGAAAGAACGAGAGGTGAAGCTCGGGGCAGGCCCCGCGTTCCACCTCCCGGACCTCGCCGGAGTCATCCAAGGAGTCGCCGTCGCGGCCCCGGAGACGGTGCGCATGGAGACGGTCTACTTCGACACGCCGGACCTGCGCCTGGCGCGCTGGGGCGTCTCGCTCCGGCGCCGCGCGGGCGAGGGATGGACCCTCAAGCTCGCATCGCCGCCGTCGACGCCTGGCAAGCTGGGCGCGGTCCTGGAGCGCGACGAACTGACGTTCCAGGGCGGGGCGAAGCCTCCCGAAGCCGCCCTCGAAGTCGTGCGCGCCTATGTCCGGCGATCCGAGCTGGTCCCCGTCGCCCGGCTCTCCACGGTGCGCCGGCGCGTGCGCCTGGTCGACCCCAGCGGGACGCGGGTGGCGGAGGTCGTCGACGACGAGGTCTCGGTGCGCGACGGCCGTCGGGTCGCCGCGCGCTTCCGCGAGATCGAGGTCGAGGTCGCGGGCGAAAACGGGGTGGACGGCATCATCACCCCCCTGGTCACCCGCCTGCGCAGCGCCGGGGCGGGGGCGCCCGACCCCACGCCCAAGCACATCCGCGCGCTGGGTCCTCGCGCCCTCGAGCCGCCCGAGGTCGCTCCGGAGCCCCTGCTTCCGGCCGCGCCCGCGAAGGACGTGGTCAAGTACAACCTCGCCGAGTCGGTGGCGGGACTGCTCCACCACGACCCGCTGGTCAGGACCGGCCGCGACCCAGAGGCGGTCCACCAGGCGCGTGTGGCGACCCGCAAGCTGCGCTCGAACCTGCGGACGTTCGGATCCCTGCTCGACGTGGAGTGGACGGAGCCGCTGCGCTCCGAGCTGGGCTGGCTCGCGACCGGCCTCGGTGCGGTGCGCGACCGCGAGGTGCTGCTCGAACGGCTGCGCGATCGCGCGAAGTCGCTGCCTGCCAATGACGCACGGTCGGCATCGGCGCTGCTGCACCTGCTCGAGGTCGAGATTGACGAGCTGCGAGCGAACCTGGCCAAAGACCTCGACTCACAGCGGTACATCGACCTGCTGGAGACACTGGTCAAGGCGGCGCACGCGCCGGCGACGCTGCCCGAGGCGGAGCAGTCCGCGACCGCGGTGCTTCCGGCGCTGGCCACCACGCCATGGCGCAGGCTGCGCTCCGCGGTGCGCCGGCTGGGCGTGACGCCGACCGACCCGGAGCTGCACCGCATCCGCATCCTGGCCAAGCGCGCGCGCTACGCCGCGGAGGCGGTGGCGCCGGTCGCGGGACCCGACGCCGCGGCGTTTGGCAAGGCCGCGGCCAGGCTGCAGACCGTGCTCGGAGAGCACCAGGACAGCGTCACAGCTCAGGCCTGGCTGCGGGCGGCGAAAGTCAGCGGCCGCCGGGCGTTCGTCGCCGGCGAGCTGATCGCGCTCGAACGAATTGCCGCCGAGAAGGCGCGCACCGAGTGGCCGCGGGTCTGGGTGGCCCTGGAGCGCAAGAAGCTCCGCGACTGGATGTTGTGAATCCGAGCACCCGAACCTTCTATGTGGTTCGCCACGCCAAGGCGGGGAGTCGCGGCCACTGGACGGGCGATGACCGCAAGCGACCGCTGAGCAAGAAGGGCGTGAAGCAGGCCGAGGCGCTGGTCGAGGTCCTGCAGCGGTTTCCGATCAGCGCCATCTACTCGAGCCCCTACCTCCGCTGCATCCAGACGGTGGAACCACTGGCCCGCGCGACCCGGATCGCGATCAACCGGTCGACGGCGCTTGCCGAGGGTCGGGGGCTGGGTGGGCTGGGGGAATTCTTCATCGATGAAAAGCTCAACCATGCTGTGCTCAGCACGCATGGCGACATCACGTGGGAGCTCGTCGAAGACATGGTCAACCGCCATGTCATCAGGGCGGGCGACGGCGGATTCGCCAAGGGATCGACCTGGGTCCTCGAGGTCGAGGGGCACGAACCGGTGAAGGCGCAATACCTGCCCGCCCCCTGATCGTTGCCTTCCCCGCCTCCTACTGGGGCCCCCACGCCATTCGGCGTGGGGTGGCTGAGGCGCCGGATGGGGGTCTGGAGCCTGAGTTACCTTGGTGAACTGATGACCGTCACGTTGCGCGGCCCCGGTCTCACCGAGGACGAGGTCGTGGCCGTCGCGCGCGGGGGAGAGAAGGTGTCGCTCGCGGCGGCCGCCCGCCAGAAGATGGAGCGCAGCCGCGCCCGGGTCGAACGTGCGGCTACCTCGCGAGAGCCGGTCTACGGCGTGTCGACGGGATTTGGCGCCCTGGCCGGGACTCGCATCGCTCCTCTGCGCCAGCCGGAGCTGCAGCTCGCCCTCATCCGCTCCCACGCCGCGGGCGTCGGGCCACCTGTCGACGACGAGGTCGTGCGTGCGACGATGCTGCTGCGCGCTCGCACCCTGGCGATGGGCATGTCCGGCGTGCGGCCGCTGCTCGCGGAAGCGCTGATCGCGATGCTGAACGCCTGCGTCACGCCGGTCGTGCCCCGCTACGGATCCGTCGGCTGCAGCGGCGACCTGGCGCCCCTGGCCCACATCGGGCTGTGCCTGGTCGGGGAAGGAGAGGCGCTCGACGCCGAGGGCGCGCGGAAGCCCGCCGCTCAAGTCCTCCGGTCGGCAAAGCTCAAGCCGGTCAGGCTCGAGACCAAGGAAGGCCTGGCGCTGATCAATGGCACCGACGGCATGCTCGGGATGCTGGTCCTGGCCTGCGCCGACGCCGAGCGGCTCTTCCGGACCGCGGACGTGACCGCGGCGATGTCGGCCGAGGCGCTGCTGGGGACCGACCGCGCGTTCCAGGCCCACCTCCACGAGGTGCGTCCGCACGCCGGGCAGGTGGCCAGCGCGGCCAACCTCGCAAGCTTGCTGAGCGGATCGCAGATCGTCACCTCCCACCGCCACTCGCAGCACGCGGTGCAGGACTCCTACTCGGTGCGCTGCAGCCCGCAGGTCGCGGGTGCGGCGCGGGACACGCTCGACTTCGCCCGCCGCACCGCCGAGGTGGAGCTGTCTTCGACGATCGACAACCCGATCGTGCTCGAGAACGGCGACGTGGAGTCCAACGGCAACTTCCACGGGGAGCCGCTGGCCTTCGCCGCCGATTTCCTCGCCATCGCCGCCGCCGAGGTCGGTTCGATCGCGGAGCGCCGCGTCGACCGCCTGCTGGACCCTCACCGCTCCCAGGGGCTGCCTCCGTTCCTGGCCGAGGAGCCAGGGGTGAACTCGGGCCTGATGGTCGCTCAGTACACCGCCGCGGCCCTGGTCGCCGAGAACCGCCGCCTCGCGGCTCCCGCCAGCGTGGACTCGGTCCCCACGTCGGGGATGCAGGAGGACCACGTCTCGATGGGGTGGGGCGCGGCCCTGAAGCTGCGTTCGGTGCTCGACAACCTGGCCCACATCCTCGCCGTGGAGCTGTGCGCCGCGGCTCGCGCGCAGGAGATGCGGCGCCCGCTCGAGGCCTCGCCGGCGACCGGAGCGGTTCGCGAGATGCTGCGCGGGCACGTCCCCGGCGTGGGGCCAGACCGCGTGGTCGCGCCGGAGCTGGCCGCTGCGGAGGCGCTCATCCGGGACGGCTCCGTCATCCGCGCCGCGGAAGCAGTCGCCGGTCCGCTCCGGTGACCCATACCGTGCGCGCGCCGCGCGGCGCGGAGATCACCTGCCAGGGCTGGCCGCAGGAAGCAGCCATGCGGATGCTCATGAACAACCTCGACCCCGAGGTCGCGGAGCGGCCCGAGGACCTGGTCGTCTACGGGGGCACGGGTCGCGCGGCCCGGTCGTGGGAGGCCTTCGACGCCATCGTCCGCGAGCTGAGGCGGTTGAAGGGCGACGAGACGCTGCTCGTCCAGTCGGGCAAGCCCGTCGGCGTCTTCGCGACACACGAGTGGGCGCCGCGAGTCTTGATCTCGAACTCGATGCTCGTGCCCGAGTGGGCGACGTGGGAGGAGTTCCGCCGCCTCGAGGCGCTGGGTCTGACGATGTACGGCCAGATGACCGCGGGCTCCTGGATCTATATCGGCACCCAGGGCATCCTGCAGGGGACATACGAAACGTTCGCGGCCATCGCCCGCAAGCGGTTCCACGACTCGCTCGCGGGCACGGTCACGCTGACCGCCGGCCTCGGCGGCATGGGTGGGGCGCAGCCGCTTGCGGTGACCCTCAACGGCGGGGTCGCGATTTGCGTCGAGGTCGACCCCGATCGCATCCAGCGCCGGCTCGACCATCGGTACCTGGACGTGAAGGCCGACGGCGTCGACCACGCGCTCCAGCTCGCGATCGAGGCGAAGAAGGCGAAGCGCGCGCTGTCGATCGGCCTGCTCGGCAATGCCTCGGAGGTCGTGCCCGCACTCGCGCGTCGCAACTTCGAGGTCGACATCGTCACCGACCAGACCCCCGCGCACGACCCGCTGAGCTATGTGCCCGCCGGCCTGTCGCCTGACGACGCCGCGGAGTTGCGGCTCGACGACCCGGACGCCTACGTGAAGCGGGCGAGAGAGAGCATGGCGCGGCACGTCGACGCGATGGTCGAGTTCCTCGACCGAGGAGCCGAGGTCTTCGACTACGGCAACAGCCTGCGCGCGGAGGCGCGGATCGGCGGCAGCACGCGCGCGTTCGACTATCCCGGCTTCGTGCCCGCCTACATTCGCCCGCTGTTCTGCGAGGGCAAGGGACCGTTTCGCTGGGTCGCGCTGTCCGGAGATCCAGCCGACATCGCGGCCACCGACCACGCTATCGTCGAGGAGTTCAGCGACGATCCCGCGCTCGTGCGCTGGATCAAATCCGCCGGCGAGCGGGTCGCCTTTCAGGGCCTGCCGGCGCGGATCTGCTGGCTCGGTTACGGCGAGCGCGCGCGGGCGGGCCATCGATTCAACGAGCTGGTCCGCGCGGGCAAGGTCAAGGCGCCGATCGTCATCGGGCGCGACCACCTCGATTCGGGTTCAGTCGCGTCGCCGTATCGGGAGACCGAGGCCATGCAGGACGGCTCGGACGCGATCGCCGACTGGCCGATCCTCAACGCGCTGCTCAACACGTCGAGTGGAGCGTCATGGGTGAGCCTGCACCACGGAGGCGGCGTCGGCATCGGTCGCTCGATCCACGCCGGCATGGTCGTCGTCGCCGACGGCAGCGAGCTGGCCGGGCAGAAGCTCGATCGGGTCCTCACCAACGACCCCGGCACGGGCGTCATGCGCCACGTCGACGCGGGTTACGAACGCGCGATCGATGTCGCGCGGGAGCGTGGCGTCCACATTCCGATGCTCCACTGATTTGGACGGCACCGGTCTGTGGCACGCCGAGCAAGCGTGGCTTGGCCGCCGCGCGGAAAACGTCCTGATCGAGGTCGACGGTGGACGGATCAAGAGCGTCCAGGAGGATGTCTTCGCCCCGACCGACGCGGTGACGCTGAGAGGATGGACGATCCCGGGCCTGGCCAACGTGCACAGCCACGCGTTTCAGCGGCTGCTGCGGGGCGAGGTCGAGTCGGGCGGCGGCGACTTCTGGGAGTGGCGCGACCGCATGTACCGGTTCACGGACTGGCAGCCGGCCGACTACTTCAAGCACGCGCGCCTCGTCTTCCGGGAGATGCTCGAGGCGGGCATCACCGCGGTCGGAGAGTTCCACTACCTGCACGGCCACGGCAACGAGCTGGGCGAGGCGCTGATCGACGCGGCGCGCGAAGAAGGGATCCGGATCACGCTGATCGACGCGTGCTACCTACGCGGCGGCTTCGACGGCACGCCGCTCGACCTGGAGCAGATCTCCTTCAGCGATGGCGACGCAGATGCGTGGGCGCGGCGGGTCGACGACCTCGCCGACGACGACGGCGTGCGCATCGCCGCCGCGATCCACAGCGTGCGCGCCGTGGACCCGGAATCGATGAGGATCGTCGCCACCTATGCCCGCGAGCGAGGCGTCCCGCTGCACATCCACCTGGCCGAGCAGCCCGCCGAGGTCGAGCAGTGTCTCCAGGTCGAGGGCTGCACCCCGGCCGAGCTCCTGGAGCGCGAGGGCATCCTGGGCTCCGACCTGACCGCCGTCCACGCGATTCACGTCACCGAGCGCGACATCGCTCTGCTCGGACAGGGGCTGGTCTCGATCTGCGCCTGCCCGACGACCGAGCGCGACCTGGGCGACCGTGTCGGCCCGCTGCACGCGCTGGCGTCAGCCGGCTGCGCGATCAGCGTCGGCACAGACTCCAACGCGGTGACCGACATCCTCGAAGAGTCGCGTGCCCTGGAGCTCGACGAGCGCCGCGCCACAGGCCGTCGCGTGCTCCATCAACCAGAAGCGCTGCTCCGGGCGGCGACAGTCAACGGGATGCGCGCGCTGGGCTGGGAGGCCGGCGAGCTGAAGCCAGGCATGCTCGCCGACTTCGTCACGGTCGACCAGCCGCGGGCGCTGTGGCGCGAGCTCAGCCCGGCCTACCTCGTCTACGGCTTCTCCGGTCGCGACGTCACGAGCGTCGTCGTCGGCGGCAAGACTGTCGTGTCGAGATGAAACGTCTGCGGAACATCGGCCGGCTGTTCACGAGCACCCCGGCGGGCGTGATCGAGAAAGCGGCCGTGATCATCGACGGGGAGGAGATCGCGTGGTGCGGCAGGAGCGGAGACGAGCCGCAGCGGCTGATGGAGCTGCTCACCGACGAGCACGACTGTCATGGCGGCCTCGTCACGTCCGGACTGATCGACGCGCACACGCACCCGGTCTACGCAGGCGACCGGATGGCGGAGGTGTCGATGCGTTCCGCCGGGGCGTCCTATGCGGACCTGGCCAGGGCCGGAGGTGGAATTCGAGCGACCGTGAAGGCGACGCGCGAGGCGTCGATCAGCGCCCTGGAGGAAGCGACGGCGCGAAGATTGTGGACCTGGCTCGAAGGCGGCGCGACCACCGTCGAGGCCAAGACCGGCTATCACCTGCAGCGCGACGGCGAGCTGGAGGCGACGCGATTGCTGGCGCGCCTGGGTCAACGCGCAGACCTTCCGCGCATCGAGGTCACCTTTCTCGCCGCCCATGCGCTGCCGCCCGACCGGTGGGCGCGCACGGGCCGCTACGTGAAGGAGGTGCGGGATTGGTGTGAGGACGCGTACATGGCGGGAGCGCGCTTCTGCGACGTGTTCTGCGATCGAGGCTACTTCACCGTGCCGCAGTCGCGGAGCATCCTGAAGGCTGCGCTCAAGGCGAAGCTGATCCCGCGCCTGCACGCGGACGAGCTCGAACGCACCGGCGGTTCGCGCCTCGCCGCCGAGCTGAACGCCGCCTCAGCCGATCATCTGCTGCGCGCCAACAAGGGCGATGCCCTCGCGCTCGCGCGAGCCGGCGTGGTGGCCACGCTGGCGCCCGGGACTGCGCTTTCGATCGGCAAGCTGCCGCCGGTCAAAGAGCTGATCGACGCGGGCGCCGTGATCGCGCTGGGCACCGATCACAACCCGGGCACGAGCGGGATCACGAGCATGAGCGTGGTCGTCGCGCTGGCCGTGGCCGTGTTCAAGATGTCCGTCGAGCGTGCGCTGCTCGCCGCCACGATCGGCGGCGCTCACTCGCTCTCGCGTTCAGATCGCGGCGAGATCGCGCCTCACAAGCTGGCCGACCTCGTGCTGTGGGATGCCGAGCACGAAGGAGCGTTCGCCTGGGCCTACGGCCTCAAGCCACGCGTCGTCTGGCTGAGGGGCGCTCAATCTTTTGCATCATAAGAGTTGCTAAATGCGTGCACTCGGGCTATAAGTTGCACCTGAACGGCCGCCAGCTGCCCAAATACGAATCAACAGCGGTCGAAATGGAGGAAGGCTAGTAGTGGCAAAGTGGAACCCCCTGGCGCTGAAGATTCTTCTGTGGGTGATGGGCGTGCTGCTCGTCGTGGGCTCGGCCGCAAGCTTCGTCGGCGACGCGGTATTCGACTTCGGTAGCGGCGCCGGCGTTACAGCTCCAGTCGCAGGTATCGCCTTCGGCGCGGGCATGATGATCGCGGGCTTCGACCCGATCGCCAACATCAGCTGGGTTCGCGCGCTGGTCGTCTATGCGATCCTCGAGATCGTCTACCAGATCTTCACGCAGGTCGTCATCAGTAAGTTCGACATCGTCTCTTTCATCATCGCGATCCTGGCTGCAGTCCTCGTGCTCGTGCTCTACCCCAACAAGCCCGCGCTCTGGATGCAGGGCGGCATGTCCTCGGGAGCCCGCGCGTAAGCAACCGGCCGAAGATTTCTTAAGGGGCGGCGCTCTGCCGCCCCTTCTTTTTTCCTCCCCACTTGCTGGGGAGGGTCAGGGTGGGGACTGCTCAGTCCTCAATTACGACGGTGCCCGACACCTCGTCGTGCACCGGCCGGCCGGTCAGCCACGAAGCCGGCAGCAGCACAAGGCGCAGCAGCGCCTGCGTGGGGGTGAGCCCGGATCCGTCGAAGGCAACCACCCGCTCTCGCATGACAAGGCCTCCGAGCGTGCGGCCCCAGATGCTCCAGCATGCGACGTGATAGGCGGCGGCGATCGCCAGCGTGCGGCGCAGCCGTCGCCGCCCCACAACGCGGGCGAGCGTCGCGCAGAAAGCGACGTCGATCGACGCGGCGCGAAAGCGGTCCTCCGGCGCCGCTGCGGTGCCGGGCGAGGGCAGGCGCCCTCGGACACGCAGCAGGTACAGACGGGTCAGCAGATGGTGGACCGGCAGCTGCGTCGCGGTGTAGACGAGGGGAGGAACGAGCGGGCGGTATGCCTCGAGCGAGGCGACGAGGCGGCCTCGGCCGGCCCTGACTTTGAAGGCGCCCCCGGGCTTGCCGGCAGCGAGCCCGCCTTCGATCGGCCAGGTGACCTGCGATCTGGAAACCCGGGGCGTCCCGAAGCGGAGCAGCTCGATAGGACCGATTCGCATCGAGGTGCCGTGCATTCGCACGAGGCCGAAAGTGAGGATCGTGATGTCCCGCATGTAGTGCTCCAGCAGGTCCCTGCCGGTCACGGGTCGCGAGATCGCAACCGAGTCTTCCACGTACACTCGCCCCTCTTCCCATCTGGCCATCCGAATATGGTGGCAGTTGGTGATGGGACGGCTGGAGTTCGGCGCCGAAGTCACAGCCAGGACCACGCCCGAGCGTGCCTTCGACTACTTCGCCGACTACCGCCACGTCGCTGACGTGCTCGAGGGCGTGAGCCGCTGGCAGCCGCTCGGAGAACGGACTCGCGGGATCGGAGCGCGCTACAAGGTGGAGATGCTCGCCTTCGGCTTCCCGCTGGGGAACGTGCTCCGGCTGGACCGGTGGGAGCGTCCCCGGGAGATCGGCTGGGTCTCCGAGTCCGGGCTCATCAAGCAGGAGGGTGGATTCACCTTCACCGAGGTCAGGGACGGCGTCCGGATCAGGCTCCGGATCGGGTACGAGCCGCCAGGCTGGGTCGTCGGGGCCGCGGTCGCTCGCCGTGTGGACGGCGTGGTTCGGGCCCGCCTCGAGCGCGCCATGGCGCAGATTCGCGAAAGGCTCGAGTCCTAAAGTTGCAGACGATGAAGCTCACTCGCGAAGCAACCGCGATCCTGGGCAAGGCGTCGATCGGAATGCTCGCGCTGCGCTCGGGTCGCCTCCCGTTGGTGAACCCGGCCGTGTACAGCTTCGCGCAGGGATCGGTGTGGATGACGACGTCGCGCTACGCGGCCAAGACGATCATCGCCAGGCGCGACCCGCGGGTTGCCTTCCTGGTCGACGTCGGCGAGAAAGCGGTCCTGCTGCGGGGAGCGCTCGAAGTCTTCGACCCGTTGGACCTTTCCAACGACGTGCGCGCTGTCCTCGACGGCCCCGCCTATTTCCTGGGCCTGGCCGGCTACGCGCTGCGCAACGCGCCGTTCTTCGCGGGGTACGCGCTCGACCTGATGCGACTGCCGCGTGAGTGGATGCCGTACAACCGCGTCGTCCTGCGCATGCGTCTCAGCGATGCCGACATCGTCAAGGGCGCGCCGTTCCCGGCGGCGCAGGCGGCTCGCGTGCCCGCCGTCCCCGCCGAGGTCAGCAGGCGCCTGGCCGGCGTCTCCCGCGGGTACGCGTGCTGGATCGAGGGCGGGTCGCCGGTCATCCGGCCGGCCTTCTGGGAGGTCGACCGTGGGCGGGTGACGATCGCCCCGACCAGCGGCCGCCCGCGGGCGGGTGCGCCGGGCGCCCTCGTCGTGGAGTCTCATCACCGGTTCCGGCCGTCGTTGATGGTGGGCGCCTGCGTGCGCGGAACCTTTGTCGCGTCACCCGACGGAGAGGGGGTCGCCGAACGCTACGGCATCGACGACACGGAGGTCCCGCCGGTCATCGACCTGAAGCCGGAACGGGTCACGTCGTGGCGCGGGTTCGCGATCACCACCTCGGTGCCGCGCTCGGCGCGCGAGCTTCGTGCGGCGGAAGCCTGATGCCCAGGCCTGCCGCACCCGCGTTGCGCGTCCGCAAGTGGGATGCGGGCAGATGGAGCGAGGCGCCGGACGCCGTCGTCACCGAGGAGCCGCTGCAGCTGATGCTCGACGGCCAGCCCTTGTCGGTGGTCATGCGCACCCCGGGCCAGGACCTCGAGCTCGCGCTGGGTTTGCTGTTCGCAGAGGGCATCGCCCGTTCGCTGGATGACGTTCGGTTGGTCCGGATCAGCGCCGAGTCCGACGAGAGCGCCATTGCGGTGGCGATCGACCCGTCGATCGTCGAGTCGAACCAGGTCGACGTCCACCTGGCACGCGCGCCGCGCCGCAGGCCGGAGCGCTCGATGCTCGCGAGCTCGGCCTGCGGGGTGTGCGGCGCAGTCCTCATCGAGGACCTGCGGCGCGACCTGACGCCGCTGCCGAAGGGACCGGCCGTCGATGCGCGGCTTCTGCCGCGGCTGCTGGACCGGCTGCGGTCCGGGCAGGGCGTCTTCGAGCGGACGGGTGGCTTGCACGCCGCCGGCCTTTTCGATCCGGCGGGCGAGCTCATCTGCCTGCGCGAGGACGTCGGCCGGCACAACGCCGTGGACAAGGTCGTGGGACGGATGCTGATCGAGGGCAGGCTTCCGTTGAGCCGTTCGATCCTGGTCGTCAGCGGCCGGGCCGGCTACGAGATCGTCCAGAAGTCGATCACCGCGGGGATCCCGGTGCTGGCCGCGGTCGGCGCCCCGTCGAGCCTGGCCGTCGCGCTGGCCCGTGAGTTCGGCCAGACCCTGGTCGGCTTCCTGCGTGGCGAACGCTTCAACGTGTACGCCTCACCCGAGCGCCTGGCGGATTGATCGCACAGGCCCGGACGCGGTCCGCCGTGCGTGCGGGCCTCCTCGCTCTGTTCGTGCTCCTCGTCGAGTGGTCGCGCGCCTCGATCGCCCAACAGCCCCGTCTGGCGCTCCCGGCGCTGCTCGTCGGCGGGGCCGCGCTGGCCGCGTCAGCGATCGGTTGGCCCGCGGAGCGGCTCGGTCTCGGGCCGTCGCGGTTCGGTTTGCGCATCCTCGGAGGCCTGGCGCTCGGGGCCGTTCTGGTGCTGCCGGCTGCGGCAAGGTCGAGCGCGGTCCCGCTGCTGCCTGCGGGCCTGGCGGTCGCCGCGGTGGCGGTCTCGGTCGGGGAGGAGCTGGCGTTTCGCGGCGCCCTGTACGCGGCGCTCGAGGAGCTGGGCGGCGCGCCGGTCGCCGTCCTGGGCAGCACGCTCCTGTGGACCGTCGCCCACGTCCTCTCGCATCCACCGGAGTTCCTGGGCGCCGTGGCCGCCGCAGGGCTGCTGCTCGCTCTCTGGCGATGGGCCTGCAGGGACCTGGTGGCCCCGATCCTGGGCCACGTGATCGCCGACCTGGCGCTGTGAAGAAGGCTGCGCTGATGGCGGTCGCGGCGTTGCTGTACGCGGTCGCGGCGTGGACCGTCGCGCCCGGGTTCTACGACGGCTTCGGCCCGCCGCAGCCGTACAACTGGACGTGCCCGCCATCGCAGGCCGCGGCCAACAGCCCGCCGAGCTCGGGGCATCTCACGATCAAGGTGATCGACGGCGTCAGCGACGCCAATTCGGCGTTCACCGACGACGGCCAGCTCGTGATCGGCTTCCTGCCCGGAGCGTTCGTGGTCGACGGCAAGAGCTCGATCACGGTCGACATCAAGCCGCTCGGAAGCTGCCCGGAGCCTGCGGGACTGCGCTTCGTGACGAACATCTATCAGGTCACCGCGAGCGCTTCGCTCGATCCCCAGAAGGCGGCCAACCTGGTGCTGCGCTACTCCAACCTGGAACCCGACCCCTCGAACGTGTACACGGCGACGGATCCCGCCGGCCCCTGGAGCGCCATGGCTCGCTCGCAGCAGGGGCAGCCATTCACCATCGAGACCCGGACGACCAGGTTTGGCTACTTCGCCGCGGGTTATCCGGGGTCGGCGCCCCCGCCGGGCGCGGTCACGATCGGAGGCGGCCAGATGCTGCCGATCATCGGCGCGATCCTGATCGTTGGCGTCGTGCTCGCGGGGTTACCCCTGGCCGTGATGAGACGGAGGGAGAAACGAACGCAGCGCTGACTCTCGATAACCGTGTACGGCTCGCGGTCTTGGAGCAGACCATCGAGACGGGCTCAGTGCCGGCTGCCCGCGAGTTGTCCTTGCGCCTCGGCCTCGACGAGGCGGCGGTTGTCGCTGCGTATCGCAGGTTGGGCGAAGGCCACGTCTACGTGCTTGAGCCGTCCGATCCGACAAGGCTTCGAATGGCAAACCCCTTCTCGGCGGTCTCCACCGACTTCGTGGTCACCGTTCGCGGACGCGTGTACTTCGGCAATTGCGCCTGGGATGCGCTTGGCATCGTCGCCCTACTGGGCGGTGACGGGACCGTGGCGACGCGCTGCCCGGACTGTGCTGAAGAGCTACGGCTGGATGTCGCCGGTGGCAAGCTCGTGGGAGCCGAAGGGATCGTGCATTTCAGCGTCCCGGCCAGGCAGTGGTGGGATGACATCGTCTTCACCTGAAGCACCATGCTTCTCTTCCGGTCGGAAGAGCACGTGGCGCGCTCCGGCAAGCCGCAGGGCGCTTTTTTCACGACCGAGCAGCTGTGGCGCCTGGCAGATACCTGGTACCGCGACCGCGCAGATCCGGCGTGGCGCCGGCGCACGGCGGAGGAGGCCGAGGAGGTATTTGCCGGCATCGGGCTCACTGGCGATTTCTGGCGGCTAAGTCCCTAGCTGTACTTGATCGCCTCGAAAACGGTGCCGCACTTGCGGCAGCGGTACTGAAGCGTCATCGCCTGCGTGCCGAACAGCGAGATGACCTCCGCGTCCCGCGACTTGCAGTGCGGGCAGAGCGGTTCAGCCCGCGGCTGTCCCTCCTCCCCACCGCGTGGGGAGGGTGCCCCCGCCCGCTTAGCGGGCCGGGGCGGGTGGGGACGCGGCCGGCGGCGCGTACTTCTTCTCCTCGAGGCCACGCAGCATGGCGAATGTGTGCTCGTCGATCGCACCGTCCGCCGTCCGGCGGCGGAGCGGGTCCCACAGGTTCCAGTGGATCGTCACCTCGGGTGCTTTCACCTCGAGCTGCTCTTCGAGGCGCGCGCGAAGCTGTGCCGGCCCCATGCTCAGCTTGCCGCCCTGCTGCAGCTGCTCGGCCTCGCCGTCCGGCGGACCGACGAACTCCAGCGCCTCCTGCCACGCTCGCAGCAGAGGCGCCCTCTCGATGCCCGAGCGCAGCCAGCTGCGTCCGTGCAGGAAGTGGTACCGCTCCTCCATCAGCATCTTGCGCAGCCGATGCTGCAGCACCTCGACCGAGCCACCAACGCAAGCCTCGATCATCACTGTGAACGCGGTGTCCAGGATCGCGTTGGCGGCGACGAACTGGCTCCATTCCGTCCACGGTTCGTCGAAGTAGGCAAGGTTGCGGATCGTCGCGGGGTCTGACTCGCGCTCGGGTGTGCGCGGGTCGGCGCCGAGCGGTTCCAGGCACCCGTAGAGGACGCGGCTGTGGCCGAGGTCGTCGAGGCCCATCGCCGCGGCGGCGATGTCAGCCTCGAGCGACGGCGCCCGAGTCGCCCATTCCGCGTAGCGCAGGCCGAGCATCTGCTTGTTGTCGGCGAGGCTGAGGACGAGGTCGGAGAGGCTCAAGACTCTCCCGGCGACCACAGGCGGATGACGTCGTCCTTGCGCACGATCGCCATCTCGCACCAGCGCTCTTCGTCATAGGTCGCGCGGGCGTAGGCCATTGCCAGGTCGTCGTCGGGCGCGACCACGCTGCCCACCTGGTGCAGTGGCTCGACGCGCGTTTTGCGCGCGAACACTTCGTACTCGACGGCGTCGCCGCTGACCCGCTTGTAGTGGGATTCGCCGGTCAAACGGCGAGGCCCCAGGCTTCGAGGGCGTCGCGTCCGGCCTGCGTCATGCGGGCGGTGGTCCACGGCGGATCCCAGACGACGTTCACGCGCACCTCGCGCACCCCGTCCTCGAGCAGCAGCCGCTCGCGCACGTCGTCGAGGATGAAATCCGAGGCCGGACAGCCCATGGCGGTAAAGGTGAGGTCGACCTCCACGACGCCATCCTGTTCTGCGATCGCGTAGATGACGCCCAGGTCGACGGGTCCTGGACCTCGGCCAGCGCCGCCCACAACCGCTCGCTCACGAGTCTCGCTTGTGCGTCTTGCGGAAGTTGTGGAACTCCTCCTGGAACATCGCCACCATCTCCGCGTTGCGCGGCCCGCGGGCGCGCCAGCGGACGAGCACATCGTCCCAGCTGATCGGCTGCTTGAAGTCCCAGCGCTTGACGTCGGCGTCGAACTCGCACGGAAACGGGTAGTCGAGATCCCACACATCCTTGCCGTCGCGCGTCTCCTTGTGTGCGGGGACCTTGACCCCGATCTGCTCGCAGTACGGCACAACTGTCGACAGCCACCACTGACGGAGCTGGTCGTTGGTCAGGCCCTTGAGGCGATACTCGAGCTGCATCGAGTGCATCTTCTTGTCGTCCGGGAGCCCGAACCACTCGACGCTCAGCGGGAACATCCAGTCGACCGCGCGCTGCAGCTCATCCTTGGCGGCGCCGCCAGCGGCGCTGATTCGCTTCATCCACGTGCGGCCGTTGCGGAGGTGGAAGTTCTCCTCGAGCATCACCTTATTGAGGCCGCGCTTCCACGGGCCGTAGGAGCACTTGTCGTGGATGTCGCCGAGCAGGCAGAAACCGGCCTGGTCGTAGAAGCCGTTGGCGACCACCAGCTCGGTCCAGCTGTCGAGCGGCACGTCGAATGCGTATGGGTAGCGGAAGCTCTTGGGGTCCCGGCTGAAGATGAGCTTCTCCTGGTCCTCACCCAGTTCCTCGAGGATGTGGTACGCGATGTGCGCGTGGGCGAGCTCGTCCTGGATGATCGCGATGCCGGTCATGAAGGCGTTGATCGAAGGGGCACGCTTGGCCGCGAGGTAGTAGGCCGGTGCGGAGATGAGCTCGGTGTCGCCAGACACGATCAGCGTGTGCTTGAGCTCGACTCGGGCGTCATCTCGTTCGGAGACTCAATGAGCTCGCCCGACTTGATCATCTGGTCGAGTTCTGCAGCGCTTGACACCAATTCAATTCTGGTACATCAGGCCCGGTAGAATCGTCTCCTTCCCCAGGCCGCCTCGTTTGGCCGCGCCGCGGTGGCTATAGCTCAGTAGGCAGAGCACCAGATTGTGGATCTGGGTGTCGCGGGTTCAAGTCCCGCTAGCCACCCTTACATCCGCCGAGGCCACCCTCTCGGCGATCCCGAGAGTTTCGGGACCATCGCCCCTGTCCTCCGTGATGGGATTCGTACATCGTGATCCTGGAAGCGCATGGTTTGCGCCCAGTTCTGGGAGGTAGTGTGGTGGTCAAGTTCATCACGTTCGCGAAGCTGACCGAGAAGGGGCAGTTGACGCCGCCGGAGAAGGTCCCCGCCGTCCTCGCCAAGGTCCTGGAGATCGTCAAGATCTATGAGGGCAAGGTCGAGTACATGTGGGCGACGACCGGCAGGTACGACTTCGTGACCTTCATCGAGTACCCCAACGAGGAGTACGCGTTCAAGGCGCGGACCAAGATCACGGAGCTCGGGGTGTTCCACCTCGAGTCCATGGTGGCCTTCCCGGTCGAGGCCTACATCGAGGCAGTCGCCGAGAAGAAGGTACCGGTCCTGGTCTGACCCCCCGTCCGAAGCCCAGGGTCCCGGGGCAGCCCGCGGCCCGGGCTTTTCCATTTTCTGGCCATCGGAACAGGACTCGGAGGGAACCGATCCGGGCATAAAGCCGACCCGATCGGGGTTCTCATCCGGTGGTCGGATTATTGGGCGGATTGGAGGCTCCGGGATGGAAGAGCAATCGACTGGCAAGATCCACGTCTCGCCGAAAGGGACGCGGGGCGCCCGCATGATGGACTTCGTCTTTGGGCTGATGAAGCCGTTCGCAGGTCGGGAGGTCGGCCGCTATCAGAAGCTGTCCAGTCCCGAAGCCGCGACGTTCATGGGCTTTCCAGTGCTTGTGCTCACCACCGTGGGGGCAAAGACCGGCAAGGAGCGCGCCACCGTCCTCGGCGGCTTCCCCGACGGCGAAGACGCCTGGCTGATCATCGCGTCCAGGGGCGGTTCGGCGAGCCATCCCGGCTGGTTTCACAACATCGCCAAGAACCCAGACAAGGTGTGGGTCCAGGTGGGCAATCGCAAGTTCAAGGCGCGGTGCGAGTCGCTGACGGGCAAGGAACGTGAGGACGCTTACCAGCGCGTGGCCACAGCGGCGCCCGTGTACGCCGGCTACCCGAAGAAGACCGACCGCGAGATCCCGGTCCTCAGGGTCACGCCAGCCGCGTGAGCCGGCCGTCGATCTATGAGTTCGCCGGCGGCCAGAACGCGTTTCTCGCCCTCGCCGCCGCGACCACCGAGCGTTGCCTCGAGGACCCCGAGTTGAACCACGCCTTCGCGCAGGAGATGAACCCGCGACACGACGAGAACCTTGCGGCCTACTGGGCCGAGGTCTTCGGCGGCCCCGACACCTACTCGCGCAGCCTCGGCGGCCACTCCGGGATGCTCGCCATCCACGCCGGCCACGGGACGCCCGAAGAGTGGGGAGACCGCTTCGAAGCCTGCTTTCTCTTGGCCCTCGACGATGCCCGGCTGCCGTCCGACCCGGCGTTTCGCAAGGCGATGCATGACTACATCCACTGGGCGACGAGGGAGGTCAACACGTACGGCCCCATGGACTCGCGCGTGGAACCCGACCAGCCGATGCCGCGCTGGTCCTGGGACGGCCTCCAGGAGTCGTAACCGGAGGCGAGCGCCGCTCGTTACCCGGCAGTGGCACGGATCAAGATGGTCGACGAGAGCGACGCCGAGGGCCCGGTGGCCGAGATCTACGCGGCGGGCAAGGCTCGCAGCGTGACCGGGGTCGTCCCCGACATCCTGCGCACCATGAGCCTGCGCCCCGACTTCCTGGCCACGATCGACGCGGCGTCGCGGCTGCACTTCACCGACGGAGCCCTGACGCGGGCCCAGCACGAGATGATCGCCTCTTACGTCTCCGCGCTCAGCAAGTGCCGTTATTGACTCAGCTCGCACAGCTGGTTCCTGCAGTTGCAGGGCGAGGTGTACTGGCCGGTGGCGGAAGCGCTGCGCAACGGCGACCTCGACGCCGCGAGGCTCGACGCGCCACACCGCCTGTTGATGGATTTCGTCGAGACCATCACCATGCACGCCTATCGCGTGACCGACGAGCAGGTGCAGGGCCTGCGTCAATCCGGCTGGACCGATGAGCAGATCGCTGAGGCCGCATACGACGCGGCGCTGTTCAACCTGTTCGTCCGGCTCGCAGACACGTTCGGCATCGAACCGCCTGGGATGTACGAACCCGATGGCATTCCGGCTGCCGCTCGCCCCCACCCTGGCCCTCCCCAGCAGGTGGGGAGGGAAGGCTAGGCCAGCCTGAGGTCCGTGTAGTCGTTGATGATCGGGTCGGGACCATCCTCGACCCCGTTGACTCCCCAGCTCTTCGCGTAAGCCTGCGTGACTCGGGACAGGACCCGTCCTGACGCATCGCGCGTCACCAGGGTCGACGTCCCGTGCAGCGTGACGCCCACCAGGCGGCTGGCCTGGGTGCTGAGCTTGGGCAGGAAAAGAGTCAGTTGGACGCGATCGAAGCTGTAGGTCTTCAGGACGCTCTTGCCCGCCTTGATGTCCTGCTTGATCACGTCGGTGAACTCTGTCAACGCGTCGCCGACCGCCCCCTGCGCGGCCAGCTTCAGGTCGTGGGCGCGTCGCGCCTCCGATTCGATCATCAGGTCGAGCACGACGTCGTGGGCCCACCTGGTCGCGGTCGCCTGGTCGATCGACGGGTCGAAAGCGACCACGTTCTCAGGAACTGTGACGACAGGAATGGGAGGTAGGAACCAGACGCGCGAAGAGGCCGGCGCCGCGGCCGCGCTGCCCGGCGGTGGCAGCGCACCGGCGGCCGAGCCGACCACCCACGAGCCGATGTCGCCGTTGGTGTTGCCGATCACCAGGGCGAGGGTTGGGCGCGAACCGTCGGGAAGCTCTGGAGCGGGCACGGTGCTGTGCAGCGACAGTTCGGCCGACAGGGGAAGGGCGGCCAGAAGCAGCGCGGCGACCCCGAGAACCGCCGGGCCACGCGCGCCAAGCCGGCGGATCACCTCGAATGCCCCGCCTCCGGCTTCGAGCGGCGCGAGGAATCTCGCCAGGGCGAATCTCCCTGCGCAGGCGAAGACAAGGCTGGCCAGGATCGCGGTCTTGGTCCAGAACTCGAGCGTGGTCGGGCCGAGCAGCACCACCGAAAGGAACGCGACGAGGACGCCGAACACGAACCGTCCGGCCTGACCGTCGGGAACCGTGCGCGGATCGGGGATCATGAAGAACGCGAAGATCAGCACCTCGGGCGAGGTGACGAGGATCTGCCAGAGCTGCTCGCCACACATCGGGGTCGCGTACCAGCTGGCGATCATGCAGTGGTCCGGCACTGGAAGCAGGGCCAGCGCCGCGAAGGCGGCGAACGCGGCCATGTAGCCCAGCTCCAGCCCGAGCAGCTTGAGCTCCCAGGCGATGTACAGCCCCCCGCCGATGAGGATGGTGTACGTCACGATCATCCACGGCCCCATCGGTATCCACCAGAGGTCCTGGGGTTCGGTGTACTGCGGCCCGAGGATCACGAACGCGAGCACCAGGCCGAGGTTGGAGGGATTGAAGATGTGCCTTCCGCGCCACCGGATCAGATACTTCGAGGCCATCGAGAACGCGACGACCCCGATGAAGATCCAGATGCCGTGGGTGCTCCACCAGTCGCCGTGGCTGGTGCCGGGCACGCGCAGGATGAAGGCGGTGCTGTTGCCCGTGAGCAGGCCGCTCGCCGGCCACATGATCGTCTTGTCCTTGAAGAACCCGTACCCGAACTCGATCAGGGCGCCGGTGGCGAGGCAGATGAGGATCTGCGCCACCGAAAGGCGGAAGTTCAGCACCGTCTGGCCGAGCACCTGGAGTGTCAGGAGCACCGCGGCGACGTGAAGACGGGGGTCGCGGATGCTCGGCAGCAGGACGGGGTACTCGCGGCCCCGGATGGTCACCGATCGTCGCCTGGCCGCCATGGTTCGGGTAACGCGTATTCAACTCCACCCGTTACCCGCTGCAACCTCATGACCACAGCGGTGCGGTCGATTCTCGGGCTGACGATGGTCGCCGTCCTGGCCTCGTGCGACCCGTTCGGGCTTCCCGCCACGAGGGCTCTCGAGAACGGCGCCGAGTCGATGCTGAGGTCGGCCGGAAGCTATGAGATCGCGGGCGACTACATCGCGGGCGGCAAGAGATGGACGATCGACCTCCAGCTCGAGAGCCCCGACCGGCGTCACCTGAAGGTCCGCTCCGCCACGGACGAGGTCGAGGCGATCATCATCGGCCCCGACGCCTACTTCCGGGGCAAGGCGTTCCTGGCCGCGCATCTCGGCAGCGACGCCCAGGCTCAAAACCTCGCTCGAGTCGCCGGGAACGCCTGGTGGAAGGACTCCGCGGGGCTGGTGCCGAGCCTCCCCAGCCTGACCGAAGGCCCCGCTTTCCGCTCCAACTTCCTGGGTCCCGCCGTCAGCAGCCGCACCGACCACCAGTCGGTGCACGGCGTCGACGCCGTGGAGCTCTCCGGCGCGCGGGCCGATGTCTACATCGCGTCCGCACCGCCCTATCGGCTCCTTCGCGTCCACCTCCGGGACGGCGTTGTGGTCGATGGCATCAGTGACGCCGACCTGGAGTTCCGCAACGTCGACCGAACTTTCGGCATCACGGCGCCCCGCGACGTGATCGACTTCGGCAACCTGTCGACGCTGCCGCCGCTGTACACGGCGGTTTCGGTGGACACGTCGGCCTGCAGTACGACATGCATCGTTTCGGCCAGGCTCAAGAACCTGGGCGGAACGACCGCGGCAAGCGCGCCGTCGATCGTCACCTTCACGATGACCGACCCCACGACCAGGCAGGTCATCGGTACCTGTGAGACGGTCATTCAGCCCGACGTCGGGTACAACTCGACGACCACGGCGTCGTGCACCATCGGCGGCAAGACGGTGAACGCGGCCATCCTCACGGCAACGGTGACCAACCCAGGCCGAGGCTGAAGGCGGGCCTCGGTAACCTGCGCACACGTGAGGATGTGGGCCGTGTTTGTCCTCGCCGGGGTGCTGGCGCTTTCGTGCAGCTCGACCACGGCCCAGCAGGACCGGCACATCTTTTTGATCGTGATGGAGAACCACACCCCCGAGCAGGCGCTGGGCGGACCGTTCCTGGCGTCGCTGGCTGCCAGGTACCACTCGGCGGAGAATTACCACGCAGTCGCCCACCCGAGCATCCCGAACTACCTGGCGATGACCTCCGGCTCGACCTGGGGGATCACCGACGACAGCTATCACAGGCTGCCGAAGGGAGTCGACCTGGGCGCGCAGCTGACCCGGGCCGGCGTGAGCTGGCGGGCGTACATGGAAGGCCTGGACCCGGCCCGCGGCTGCATCGACAGCCCGGTTCCGTACGACCCGGGCCACAACCCTTTCGTGTTCTACGGCGGCGAGTGCCCGCCGAATGTCGTGCCCCTGACGTCGCTGACGGCGGACCGCGCGGGCGAGACGCCGCGTTTCTCGTGGATCACGCCCGACCGTTGCCACGACACGCACAGCTGCGCGGTGTCAGTCGGTGACGACTGGCTGCGGGGGCAGGTGTCAGCGATCACCGAATCGCAAGCGTGGAAATCGAACGGGATGCTCTTCATCACCTACGACGAGGACGACGGCAGCGCGGACAACCGTGTCGTCATGCTGGCGATCGGCCCTGGCATGAGCCACCGCACCAGCAAGAACGCCTACACGCACTATTCGCTGCTGGCGACGATCGAGGACATGCTGGGCGTCGGCCGGCTCGGCCAGGCGGTTCACGCGCAGGCGATGAGCGACCTGACCAGCCCCTGACACTACCTTTATCTGTGTGATCGTCTGCGACGTCGGCCCGCGCGACGGACTGCAGAACGAAGCCAAGACCCTTCCCCCATCGGTGCGGGCCGAGCTGTGCGACCGGCTGGCGGGCGCGGGCCTGAGCCGGATTGAGGCGGCGAGCTTCGTCAACCCCAAACTGGTGCCACAGATGGGCGGCGCGGAAGAGGTGATGGCCGGCCTCAACCGCAAGCCAGGCGTCGTCTACGCGGGTCTCGCCCTCAACGAGAAGGGATATGAGCGGGCGATCGCCGCCGGCGTCGACGAGGTCCACTATGCGTTTTCGGCGACCGACGAGTTCGGGCGACGCAACCAGAACGCAACGACCGACGAAGGCCTCAGGACCGCGATCGCCATGGTCGCGCGCGCCCGCGGTGACCGAGTCCCGATCACCGTCACGCTCAGCGTCGCCTTCGGCTGCCCGTTCGAGGGGCCGGTGCCCGCGCAGCGCGTGCTCGAGCTCGTGGAACGGCTCATGGCCGTGCCCCCGGACGAGATCTGCCTCGCCGACACCATCGGCGTCGGCGTGCCGTCGCAGGTCCGGGAGCTGGTGCGCGGAGCCCGTGATCTCGGCGCCACGGTGGGCGCCCACTTCCACAACACCCGCAACACCGGGTACGCGAACGCGGTCGCCGCGCTGGAAGAAGGCGCCGTGTCGCTCGACGCCTCGGTGGGGGGCGCGGGAGGCTGCCCGTTCGCCCCCAACGCGACCGGCAACATCGCCACCGAGGACCTCGCCTACCTCCTCCGGGGGCTCGGCGTGGAGACGGGGATCGACCTCGACGCGCTCATCGCGACCTCGCGCTGGCTGGGCGCGCGGTTGGGCACGAATCTGCCCGGAATGCTGGCTCGCGCCGGCGACTACCCCGCGCGCTAGCTGGCGGCGACCTGCAGCCCGTAGAGGACGCCGAATTTCTTCTGCACGTAATCGATCCAGGGCCTGGCGCTCAGCGGTTTGCCCGTGGCACGCTCCATCAGCTCGTTGGGCGTGAACTTGCGTCCGTGCCGGTGCACGTTCTTGCGGAGCCAGTTCAGCAGCTCGCCGAAATGGCCGATGGCGAGCTGCGCGTCGAGGTCGGGGAGGTCGGCGCGGATCTTTTCCATGAGCTGCGCGCCGATCAGGTTGCCGATCGTGTAGCCCGGGAAGATGCCGAAGCTCACGTATGACCAGTGGATGTCCTGCAGCGCGCCCTCGCGATCGTTCGGCACGTCGAGGCCGAGGTACGACTTGACGCTTGCGTTCCAGGCCTCGGGCAGGTCTTTCACCTTGAGCTTGCCTTCGAGCATCTCGTTCTCGAGCTCGAAGCGCAGCAGCACGTGCATGTTGTAGGTGACCTCGTCCGCCTCGACCCGGATGAAGGACGGATAGGATCTGTTGACCGCCCGGTAGAACGCTTCCTCGTCGACGCCGTCCAGCGGCTCCGGAAACACGGCTTGCAGGCTGGGATAGAAGTGCTGCCAGAAGGCGCGGCTGCGCCCGACCAGGTTCTCCCAGAGCCTCGACTGCGACTCGTGCACGCCCGGTGACGCGCCGCCGTACAGCGGCGTGCGCGCGATCTCCCGGCCCATGCCCTGCTCGTACATCGCGTGACCGGATTCGTGGATCGACCCGAAGAGGCACTCGTTGAAGAAGTCGCGAGAGACGCGCGTCGTGATCCGCACGTCATCAGGTCCGAAGCCGCTCGAGAAAGGATGGGTCGAGAGGTCTTGCCGGCCGTGCTCGAGGTCGTAGCCCAGGCGCTTGACGACGTCGAGGGCGTACGAGATCTGTAGGTCGGGGTCGAACCCGCGATGAAGGACGCGGTCGTCGACGGCGTCCGCGTGTCGCGCGATCGAGCCGACGAGCGGGACGATGGCGGCTTTCAGCTCGGCGAAGATCGCTTCGAGGTCGGTTGTCTTCATCCCAGGCTCGGTGCGGTTGATGAGCGCGTCATAGGGCCGTCCGTCGTAGCCGAGCGCATCAGCGATCCGGCGGTTCAGCTCGACGTTCTTCTCCAGGTAGGGTGCGAAGAGGCTGAAGTTCTCGTCCTTTCGCGCCTGCTCCCAGACCGGTCTTGCCGTTGAGCCGGCTCGGGCGACCTCGGCGACCAGGTCCGGAGGCAGCTTGCGCGCCTCCTCGTAGTCGCGCCGCGTGACCCTGACCAGGCTCGCTTCGTCGGAATCGAACGGCTGGTCGGCGAGCTCGGTCTCCAGCGCGTCGAGATAGCGACCGACCTCGTCCGACGTGAAGCGCACGTGGGAGAGACGAAGCAGCGTCGAGAGCTGGTCGGCGCGCGACTGCACGCCGCCGGGCGGCATGTAGGTCTCCTGGTCCCACTCCAGCAGCAGCGCGGCGTGGCTCAGGTCGCTGACCTCGGCCAGGACCTCCTTCAGCTGATCGAGCGTGCCTTTTGGATTACCCGCCACTTTTACGGGTATTCTCCCGAATGAGCTGACCGCCCCGCTAGCTCAGTGGATAGAGCATCTGTCTTCTAAACAGAGGGTCTGAGGTTCGAATCCTCAGCGGGGCACTTTTGTGGGTTGTTCATGGCCTGCCGTTGACCGCACTCGCGAATTGGTGCGGTCACTGGAGTCTTCACTCGTTCGTGAAGGTTGGATGTCAGAGACTTCATGGAACGGATCGCGGGCGCCTTTTAGCCAGATTCGCGTCCGTAGTCACGGGCTTCGCGACCGGAGCACTCAGGGTCTTCGGTACCCTGCATTGCGATGGCCACTCCGGACAAAGACCTCATCGCCAGGGCACGCGAGCTGCATCAGCGGACCCACCCTCGAGTCCGCCGGGTCGTGGTCGCCGTGGTCGGCTTCCTGCTTCTCGCGGTCGGTGCGGCGCTGCTCGTGCTCCCCGGCCCCGGCCTGCTCGTGATCGCGGCCGGGATCGCGGTCCTCGCCCTCGAGTTTCCCTGGGCCGAACGCCTGGCGAAACGGACCCAGGACATGATCGAGTCGGCGTTGCGGCGCCTCAAGATCCGGCGATGACCGGCCCGCTTCCCCAGCCGTCGGATGCGGTCGTGATCAAGCTGGCTCAAATCGCCATGCTCGTCAAATCGACGATGGGATCGGAGCATCCAGTCGACAAAGTGCCGGTAGGGCTCCGGAGGATTCAGAACGAACGAAGGCGAGCAGTCGAGAAGATCCTCGTCCTGCTCGCCGATCCAGAACTGCGCGACTACATAGCGCAGCTCGACATCACAGAGACAGGGCTCTAGGCAGCCCGGCTCCCGTCCAGCCGGTCGATCAAGTGGCTGAAGTTCCGCATCATCAGGCGCAGCTTCTCGGTGTCGGCGTCGCCTTCGGCGTCGTTGTGCATGCGCTGCACGCGCTCATGCACTGACTTCGCCATATAGTCGACTGCCTCTTCGATGAGCTGTTCCGCCTTCTTTACCGCGGCCTTCGGCTCCTCGATGAACTCCGACTGGATGTCTGTCATCCGGTGCCTGTACTCGTGCATCTCGGGCCAGAAGCCCATTTCGCCGTCTCGGGACGGCGATGGTTTCTCCATCGCCTCGCTGCGCTTGGCGGGCATGTCCTTCGGCTCGCTTCGGACCGGTATGTCCTTCGGCTCGCTTGGCGGCACGTCCTTCGGCTCGCTTCGAGGCACGTCCTTCGGCTCGGTGCGACCCATGACCTCCGGGTTCGAACGCATCTCCTCCTGGCTCATGAGGCGACCTCACGGCGAGCGGTCTCTTCGGGCTCAGGCTTCGTCTCGGCTCCGATCGAGCCCTGGACGATTCGCTTGTAGTGCACCATCGCCTTGCGCATGCCTTCGGTCCCCTGCCGGCCCTCGTCGCTGGTCGCGGCAGCCCGCGCACGCTTCAGATCCGCCGGCACCTGGCGGTCGTCGTGGATGGTGGCTCCGCGTTCGCTGAGCATTCCCACCACCACTTTGTCCGCTTCCTGAACGGCGCCGTGCGGATCGTCGAAGAACCGAGTCTCGACCCCCCGCCAGGAACGCGCGTACCGATCACGCGATTCCGGGGGCAACGGGCGAAGCCGAGAGCGTCGTGACAACGCAACAATGAGAGCGATCGCTAGCACGACCACGATCGCGACGATCAGGACGACTGTCATGGTCTGGTCCATTCAATAACCTCCTATTGAAGAAACGGGAGGCCCGGTGACCGTACTCGTAGATGCGTTCTTGAGGTAAAGACATGTCGAGTAATCAGCAGCGTCCTCAAGTTCCTGCAGATATCAAGGCGTTCAACGCCCAGTTGATCGAGGAGTTCCGCGCCAACGAGGGCCGTCTCAGCGGTCCGATGGCCGGCCGCCAGGTGCTGCTCCTGACGACGACCGGAGCGAAGTCAGGCGAGCCACGCACGACCGTGGTGGGCTACCGCCCGTTTGGCGAGAAGCTCGCGGTCATCGCCTCGGCCAACGGCGCGCCGAAGGCCCCAGCCTGGTTCCACAACCTGGAGGCCGATCCGATCGCGACCGTCGAAGTGGGCCCTGACAAGTACCAGGTGCGTGCACGCATCGCGGGTGGCGAGGAGCGCGAACAGGCCGCCAGGCGGATCGAGTACCTCGAGGCTCAGCAAGCCAAGGCTGGGCGTGAGATCCCGGTCGTGATCCTGGAGCGGCTCTACTAGCTCAGCTGCTCCACGGGCCGTTGCCGCCGAAGCGGCGGGGCTCGATGCGGATCACATAGCCGGGCGGCGGGTTGGGCATGGGCGGGAACCTGATGCCTGGGCCCATGTAGACGTGGGCGAGCCGCTGCAGCACTTCTGGCGCCCCTCCCTCGACGACCCGCGCGCGGCCGTGCACCACGAGGTATTCGGCGAGTCCGTGGTTGCCCATGTGGCCGGTCGCGATCGACAGCACCACTCGAGGGTCGCGCAGGAGGTTCTGCACCTTGCGGTTGCGCGGCAGACAGGCGACGACGATCTCGTCCTCTTCCAGGCCGACCCAGACGCATGTCATCTGCGGGCTGCCGTCCGGGTTCAGTGTCGCGAGGTGAGCCAGGTGTCCCGCCTCGATTGCCGCTCGCGCTTCAGGCGGAATGCTTGGCACGCGACCTCGCTTGCGCTGTCGTGAGCATCTCGCGAAGCTCCGTCATCCTCGCCTTGCCCATGTTCGTCTTCATGATCCACGCCACGTCCTTGTCCGTCGACCGCAGCCACTTCTCCAGATAGGGTTTGGCGTTGGCGGGCGCGGCCGCCGCGGCGACGCTCCATCCGTATCCCAGCGCTTTGCGCAGCGCCTGAAATCCTTCGTCGCGACGGTGAGTCGCGCCGGCCGCGGACGTTGTGATGCCATCGAGGGTCTCGAGCACGGCGACGACGTCCTCATTCTTCTTCAAGATCGCGGGCTCGCACAGGCCCGCCACGACGGCGCGCTGGACGAACGGCTCGTCGCGTGCCCATGCCTGCATGACCGAGAGCAAGCGGGGCATGTCTTCGCGGCCCAGCCGCTGCAGCGCGATCGCCACGCCCTCGCGCACACGCCAGCGCGAATCCGAGGCCAGCTCGTGCAGCCAGGTCATCACCGTGTCGGGCTCGAGCAGCGCGATGCGGCCGAGACCAGCGGTGCCGCACAGGGCGAGAAACTCGTCGGGCGACGCCGACATCTTCCACAGCCGGTCCGCATCGCCCTCCTCGACCACCGCCGCGACCAGTTCCAGGTTGGCGCGCGGACCCGGCAGGCCCGAGTGCTTCTTGAGGTAGGGCTCCCAGTCCTCGAGCCGGCGGAGCTCGCTTCGATATGCGTCGACGCGCCCACCCATGTCCGGCGCGATCGTAGCGGACAATTCGAGCGTGGAACTGGACCGCGCCGCCGCTGTGAAACGTGGCCTGAGCCTCGAGGTGGTAACCGTGGGTTGGATGCTCGTCGAGGCGTGCGTGGCGGTGGGAGCGGGTATTGCCGCCCGCAGCGTGCTGCTCACGGCCTTTGGCCTCGACTCGGTGGTCGAGCTGCTGAGCGGGATCGTCCTCTACCGGCGTCTGCAGGTCGAATCGAGCGGCGCGTCTCCCGAGCATGTCGACCGGCTCGAGGCCAGGACCACCGCCATCTCAGCGGTCCTGCTCATCCTGCTGTGCGCGTTCGTCGTGCTCTTTTCTATCGCGGGGATCTTGCTTCGCCTCGAGCCGGAAGGCTCGCTGCTGGGCATCGGCGTCAGCGCCGTGGCCGTGGTCGCCATGCCCCTTCTCGCGCGCGAGAAGCGTCGCGTCAACCAGGTGGTCGGCAGTCCTTCCCTTCGCGCCGACATCGCAGAGACGGTCAGCTGCGCCTATCTCGCCGCGGTCACACTCGCCGGGCTTGGCGCGACCACGCTCTTTGGATGGTGGTGGGCGCAGTACGTCGCCGCCCTGGCGCTGCTCATCTGGCTCGTGCCCGAAGCTCGGGAAGCCTACTGGGCCTGGCGTGACAGTGACCCGGACCAGAAGATCGGAGCATAGCCGTTCCTTGAGGACGGTTAACAATCCGCTTACAAAGGCATACCGGCCCAGGGTCTAGAATGCTCCCCCGTGCCGCTCGGCTTCAGACCGGGGCACCGCATCAGAGCATCTCGCCGGCGGCTTAGCCCACTACGCACAAGCTTTCTCGTCCTCCTTGCCATCGTCCTGTCATCGGTGGCGGGCGGCCTCGCCTATTTCCTGCCCGCGGCGCAGCTGGCGCTCGAGTCGACCGGACAGATGGTCAACATCCCGACGCCTTCGCCGACGCAGATCCTGCTGTCGCCGACGCCGACGCCGGCAAAGCCGTCACCGTCAGCCGTGACGGGCGCGTTCACCGTGCTGCTGCTCGGCTCGGACGACGACTCGAAGTTCAATTCGGACCATGTGCTGACGCAGTCGATGATCCTGGTCCGCATCGTGCCCTCGAAGAAACAGGTGACGATGCTCTCGATCCCGCGCGACCTCTACGTGCACATGTCGACCGGCGGCTACGGAAAGATCATGGACGCGTATTCATACGGTGGTCCGGGCTCCGCGATCGCGACCGTGGAGCAGGACTTCGGAGTCCAGGTCGACGAGTACATCTGGGTCGGGCTGCTCGGCCTGGTCAAGCTGATCGACGCCCTGGGCGGCATCGACGTGGTGACCAGCCACCCGGTGCTGGACGACTACTACCCCGCCGACCTCTACAGCGGATGGCCTTACGACTACGAGCGCGTGGCGGTGCTTGCCGGCCCGCAGCACCTGGACGGCATCCACGCCATGCAGTACGTCCGCTCGCGCCACGGCGACCTGCAGAGCGACCTGGGCCGGTCGCAGCGTCAGCAGCAGGTGCTGATGGCGATCCGCCAGAAGGCCAAGGTGATCTCGCCCGAGGACCTGCCCGCGCTGTCCGCCTCCATCGGCCGCGAGCTGAAGACGAGCATCGGCATCTCGAGGGTCGCCCAGATGCTGCCGCTCGCCGCGAGCTTTGACAACCCGGACCAGATCCGGCAGCTGTTCCTCCTCAGCCCGTACTCGCACGGAGACGGCCCCGGGGGCAGCCTGACGCCGAACTGGAACCTGATCCTGCCCATGGTGCACCAGTACTTCCCGTGACGGTCTCGAGGGCAGTCCTGGGCGGAATCCTCGCCGCGGTGATGCTGTTCACCGGCACCGCCAGCTACCTTTTCCTGGGCAGCAAGACGTCGAAGATCGCGGAGGTGCCGCAGAAGCCGACCGCGGCGACACCGCGCGCCCAGGCCCTGAGGCTCCCGGGGACCCTGTACCTGATCCAGTCGGGCGCGCTGTACAGCCTGGCCGCGGGCCGCTTCCACCAGCTGACCCCGGAGGCGGGCTGGGCGCAGCCGGCCCTCTACCCGGACGGCAGCAGGCTCTTGATCGTCAAGTGGACCAGGGCGTACTCGGACGTCTACATCATGAGCAGGTTCGGCAAGGTCCAGAAGAAGCTGACGACCAACGTCGCGCCGCCACGCCTCAGCTACGACACCGGCGCCAACCACTGGTCGTTCTACCCGCGGCTCGGCACGGACGGGAGGCTTTACATGGCCTACGACGAGCCGAAGTTCGGATACGACGTGGTCATGTCGATCTGGTCGATGCCGCTGGGCGGAAACATCCGCCAGGGCACGCTGTGGAGCAACGCGGACGACTACACCGGCGGCGACGTGCAGCCCATCCCGCTGCGGCGAGGCGGCGTCATCTACACCAAGTACTCATACGGGCCCGACATCAAGCTGGTCGGCCAGCTGTGGTACCTCCAGCACCCCTACACCCGCGGGGTTCCGTCCACGTATGGCCGCGCGCTGACCGGGCCCTACGACGACTGCCGCAACCCGTCCATGTCGCCGAGCGGGACCCAGGTCGCGATGATCTGCACATACGAGAAGCAGCTCTCGTACCTGGAGATCGCGTCCTGGAACGGCAAGTCGCTCGGACCGCGCAGGAAGGTCGTCACCGACCGCCTGGTCGCCCAGCCGACCTGGGCGCCCGACGGATCGGGCATCGCCTACCTGGCGCCCAGCATCGGGGGCGGCCCGTTCCAGCTGTGGTTCCTGCCCAAGGAGGCCTACACGGCGCCCGCGACGCCTTCGCCGAGCCCGGGTGAGGAGGCGCTGCCGTCGCCCAGCCCCCTCGCGCCCGTCAAACCGATCCAGGTGACGACCACCAGCGGCTTCACCGCGACGTCGCCGATGGCCTGGGCCAGCTGACTAACAGCCAGGCCCCGCCGACAGCACCGGCTCCGCGTTCGCGGCCTGCGCCTGGGCCGGCGTGACCAGGTTCTCCGCGACCATCTTCGCCAGCACCTGGGCCCGCCGGTCGCGCGCCGCCTGTGGGTTGACGGTCGGGTCATAAACGGACGGCGCCTGGGTCAGGCCCGCGAGCAGCGCGTTCTGGCCGAGCGTCAGCCCCTGCAGCGGTGAGTGGAAATACGCGCACGCCGCTGCGACCACGCCGTAGCGCCCGTAGCCGGTGGTGATCTCGCTCAGGTAGTAGGCCATGATCTGCCGCTTGGTCAGGATCCTCTCGACCTTGAGCGCGAGCACCATGTCCTGCAGCTTGTTGTAGCCGCGGTCCGAGCCGCCCAGGTAGACGTCCTTGGCGAGCTGAGCGGTGATCGTCGACCCACCTTGACAAAGGCACAGGTTGGTCACGTCATAGAGGATCGCGCGGCCCAGGCCGATGGAGTCGATGCCGTGGTGCGAGTAGAAGCGCTCGTCCTCGATCGCGACCACCGCCTCGGCCAGCCGCGGGGGCACGTCGTTCTCGCCCAGCAGCGGCACTCCGCGGGCCCGGGTGAGTGCGTGCATGCGCTCGCCGATGTCGCTGGGATCGGGTGAAGTCACCCACAGCGTGACCGCGCTGGGGAGGAGGATGGCGGCGATCACGACGACGCCGAGGCCCAGCCGGCGCAGCGGCGCCGGCGGCCACCTCATCGCGTTCCGCCCACGCCGGGTCGAACGGTGACCCCTGTCCAGGGGTTACGCGTTGGAGGCGTGCAGGAGCCGGTTTCCGTGGGACAATTTTTCGACCCCATGAGCATCAGATGGAAGGTCGCCCTGGTCGAGGACGACCGGCGGCTGGCCCGGGCGGTCGCCACCGGACTGGGCGGCGAAGGCTACACGGTTCGGGCTGTCGACTCGGCGGGCCGCGGCCTCGACCTGGTGCGCCAGTGGAACCCGGACGTGGTCCTTCTCGACCTCATGCTCCCCGACAACGACGGCGCGGAGCTGTTCCAGGCCTTTCGGGCGCAGACTGATGCGGCGCTGGTCGGCATCAGCGCGAAATCGTCGGTCAGCGAACGGATCGCGGGCCTCAAGTTCGGCGCCGACGACTACGTGACCAAGCCCTTCGCCCTCGAGGAGCTGATCGCGCGCGTCGAGGCGGTGATCCGCCGCCATCGCGGCAAGGGTGGGGCGAGGCTGGCCGCCGCCGACGTGGTGGTCGACCTCAGCGAAGGCGTGGCGACGCGGGGCGGGCGCCGGCGCCGGCTCCCGCTGACCGGGATCGAGTTTCGAATCCTCGCCGCGCTCATGCGCAACCGGGGGCAGCTCGTCACCTACGCGCAGCTGGCGGAAGCGGTGTGGGCGGTCACGACCGGGCCGGTGTCGAACTCGCTCGAGGTGCACATCTCGCGCATCCGCCAGAAGCTGGAGCAGGACGGCGGTTCGCGGTTGATCCGGACGGTTCGGGGACTCGGCTACAGGTTCAGCTAGGAGTAGGGAGTGGTGGTGTGATGCGAGCTCGGAGCGTGTTGGCAGGCGTGCTGGTGTCGGTGGCGATGGTGATCGGAGGCGCCGGCGAAGCCTCGGCCAACATTGCCTGGTGCGCGGGCGATCCTCCGGTGCAGGTCGACACCGTGAGCGGCGCCAACGTGACCGTGAGCACGGTCGTCTATGTGCTGCAGACTGAGGTCACTTACCTCAAAGACGTCCATTCCGACGCCGTCCTGACGGCGGCCGCGGGGGGCGGCACCGACATCACCGTCCACGTCTATCTTCCGGCGGGGATCAGCGTCGCCCGGGTCGTCGCCGCGGTGAAGCGCTATCACGTGAGCGCGAGCGCCTTGGGCGCAGGAGGTACGACCGTCACCCTTTACCTTCACGTGCCCGCCGCCTGAGGCCGGTGGTCCTCGTCTTCTCGACTCTCCCCAGGTCGCTGAGGGCGGCCATCATCGGCGTGCCCGCCGCGGGCGTCGCCCTGGCTGCGGTGGCGGCAGTGATGGGTGGGTTCGCGGTCGCCGGCCCCTGGCGGCTCTTGCTCGTTCCCGGCTGCTTTGTCGCCATCGTTGTCGCCGAGCGCTACCCGGTCAAGATCGGCCTCGAGCAGAAGATCAGCCTCGGCGCGCTGCCATGCCTGGTCGCCGCATTGCTCCTGCCGCCGGGGATCGGGCCGGCGACGGCCGCGCTGGGCGTCCTGGCCGGCGATCGATTCGTCCACCGGAGCTGGCCGGAGAGCGTGTACAACGCCGGCAACACGCTGGTCGCGGCGTCGATCGCGGCGATGGTCGGAGCCGTCGGCGCCGACCTGGACGGCGCTCAGGACGTGCGCGCGGTCCTCGCCGGGGTCGTCTACGTGACGCTGAACCTCGGGCTGGGGGTCCTTCCCGCGGCGCTCCACAGCGGCCGGCCCTACCCCGCGCTGCTGCGGCAGGCCGCCTCTGCGACGTGGCCCGCGCTGCTCACCCTCGCCGCGTGCGCGGTGACCTTCGCCGCGCTGTGGGTCGAGGCGCCGGCTGCCGCGCCGCTCCCCCTGGTCGTGTTGCCCATGATCTACCGCATGAACCGCGCCATCGAGGCGCAGACCAGGGCCAACGAGCAGCTTGCCGGCGTGCTCACGGCGCAGCGGCGATTCCTCACCGACGTCTCGCACCAGGTGGCGACGCCGCTGGCCACGATCATGACCAACCTCTCCATCCTGCGCCGCGCGAATCGCGGCCAGCCGGCGACCGCGGAAGCGGTGGACGACAGCGTCGCCGAGGCCGAGCGCATGAGGCGGATGCTGGCCCGCCTGCGCGCGCTCGCGCACGCGGATGAGGACGTGCCCCTGCGGCGCGAGCTGGTCGACCTGGCCGAGCTGACGGCTGACGTGGTGAAGGCTTACGCCGCGCCGGCCGCGACCTCGGGCGTCGGTCTCGTCACCGATATCGTCGCCGCCCCCGCGCGGGTCAGCGCCGACAAGGACCTCCTCCGCGAAGCGGTGGCCAACCTGGTCGACAACGCCGTCCGGGTGAGCCCCCCCGGCACCCGGGTGACCCTGAGCGTGGACCGCGGATCGGCCGGCCCCGTGATCGCGGTCGCGGACGAGGGGCCGGGCATCGAGGATGAGCGCCTCCCGCGGCTGTTCGAGCGGTTTCAGCGCAGCGACTCGGGGAGCGGGCTGGGGCTGGCGATCGCGCGGCGGGTGGTCGAGCGCCACGGCGGCACCATCCGCGTCAAGACCGCTCGCGGCGCCGGGAGCACGTTCACGATCGAGCTGCCCGGCTAGCGGCGCTAATCTCCCTCTGTGGCGGTCATCGTCTGCCCTCAGCCACTTGCGGGGGAGATCGGCCTCGACGTCCTGCGGCGCGGCGGTAACGCGGTCGACGCCGCCGTCACGTGCGCGTTCGTGCAGGGCGTGATCGACCCGCAGATGTGCGGCCTTGGCGGCTGCGGCGCGATGCTCGTCCACAGCGCCGAGGGCGGCGACGCGCTGCTCGAGTTCTACGGCACGGCGGGGTCACGTGCGCGTGAGGACCAGTGGGAGTCGATCTTCATCCGCGACGCGGCGGACCGTTACGGCTACGTCCTCGACGGATGGGTCAACGACGTCGGCTACCAGTCGGTCGCGGTGCCGGGCACCGTGGCGGGACTGCACGAGGCGCTGACGAGGTTCGGCACCATCTCGTGGGAGGAGGCGATCGCGCCGGCGATCCCGCTGGCGCGCGACGGCTTCGCAGTCACCGGCTACGTGCACGGCTTCTGGACGATGGACTACGGCCCGGACGTGGTGCCCAACGCGCAGCGCATCCAGACGACGCCGGCGGCGAAAGCGCTCTACACGCACGACGGCGGGCTCTACGCGATCGGCGAGACGATGGTCCAGGCCGAGCTGGCGGGCACGCTCGAGCGCCTCGCGCGCGAAGGTCCGGACGTCTTCTACAGGGGCGAGATCGCCGGCGCCATCGCGGCCGACTTCGAGGCCAACGGCGGTTTCATCACCAAGGGGGACCTGGCGGAATACCGGGTCAACGTGACCGAGCCGATCCGTGGCACCTACCGCGGCTTGCAGGTGATAGCCGCCGGGCCGCCCGCGGGCGGCCTGACCCTGCTCCAGATGCTGAACTTCCTCGAGGGCTACGACCTCGGCTCTTATGGGTGGCCGAGCACCGAGGCCGCGCGCCTGCTGGTGGAGGCGATGGCCTGGGCGGTTGCCGACCGCGAGCTGCACGTCGCCGACCCGCGCTTCGTCGACATCCCGACCGGAGCGCTCGCGGACAAGCACTACGCGGCCAAGGCGCGCGAGGTGGTGGCGGACCGCGCCGACACCACGCATGTGTGCGTGGTCGACGACGCAGGCAACGCGGCGTCGCTGTCGCACACCCTGGGGTCGTCGAGCGGGGTGGTGACGCCGGGACTCGGCTTCGGCTACAACGACTACATGAACTGCTTCGACCCGCGGCCGGGACGGCCGAACTCAATACGTCCGGGCAAGACGCGGGTGACGATGATGACGCCGACGATGGTGTTCGACCGCGGCAAGCTGCGGGTGTGCGCCGGCGCGCCGGGCGGGACCAAGATCGTGTCCTCGATCCTGCAGGTGCTGGTCAACGTGCTGGACCACGACATGTCGCCTGTCGAGGCCGTGAGCGCGCCGCGCATCGACTACCAGGGCGACGTCGTGCAGACGGAGGCGCGCGTGCCGCGGGCGGTGTGCGAGGGTCTCAAGCGACGCGGCTACCGGGTCAACCGGCGCACGCTGAACTACGACTCCTACTTCGCCCGACCGCAGGTCATCGTGGCCGAGCCCGACGGTTACATGTCCGGAGCCTCGGACCCGCGCAAGGACGGCGGCGTGGCTTTCGACACGCTGACGACGTGATGAGGTTCACCGACCGGGTCGCGCTGGTCACCGGCGGAGGCCGCGGCATCGGGGCCGCGACCGCCGAGCTGTTGGCTCGTGAGGGCGCGCGGGTGGTGGTGTCGGACATGGATGTGGCGCCGGCGGAGGAGGTCGCACGGCCGATCGGTGCGCTGGCCGTCGCCTGCGACGTCACCGACCGGGAGCAGGTCGAGGCGATGGTCCGCCGCGCGGTCGGCGAGTTCGGCCGGCTCGACGTGCTGGTGTGCTGTGCCGGCATCATCCGCGACAACCTGCTCTTCAAGATGAGCGACGACGACTGGGACTCGGTCATCGACACGCACCTGAAGGGCACGTTCCTGTGCGCGCGGGCGGCACAGAAACCGATGGTCGAGCAGAAGTACGGCAAGATGGTGTTCCTGTCGTCGACGTCGGCCCTGGGCAATCGCGGCCAGGCCAACTACTCGACGGCGAAAGCGGGGCTACAGGGCATGGCGCGCACCCTGGCCATCGAACTCGGTCCGTTCAACGTCAACGTCAATGCCGTCGCGCCGGGATTCGTGGAGACGCGGATGACGCGCGCCACCGCCGAGCGGATGGGCGTCGACTTCGAGGCATTCAAGGTCGGCGCGGCGTCGCAGATTCCGCTGCAGCGGATCGGCCAGCCGCAAGACATCGCCAACGTGATCGCGTTTCTGTGCAGCGACGAGTCCAGCTTCGTCTCCGGGCAGACGATCTACGTGCGCGGAGGGCCGTAGCAAGGACGCCAGCCGGGGCGCGTTGAGCGTCGTGATGATGCGGTCCCTCGGTCAACAGAGGCGGCGCGATGGGCGAACCCCCGTTCGACGCCGGCGCGGTCTCCTGCAAAGAAATCCTCAGATCCGCACACAGATCGACCACCTTAAATACCCGGAGTCCGCCAGGCGACCAATAGTTGCCCATCCGGGGTTGACGGGCTCGTCGACACTCTGTTACGGTGCCCTAGGTCTTCTGGGGATCCTCCCGCCGCCAGGGCGGATTCACAACACTCTAGGGGTAGGCAACTGCGAATTAATCGTTACCTGACCCATGCCGTCGTGCTCGGGATAGCGGTTGCTATGTCAAGTTACGCCGCGATGGATCGCCACTTTCCGACCACGCTGACGGCTCGCCTGGGTCCGGTGAACGCGGAGGCGATCATGGTCGCCGAGGGCGGCGAGTACGGCGACGTCTCGCTCGGTCGTTACAGCACGATCATCAAGCCGGTGTCGATCCCGACGTCGGCTCCGATCAGCCACCAGCCGTTCACGTACACGGTGGCCGCGGGCGAAAACTTGAAGACGATCGCGGCCCGCTTCCACGTGACCGTGGCCGAGCTCCGCTGGTCGAACGCCAACCTCTTCTCGAACACCTCGGTCGCGACCGGCGACCAGATCGTGATCCCGCCGGTGCACGGCATCGTCGTCACGACCAGGTCGAGCGACACCCTGGCCTCGCTGGCCTCCAAGTACCAGGTGGACGCCCAGACGATCATCGACTTCAACCGCCTTCGCCTCACGACGCTGACCTCGGGCACGACCCTGGTCATTCCGGGCGGCATCGGCGGTGCGTTCCCACCGCCGCCTGCCCTGTTCCAGATCCTGCCCGTGCTCTCGACGTCGGCCTTCAACGCCAAGGTGGTCGGGTGCTGCCTCGGCCCGTACGTCAACAGCAAGTTCCCGGTCGGCTGGTGCACCTACTACGTGGCGACCAAGCGCATCGTCACGTGGAGCGGCGACGCCGGCTACTGGTACGCGAACGCCTCCTACCAGGGCGTGCCGGTCGGGCCGAAGCCGAAGGTCGGGGCGATCATGGTCACGTGGGAGAGCTGGGCGGGGCACGTGGCATACGTGGAGGCGGTCAACCCGGACGGCTCGTGGGTTGTCTCGGAGATGAACTGGATCGCGTTCGACGTGATCGACCAGCGGACCATCAAGCCGGGCCAGCTTGGCTCGAAACTGGTCGGGTTTATCTACTAACTGATCAGGTAGCCGCCGCCGCTTCCCTGGCGCCGCGCTCCTGCCACTCGCGCTCCATCTTCTCGGTGTCTTCCTTGACCGTGCGGAGTCCCGTCGCGGCCGCGATCGCGGCGAGGACGAGCAGGGTGGGTGAGGTGAACAGCAGCGCCAGCTGGATGTTGCCGCCGAGCCAGTCCGACAGCAGGCCGACGTCGAAGGTGGAGTGCGAGTCGCCGAAGACGTGGGAGATGAAGAGGAGCAGGGTGACCGCGCTTGCCCTTAGGCCGGGCGAGACCACATTCTGGGAGAGCGCGGTGAAGGGGCCGGCGTAGAGGTAGAGACAGACCACGGTCAGCAGGAAGACCGGGACGAAGACGGGGATCGGGCCGATGCTGAGCGGGCTCAAGATGGCGATGGTGATCAGGACCGCGCCGCCGAGGAAACCCGCGATGCCGACCTCGAGGTGGGCGGTCGGCGTGTGTACCGCTCGCCTGTCCGCCAGCCAGCCTCCGGCCAGCTGGCCGATGAGGCCGCCGATGACGATCACCACGCCCGCGAGCAGGCCGGCGCTGCCGGCGGTCATCTCGAAGCGTCGCTGGAGGACGGTGGGGAGCCAGAAGGCGTTGGAGGCGAGGACGAAGAAGAGCAGTGTCTGGGCCATGATGGTCGCCCGCAGGGTCGGGATCTTGATCAGCTCGAGGAAGGTCTGGAGGCCCGCGTCGGCGACCTTGGTCAGCGAGGGGCCCTTCTCCACGGCACCGCGGAGCGGCTCTCGCATCTGGAAGGCGAGGATGGCCAGGAGCAGCCCGGGCACCGCGGCGACGAAGAAGGCGTACTGCCAGCCCCACTTCTCGGCGATGTAGCCGCCGCCGGCAAAGCCGAGGGCGATGCCGACGGTGCTGCCGGCACCCCAGATCGACATGACGCGGCTGCGCTGCTCCTTGGGGAACCAGTCGGAGAGGAGGGAGGTGCCGGCGGGGTAGTAGCTGGCCTCGCCGATGCCGACCACGGCGCGGCTGAGGAAGATCTGCCCGAAGGTGCGGGCGAAGCCGGTGAGGAGGGTGGCGATGCTCCAGATCGTCACGCCGACCCCGATCACGGTCTTGCGGACGCCGCGATCGGCCCAGGTGCCGAAGGGGAGGGCGGCGATGGCGTAGACGAGGAGGAAGGCGGTGCCGAGGAGGCCGAACATGGCGTCGGTGATGCCGAGGTCTTTCTGGATGGTGGGGCCGGCGCTGGCGGCGACCCAGCGGTCCATGTAGTTGAGGAGGTTGATGCCGAACATGAGGGCGAGGACGTATCGCGGGTACCCTCTTGCCACGGGGGAAATTATGAGGTTGGGTAGACTTTAGGCTCGCTCCGGCCTGACTGCGTCAGGCACGTCCGCGCTGGGTCGGCAAAGGGCACGTGGCGAGCCCAACGGTCTGTAAAACCGCCGCGAAAGCTTTGGGGGTTCGACTCCCTCCCGGCCCACCAGCCCGATTTTGATCCTCCTATAGATGTCAAGGGCCAATTTCAGGCCTTCATGCGGCGCTGCGAATGACCTCCTCGCGCGGGCCGACCAAGGTCCTGTAGACCTCGCGCGCCACGTATCTCTTTAGGCAGCGGAAGATCTCCTTCTTGGA